>Ga0209099_1000714_pt1 | contig 38085 bp, 30 predicted proteins | sample AD_JPNHW2_MetaG_FD_184430 | JGI IMG/M metagenome (GOLD analysis project Ga0209099, IMG submission 184430) | Active sludge microbial communities of municipal wastewater-treating anaerobic digesters from Japan - AD_JPNHW2_MetaG (SPAdes) (version 2) | ecosystem: Engineered > Bioreactor > Anaerobic...
TTTACTCTTATGCAATTGATTTTGGAACACTATAACTATTCATTAATATATTTGATCTCTAAACCTATTTCGATTAACATGTGGGTCCAAAGCTTGACTTTTATATATGGACATCAGAGTCTTAAAAGTTAGATTCATTCCGCAGTTTTTTAGTATAATTTTCAACAAATTTAATGCATTACTTCCAAATACCTTGCTCCATCTTAATTGTGTATACTGCGATCTCTTTTTATGACCCTGTATTGAGTTCCTTACAAAAGAACATATTCTTCTGCTAACGATTAACGTTAATATAGAAGTCCATATTAGAGATTCAATTATCTGCACATTTTTTGTATCAAGAACATCAAGTTTATATTCACCTTTTAATTCTTTGAAAAGCAGTTCTATGTCCCATCTTACCCCATATAACTTTGCAATGTCTTCAGAATCCAAAACATCTTTTTGGATATTTGTGATGTATATATGGTACTTTTTTGCTTCAACATTATATACAGCAATAAGGCGTACGCGAATTACATCTTTCTTTTGCTTGCCTTTATAGATCCTCCGTTTAAATTTTAGTTTAACAGTGGTATCAATACTTTCTCCCTGAAGCTGTTCAATGCACTCACGAACATGCTTTCCAATAAACTTGCCTTTTTCTGTTTCGGGGATTCCCTCTTCAATTGAATCAATAATAGGATCCATGTTCTTTTTGATTCTTGAAACAAAATATCCCCCATATTCTTCAACCCTTGCAAACATCTGAGTTTTATAGAAACCAAGATCAATAAGCAGAATACGGTCTTTGATCCAGGGACCTATTTTTAATGTTTTTATCTCAGCTGTTTTTTCAGAATACAGATCAACGGTTTTAGGTCCATTAGCAACTGCGCTTACCATAACTCCTACTTTTACTCCTGCAGCTACTTTTCTTGCTCTTGCTGCTGGAAACTTGTCTGCTAAAGAGGAATGAAGACGAACAATTGAGCTGTCCTGAATAAGAATATCCTGAAAGTTCTTGAATTTCTTATTAAGTTTTCTTCCAGGTTCTGTTGCAAGTTCCTCTATTCCATGAATCACACACTGATGAAGAAATTCAACAAGTTCGGGGGTAAAGCGATCGTACCAGCTGCTATCACTTATCGAGATATTTGCTTCGATTTCATATAGACGTTTTAAGCTTGCAATTGTACGTTGGTTATGGACACAAAAACCAAGAGTTAAGACCCAAAAAATTACATCAGATTTAATTTTACGTTCACGTTTTATAAAATCTGTATTTTTGGCAAGTTTTTTTAACCACATTTCAGGGAAAATATTCCGGATCGTGTTTTCAAGAGTAGGGGGAGACTGGAACACCATTGAATAAATTGAATATATTTGAGTAATATAAAATCAGTGGCAAGAATGATATTTTAAACCTTAACCGATGACCAATGTACAATAATCTAAGAATTATTGTAAGGCACACAGACCATGGTCTTTCACAATCTGTAGTTGAGGGCTTCAGGCAGGCAAATTCGAACGCTTTTATGGTAATTGATGCCGATTTTTCCCATCCTCCGGAATTAATTCCTCTTTTTTATGAAGAAATAAAAAAAACATGAGTAATAAGACTGCTGTCCTGTTTGTCTGTCTGGGAAATATCTGCAGGTCACCTATGGCTGAAACAGTTTTCAATAAAATACTGTCTGATCGTAAACTGTCTGAAGATTTTGAAGTGGACTCTGCCGGACTGATTGATTACCATGAAGGCGAAAAGGCTGATGTCCGGATGCGTAATCACGCCCGGATGCGAGGCTATAATATAACACACATCTCAAGGCCTGTTATCAATGCCGATTTTGAGAGATTTGATTATATAGTTTGTATGGATGATCAGAACATCAGGGCGTTGAAGTCGCTGGCCAAAACCGTGCAACAACAGCGGAAAATCTGTAAAATATCCGATTTTTGCAGTCTTTATAAAGTTAATGCAGTTTCCGATCCATACTATGGTGACGATGCCGGTTTTATTCACGTCATTGATTTGTTGGAAGATGCCTGCGAAGGATTTTTGCGATTCATCAGGAAATAAAAGTAAATTTCTAACTAAACGCAGCGACATTCAGGCTGTAATTCCTTATTATTATATTCCCACAAAACGTTTGAAAGAACATTCTGATTATTTAAATATTTGTTTTTCAGTCAGAAATTTTGTTTTAAATATTATCTTATTATTTTTGCATAAACAATTTAATAATTTTGAATTATGCTTGAAAATATAGATGAAGAACTTGTACGTTGTCGTCCATGCGGTTACGTTATGAAAAAAAGTGAGTTAGGTACCGGAGTATGCCCGGCCTGCGGATTACCTCATACGGTTTTTGAACCCTACCGTGAAAAAGTGTCACCCAAACGACTGTTTATTCTTGGTCTGGATATTCATCCCATTGCCATTCACCTCTCGCAGACATTTGTGGCAATGATACCCGGTCTGATGATTTTTCATCTTATTTTTCCAAACTTTTTCCCGGAAATACTTCACCCGGTTATCAGCTTCTCAGTGTTCGTTTTCCCGCTTACCCTGTTACTGTCTTTCGCTTCGGGCCTTCTCGATGGACTGACCCGTTTCAAAACCCTGGAAACACCGCTTTTGAAATCTAAAATTATTTTCAGCTTACTTATTGTTTTACTTTCGGGAGCGATTGTAATCCTTTTCAAGCCTGAAACCTACAATTTCTGGATAGTACTACTTAGTCTTGCTGCCCTGGGATGCGCTGTAAAATTGGGTCTGATGGGAAAAAAACTGATAAATGTGATACTGCCCGGAACCTATCAACGGAGAAAGAAAAAAGTGACTGCTAAAGCTCCAGTAAAGACTACCGCTAAACTGAAAACGGAAGATACTCCTGCTGCAGAATAAAAAAAGAAAGACATCTACCAATATTAATTAAAAGAACAATGACGATATTGTTCTTTTTTTTGTGTCATTGTAAAACTAAAATAATTATTAATCAGAGAAATTATAAGATAAAATATCAATTATATTTCATTTTGTTTTGCATAATTGAAAAAATGAATTACCTTTGCAACGTTTTCATAAAATAAACAATGAACAGAAACTTTCTACATATTATTCTACTAGGTATTATTATTCTCTTGCAATGAAAGAGGGAGTGAGCTTGGTATGTAGTTATGATATAATAAATAATTAAAACCTTTCTCACTGATTGAGAAAGGTTTTTTTATGGGTTATCCTAAATTTATTATCACTTTTCGCAAGAATATATAAAAGGACGATTTTGTTTACTTGAAATAAGAAAAATATTAACTAACTATTTAAATGCCGTTTTCCTCTACGGCTTACCCTTTTTGGGAATAGAGGACAGTATATGGAAAAACTATTTATTTTCGATACAACACTGCGCGACGGTGAACAGGTTCCCGGGTGCCAGTTGAATACAATAGAAAAAATCCAGGTTGCCAAAGCACTGGAAGCGTTGGGAGTTGATGTAATTGAAGCCGGTTTCCCCATTTCAAGCCCGGGTGATTTCAACTCTGTGGTCGAAATTTCCAAAGCCGTTACCTGGCCAACTATTTGTGCTCTGACACGGGGCGTTCAAAAGGATATTGAAGTAGCTGCGGAAGCGCTGAAATTCGCTAAAAGAAAGCGTATTCATACCGGTCTGGGTACTTCGGAATTTCATATTAAATATAAATTCAATTCCACTCAGGACGAAATTCTTGAACGGGCAGTTGCGGCAACAAAGTATGCCAAAAAGTACGTGGAAGATGTGGAGTTTTATTGCGAAGATGCCGGACGAACTGACAATGTATATCTTTCCCGCGTTGTGGAAGCAGTTATCAAAGCAGGTGCCACGGTGGTAAATATCCCTGACACAACCGGTTATTGTCTGCCCTGGGAGTATGGCAATAAAATCAAATACCTTTTTGAAAATGTTAAGGGTATTCAGAATGCAATCATCTCCACGCATTGCCACAACGACCTGGGTATGGCAACAGCCAATACCATGGCCGGTGTAATGAACGGTGCTCGTCAGGTGGAAGTAACTATCAACGGAATTGGCGAACGGGCAGGGAATACCTCACTAGAAGAGATTGCCATGATTTTGAAATGCCACAAGGGACTTGAAATTGAAACACAAATCAATACTCAGAAAATTTACAACACCAGCCGCATGGTTTCCAGCCTGATGAATATGCCTGTACAACCCAACAAAGCTATTGTTGGACGGAATGCATTCGCTCACTCATCAGGTATTCATCAGGATGGGGTGCTCAAAAATCGTGAAAGTTACGAGATAATGGATCCGAAAGATGTCGGAATTGATGAAAACTCCATCGTACTGACAGCACGCAGCGGTCGCGCTGCACTCAAACACAGGCTTAGTGTGCTGGGTGTGGAGGTTGATAACGGAAAACTGGACGTCATTTACGAGGAATTCCTGAAACTGGCAGACCGGAAGAAAGATATTAACGACGATGATATCCTGGTACTTGCCGGAATGGAACGCTCAGAACAACAAAGAATAAAAATTGACTATTTGCAGGTAACATCCGGAGTAGGAGTGAAAGCAGTGGCAAGTCTCGGTTTGATTATTGCCGGCGAGAAATTTGAAGCAGCTGCCAGTGGCAACGGACCGGTGGATGCAGCTATCAAGGCGTTGAAACAAATCATCAGACGAAATATGACCTTGCAGGAATTTACAATACAGGCTATCAGCCGAGGCAGCGATGACGTGGGAAAAGTTCACATGCAGGTGGAACATCAGGGTTCCATCTATTACGGATTTGGTGCTAACACCGACATCATAGCCGCATCTGTCGAAGCATATATCGATGCAATCAATAAATTTGTAAAATAAGTACACCCTAAATAACTCTCGGGGGACTTGAAGACATTCTAAAATAAAAAAAGTAAACTCTGTAATAACAAGAAAAGAAACATATTTACTTAATTCGTGTTATTAATATTCATTCATGTAATTCGTAAAATTAAAAATATGACAAATAAGATAACAGACCAACAAGCCCAAAGGTCCCCCATGAGGGATTTAAGGGGCCAAACCCTTTTTGATAAAATATGGGATGCTCACGTGGTATCCGAAGTAGCCAACGGGCCGACACAATTATATATCGACCGCCATTTTTGCCACGAAGTAACAAGCCCACAAGCTTTCAACGGATTAAGGGCAAGGGGATTGAAGGTTTTCAGACCTGAAAAAACCACCATGACTGCCGACCATAATACACCCACTATTGATCAGGATCAACCTGTAAAGGACCCTGTGTCAAGAAATCAGCTGGATACATTTGCACGAAATGCGGCCGAATTCAATATGCCGCTGTTTTATCCGCTCGGACATGAAAAAAACGGGGTCGTTCACATCATTGGTCCAGAAAACGGGTTTACACAGCCGGGAATGACAATTGTATGCGGCGACAGTCACACTTCTACTCACGGCGCTTTTGGTACAATCGCTTTTGGCATTGGCACCAGCGAAGTGGAAATGGTGCTTGCCACACAATGTATCCTTCAAAACCGTCCGAAAACAATGCGTATCACTTTCAATGGAAAGTTGGGAAAAAACGTACTGGCCAAAGACCTCGCGCTGTATATGATTTCAAAACTTACAACCGGTGGTGCAACGGGTTATTTCGTGGAATATGCGGGAGAAGCCATCCGTAACCTGAGCATGGAAGAACGTATGACAGTATGCAACCTATCTATTGAAATGGGTGCACGCGGCGGACTGATTGCCCCCGACGAGACTACCTTCAACTATGTAAAAGGCCGTGAATTTGCTCCCAAAGGCGAAGAATGGGATAAAAAACTGGAATTCTGGAAAACGTTGAAGACGGATGATGATGCTGTATTTGACAGTGAACTGATATTTGATGCTTCCGAAATAGAACCTATGGTCACCTACGGCACCAATCCGGGAATGGGCATGGGAATAAGCGGAAAAATACCCACACTGGATGAAATAGATGAAGCCGGACGTATATCATATATGAAATCGCTTGACTATATGGGTTTCAAACCGGGAGAGAAAATGCTGGGCAAACCTGTGGATTATGTTTTTCTGGGAAGTTGTACCAACGGACGCATTGAGGATTTCCGCATTTTTGCCAACTATGTGAAAGGGAAGAAAAAAGCGGAGAATATCACAGCATGGCTTGTGCCGGGAAGCTGGCAGGTTGAAAAACAAATCCGTGAGGAAGGATTGTATGAAATTCTTACCGAAGCAGGATTTCAGCTTCGTCAGCCCGGTTGTTCAGCTTGTTTGGCCATGAACGACGATAAAGTTCCGGCAGGCAAATATGCTGTTTCCACTTCGAACCGTAACTTTGAAGGACGTCAGGGACCCGGTGCACGTACTATTCTGGCTGGTCCGCTGGTTGCTGCTGCGGCTGCAGTTAACGGAGTAATTACGGCCCCCTAACCCCCTGAAGGGGGAATTTGGAACGAAAAATCAAATTTTATAGAAATTACTAACTTTGAAAAAAATGCAAACTTCAAATAATACAAATAAAGAGAAAAATGCTCAAACTCCCCCTTCAGGGGGTTGGGGGGCAGGTAGCTTAACATCAACCTGTGTTCCGCTTCCAATTGAGAATGTGGATACTGACCAGATAATTCCGGCCCGCTTCCTGAAAGCGACAGATAAAAACGGTTTCGGCGATAATCTGTTTGCCGACTGGCGATACAATAAGGACGGAAGTCCGAAGCCGGATTTTGTACTCAATAATCCTAAATATTCCGGTGAAATCCTTGTTGCAGGAAAAAACTTCGGTTCGGGTTCCAGCCGCGAACATGCTGCCTGGGCAATAGCAGGATATGGTTTCAAAGTTATTGTATCAAGCTTTTTTGCAGATATATTCCGCAACAATGCGCTGAATAACGGAATTCTACCGGTTGTAGTTTCACCCGGTTTTCTGGCTGAAATTCTTGATGCAGTGGTTGCAAATCCTGCTAATACACTGACGGTAAATCTCGAAGAGCAGAAAATCACCAACAATGCCACCGGCAAATCCGAAATATTTGAAATCAATTCATACAAAAAAGAATGTCTCTTAAAAGGCCTTGATGATATTGATTATCTGCTAAGTAAGCGGGAATTAATTGAGGAATGGGAAAAAAGACAAACTCCTGACCGCTAAGGAGAAATTCGAGAGTATTCTCATCATTTTCGGTACTAAAAAAAAGAATATGAATAATACTGCTAATAAAGATAACGCTGAAAAACATCCTCAAACTCCCCCATTTGGGGGCCGGGGGGCAAAAATCGAAATAATGGATACCACGCTGCGGGACGGCGAGCAGACATCAGGAGTTTCATTTGCAGCTCAGGAAAAAGTCAGTATTGCCCGCCTGTTGCTCGAAGAACTGGGCGTTGACCGTATTGAAGTAGCGTCGGCACGCGTGTCGGAGGGTGAATTTCAGTCGGTGAAAAAGATTGCACAATGGGCACAGGCTCACGGACATCTCGATCAGGTTGAAGTGCTTGGATTTGTGGATGGAACTGCTTCGCTCAACTGGATATCGAATGCTGGGTGCCGGGTTGTAAACCTGCTTTGTAAAGGTTCACTGAAACACTGTAAATATCAGCTTCGTAAAACGGTGGAAGAACATCTGGCTGATATCAAAGCAGTGATCGCCGATGCCGTAAATATGGGGATTAAAGTCAATATCTATCTCGAAGACTGGTCGAATGGCATGCGCGAATCGGAAGACTATGTTTTTCAGATGGTAGATGAACTGCAACATCAGCCGATTATGCGTTTTATGCTGCCCGATACACTGGGTGTGCTTAATCCCGACGAAACCCGCGATTTTTGCCAGCGAATGATCAGCCGGTACCCCAACCTTCACTTTGACTTTCACGCTCACAACGATTATGACATGGCAGTGGCCAATGTGTTTGAAGCTGTCAAAGCCGGAGTGAAAGGAGTTCACGTTACTGTGAACGGATTGGGTGAACGTGCCGGAAATGCACCGCTTACCAGTGTAATTGCTCTGATACACGATCATCTGAAACTTCAAACCAATGTGAAAGAAACCAGTGTTTTTCATGTGAGTAAAGTTGTCGAAAGTTATTCGGGTATTCGAATTCCCAACAATAAACCGGTTATCGGAGACAATGTATTTACACAGGTAGCAGGTATCCATGCTGACGGTGATAAGAAAAACAACCTGTATTTCAATGATCTGATGCCTGAGCGGTTTGGACGAACCAGAGCATACGCGTTGGGAAAAACATCCGGAAAAGCGAATATCCTCAAAAATCTGGAACTGCTGGGCATCGAACTCGATGACGAAAGCATGAAAAAAGTGACCGAACGGATCATCGAACTGGGTGACAAAAAAGAACTGGTGAGTACCGATGAACTGCCTTATATAATTTCGGATATACTGCAAAACGATATAGAAAAACAGGACATTCGAATGCTCAACTATTCACTTACGCTTACTGACGGATTGAGACCCACAGCCAATGTGAAAATATCAATACGGGACGAGGTTTACGAAGAATCCGCTGCCGGTGACGGACAATATCATGCTTTCTCCAAGGCAATGTACAAGATTTATAAACGTCTGAACAAACCCACTCCTGAACTTGTCGACTATGTAGTGGTAATACCTCCGGGAGGACAAACCGACGCGTTTGTACAAACAATTATTACATGGAAATTTGAAGGTAAAACATTTAAGACAAGGGGATTGGACATTGACCAGACCGTTGCAGCCATCAAAGCAACCATGAAAATGCTTAACCTCATCGAGAGTGGTAATATCCCGACAATAAATTATATGGAATTGCCATAATGGAGCTGCCCCCTAACCCCCTAAAGGGGGGATAGCAGCAGGGACAATCAGCTCTGATGATTACTAGAAAATTTGACAATACTCAATTCCTTTGAAACAGATAACTCAAGATTATTTAACTTTACAGAAATATTAAAATAAACTTAATCAACGCTTTCTTAGTTCCCCCTTCAGGGGGTTAGGGGGCAGATATTTATTTATGAAGACATTAAAAATAGCAGTTCTTCCGGGCGATGGTATCGGACCGGAAATCATCAAACAAGCGTTGGATGTAACTCAAACCGTATGTGATAAATTTGGCCATAAACTGGAATACGACTATGGCATAGTCGGAGCCTGTGCCATTGACGAAACCGGAGATCCTTATCCGGCTGCAACCCACGAACTCTGCATGCAGTCCGATGCGGTACTATTCGGGGCAATAGGTTCGCCCAAGTATGACAACGACCCGAATGCAAAGGTTCGTCCCGAACAGGGATTGCTGCGCATGCGTAAAACACTCGGGTTGTATGCAAATATCCGTCCGGTTACAACGTTCCCGTCATTAATTCATAAATCACCACTGCGTGCCGATTTGGTGAAAGGTGCTGACTTTATGTGTATCCGGGAGCTGACCGGGGGCATGTACTTCGGTCGTCCGCAGGGACGCAGCGAGGATGGAAACACAGCTTACGACACTTGTGTATATACCCGTGAGGAAATTGAACGTATTCTACATCTTGCTTACAAATACGCCGATCAGCGTCGTAAAAAAGTGACCGTTGTGGATAAAGCAAATGTTATTGCCACATCACGTCTCTGGAGACAGATTGCCCAGGAAATAGCCCCACAGTATCCCGATATAGAAACCGAATATATGTTTGTGGACAATGCCGCTATGCGCATCATCCAGTGGCCTAAAAGTTTCGATGTGCTTGTTACCGAAAATCTTTTCGGAGATATCCTCACTGACGAAGCTTCCGTTATCACGGGTTCGCTGGGAATGCTTCCGTCAGCTTCGATCGGATTACACACTTCGGTTTTTGAACCGATTCATGGCTCCTATCCGCAAGCTGCCGGTAAAAACATAGCCAATCCACTGGCCACCATTCTTTCGGCCGCCCTGATGTTTGAGTATGCATTTGGAATGATGAATGAAGGGGCAATTATCCGGGAAGCCGTAACAGCAAGTATGGATGCCGGTGTGGTTACCGAAGATATTTCCGAAGGAGGTAAAGCATATTCTACCAGTGAGGTGGGAGAGTGGATTGTAAAATGGATAAAGGAGAAATAGTGTTTTGTTAAGAAAACAGTTTCTTCAATTAGCCTGAGAAAAATCAGACTTATTTATAAAGGATGAAATGAACCTGTTACTATCTGTATGATAAGTTAGCTATAACCATTTTTTGCCTGGAATAAATCAGCTGATTTTGTTACTTTTGCAATAGTTTATAATACAATTGATTAAAATCATCACAACCTTTAATTTCTATGAACAAAAATTTTTTATTCATCATTGCAATCTTACTAAGCTTTCATAGGACATTTGCTCAGGAAGTGAAAATTACAAACCCGACAGTAATTCAGGATAATAATTACAGTGCCCGGGGCAACAATAACGAAGAAATCCTGATTATAAAACTCGCTACTTCAGGTATTAATCCCGTTGAATTCTCGTCGTTGAAGATGAATATGAACGGAACGACGAATGTCAAAGATGTAGCGCAAATACTCATTTATCAAAAAACCACAAAAGGGCAGTTCGATCCGAGAAATCCGCTTAAATCGTCCGTTCTGCTTGGAACCACAAAACCTTCGAAGCGTGATATCGTGATTCCTCTCAAAGGAAAATTAGCATCAGATACCACCTGTATATATGTTACCTATGATGTAAGAGAAAAAGCCGGAGAGGGTAACAAGCTTGATGCGTCTGTTATTTCGCTGACCGCAGGAAGTTATACTCACTTTTTTAAAGCGGGAAATCCCGAAGGCGCTAGAGAAATATTGCTGAGAAGAACCCTGGTTTACACTCCAAACGATTACGGCTCGAAGAACTATCGCATTCCAGCCATTATCACAGCTAAAGACGGCTCGCTGGTAATCCTGACAGATAAACGAAAATTCAATGGTACTGATTTACCCGAAGATATTGATGTAGTTGCTAACAGAAGCACTGACGGAGGTAAAAAATGGTCCGAACCAGTCACTGTGGCAGAAGGAAAAGGAAGAGGCAAAGGATTTGGTGATGCTTTAATTATGAAAGCAAAATCGGGTAAACTGGTTGCTCTTTTTGTGGGTGGAACCGGTTTATGGGGATCTACTGCAAACAATCCGCAAAGAACATATGTTTCTACAAGTACCGATAATGGCATAACCTGGTCCGCTCCACGTGACATCACCAATCAGATTTACGGCTACGAAAACAGTGATCCCGTTCGCTCAAAATGGATTAGTTTATTTTTCGGTTCCGGGCATGGTTTGTGTACCAGATCCGGTCGGTTAATGGGAGTCTTGGTGGTTCGTGAACCCGGAAAAAACGGGCTGCACAATTATGCCGTTTATTCAGACGATGAAGGTGAAAACTGGAAAGTATCTGAAACTGCCATTGTGAATGGTGATGAAGCTAAAGTGATTGAACTGAACAACGGTGACATTTTGATGAGCAGCCGTCAACCCGAATCATACGGTAACAGACTTTGGGCTGTTTCATCGGACGGAGGCATTACCTGGGGCACAAGAAACACCTGGTCTGAAATCTGGGGTGCAAGATGCGACGCGGATATTGTCAGACTGACTTCCACGCTGGATGGTTTTGATAAAGACCGTATATTACACACGATGCCGAATGACAAATCACGCAGAAATGTTACCATGTGGATGAGTTACGACGAAGGAAAAACCTGGCCGCTGAAAAAAACGATAGCGCCAAATACTTCCGGCTATTCATCGATCACTATTCTGCCCGACGGAACTATCGGTGTTTATCTCGAAGAGGATGAAAAGAGCAACTACAAAATGTATTTTATCAACTTTTCACTCAACTGGCTTACAAACGGAAAAGATAAATACATCCCGCAAAAAAGAAAAAAACGTTGATATTTTCAACAGTAAATACATAATTAGCTGCCAGTTGAATGATTGGCAGCTAATTTTTTATATTCAAACAAGATTTATTGATATTTATTTTTCCCGCATCAGTATCCGTGCAATGCGTCTTGTGTTTTGCTGAACAAGTATTTCCCTTCCATGGGTTGTTTGCTCTATGATTTCTGGATTAGTTCCGCGAATGGTGAGCAATTCCAGATCCGTATTATAACTTACCTTGTAATCATTTGCAAATTCGTCCAGAGCGCGTTGCAGGTAGCGGTTGTTATCCACGCAGATTGAAATACTGATAGCCGAGCTTTGTATCAGTCCCACTTTCAACCGGTATTTTTCTACAACTGTAAAAATCCACGTGAGGCTTTCTTCCAGGATAAAAGAAAAGTCGAGCGGACGCAAAGTTACCAGCATCTGATTTTTTTTGAGAATAAGAACCGGTATATCAATTGGTTTCGATGTGGATGACTTGATCACAGAGCCTGCTTCCGAGGGATTTCCGAACGGACGAACATAAAGTGGAATGGATTTGTTTTCGAGTGGTTTTATGGTTTTCGGGTGGATAATCTGAGCTCCACTGTATGCCAGCTCTACTGCATCCATATACGTCAGTTCCGGGATGAGAACAGTATCCGGGAAAATTCGCGGATCTGCATTCAGAATACCCGGTACATCTTTCCAGATAGATACACTCTCAGCATTCAGCAGATTGCCGACAACGGCTGCCGTATAGTCCGAACCTTCGCGGCCGAGTGTGGTTGGAGCACCCTGCATATTGGTCCCGATAAATCCCTGACCGATAAAGACTTTTGACTGTTTGAAGTCAACAGCGGCCCGCAATCGTTTTTCCGATTCAATCATATGCACATTGGCTTCGCGGAAATTGCTGTCGGTAACCAGTAGTTGACGCATATCAAGCCAGCTGTTATGTACACCCTGTGTCAGCAGGAATTCCGATACTATTTTGGTGGAAATGACTTCCCCGTACGAAACAAGCCGATCGTACCAGCGGTCGTAATCGGTGCCGACGCCGGTTGTAATCAGATCTTTCAGCTCATCGAACAGGGGTTTGACGGCATTTTCGCCAATTGTTTTATTTTCAAAAAGTTCACCAATGATTTCATAATGATATTTCTCAACCTCTTCCATTTTTTTCAATGCGCTTTCCTTATCAGCTTTCATGAAAAAATCCAGCACCTCTTCCATCGCATTGGTTGTTTTTCCCATGGCAGAAACCACAATAAACAGGTCTTCTTTTACCAATGATACTATTTTTGAGATATTTTTAATTCCGTCCGACGATTTTACTGACGCTCCGCCAAATTTATAAACGATCATTTTTATGTAGTTGTTTTTGAATTATGAGTTGTGAATTATGAATTATGAATTATGAGTGTGTAACCTTAATCAGACTTTAATAACGCGAAACCTGAAACTAAAGTATCTTCACACCCACCAGTTTGTCGTATCGGCCTCCCCACGGGCGGTGGTAAACGTAAATAGCGTATTCGTTTAGTGTTTGCCAGTGACTGCCATCAACCGGGCTTACCTGCGCTTTTGTTTCTCCCTGTGGTATCATCCAGTATTGGTAATTATAACCTCCCTGCTTGAGGAGTACGTTGTTGTAATACATTCGATTCTCGCTGTTGTAGCGCATCAATGACGTTTTATCAATCTGATTGTAATTCCACTCACCACCCACATAGATGTTTCCGTTCAGAAAAGGTTCATTTGCCAGCAAATAGAAATGGACATACATATAATCAGCTTCCGTGTCATCATCGCTGGCATTTTGCAGATTGACAATGAATTTCCCATTAACATCCGGATTAGTGATATATGGATTTCGGGCGATAATTTCATCTTGCCGTAGATAGGCGTGATAAGACGGTCGGACGAAATCGATGTTATTCACACCTTCGTCGAAGCTATAGATGGATGAAATATCAAAACGGTGATATTCGTTTCCTCCCTCAAAGATGAGGTTGCGGTTGTTTTTATAGGTCAGTTTTCCGGCAGAAAAGTAGCTAGGTTTCAGGTCGGTCACCTGGTTGTCAATGCGATTATTTTGCCGAACCACTACCTTTATTTCCGACTGCGCGTCCCTTATCTGATAATCATTGAACAGTAGATCAAAATCGAGTTGCTGAAATCGCCCGCTCAGTTCAGTGTCGGTATTGCCCCTCACGGCAGCATCGATTTGCACCCGGGATTCCACAACCGAAAAACATACTTTGGCAATGGGATCATCCTGCTGATTATCTTCGTATATATTCATCACATAATTTCCCGAAATTTTTAATTTCATTTCATTATTAGGCAATGCAATCCGGTAATGAGTATACAAAAATGTGGTGTTGACAGACAGAGAATAGTCGTCAATTTTTCCGGTTGTAAATCCATCGATATATTCAGTCGTTGAAAGAGCGGAGAGCGACCAGTCAGCGTTACAATGCTTTACGTCGTAGTTATAGGAGTGTATGTTGTGCGACATTTCATCAAAACTAATCTGCAGCGTTTCACTGCCGTTAAGGGCAATAACAGGAAGGCATACCGGATTGTCATCAACCTTCACTTGCAGGGTTTTAATGTTGTCGTGAAGTATTTGTGTGCGGTTTACAGGTTGACCTGCAAGGGGCAAACAAATTACAAGTAGTATTAACACACACAGTTTTTTCATTACCAATATACTTTTTTGAATTGTATTTTATCGTTTTGAATTATCAGACATAATCAGTTCCAGAGTTCCTCCTCCCTTCACTTCAGCATGTTAAAGCAAGAATTTGTCAGTTCTTTCCAATTCATCTGAGCTGAAGAAAAGAATTCCCCATGCAATGGCATGTAACCGAGTACGCGATTTCATTTTCTTATAGATTTTAATTGTTCAGATGAAACCAGTATATAAAATTAGCTTGTTTGTCAAAATTTATTTGTGGCATCCGTTTCATATGTTGCTGAATTTAAGTAAAATACCTTTTGATTGAATTTGAATGCAATATTAATAAATTTAATTGAATAACAGAAGCCAGGATGTGCAATAGAAAAAGAAAATAATACAATATTAAGTATTTATTGTAACCTTTAAAAACATGTTAAACTGGATAATTTATTCATAAAACTTTTATGGTTTTGAAGTTATCATTTGTAACTATTGATCATCAACAGACATTACAACTACAGTCAGGGAAAATTCCGGACAAATTCAGATATTACAAATACAGTCTGTGAAAGTTATGTATAACAACAGACATTCGTTTAATAATTTTTTCTTCCAAATTCAGTATATTTGCACCCTAAAAAGGATTTAATGAATTTACCCGAACCATTTGTCAGACGTACTCAGGAATTACTTGGCGATGAATTTCCCGATTTTCTCGACGCGCTCGATATCCCTTCACCGGTAAGTGTACGTGTGAATGATAAAACCGCATACGTGCCTTCGGATGATAGGGTGAAATGGTGTGATTCGGGATATTATCTTTCCGGGCGACCGGTTTTTACCCTTGATCCGCTGTTTCATGCCGGAGTTTATTATGTACAGGAAGCCTCTTCCATGTTTTTGCAGCAGGCTATGTCACAGTTTGTGGCACCTGCGGGCGTTGTACTGGATCTTTGTGCTGCTCCCGGCGGAAAATCTACCCTGATATCGCAATTTCTGAAAACCGGCGGAATGCTTGTCAGTAACGAAATTGTCCGTAGCCGCGCGTTTATCCTTGTCGAAAATCTCATAAAATGGGGCAATGATGCGGTGGTGGTTACCAATAATGTACCCGCCGATTTTCAGCGGCTGCCTTCCTTCTTTGACGCTGTGGTGGTTGACGCGCCCTGTTCGGGCGAGGGCATGTTTCGCAAGGACGCGGGAGCCATTGATGAATGGAGCGAACAAAATGTGGAGATGTGTGCCCGAAGGCAGCGAGATATTCTCACGGATGTGTGGGATACACTGAAAAAGGATGGAATACTGATTTACAGCACCTGTACGTACAACCGGGAGGAAAACGAAAAGAATGTTAGCTGGATAGAAACCGAGCTTGGCGCTGAAATCCTGCGGATTGATACAGCAGCTTATCCTCAGATTACAGTATCGGACAAGGGATACCGGTTTTTCCCCCACAAAACGCGGGGAGAAGGTTTTTTTCTCTCCGTATTGCGGAAAACATCCGACGCGCCATCGCTCAGGATGAAAAAGCAGGAGAAAAGAAAGCTAAAGCCGGAATTCGATGAAACAGAATTTAAAAACCGGTTAATGGAACCGGAGGACTGGAAAATATATTCGGACAATAACTTTATTTCTGCTTTCAGACTGAAATTCAGCACGGAAGTTGAACTGCTCAAAAATAATTTGCACATCATGCATTACGGCATTACTCTTTGTGAAATAAAAGGCCGTGATCTGATACCTCACACCAGTCTGGCATTATCAAAAAGTATTAATACGGAAAAAATTCAACAGGCGGAAGTCGAATTAAGGGATGCTTTATTATATCTGAAAAAAGAAGCCATAAATTTACCCGATGCCGAAAAAGGATTTATACTGGTGAAATACCAGAACATTCCCCTGGGATGGGTAAAAAATATCGGTAACAGAACCAATAACCTCTACCCGAATGAATGGCGGATAAGGATGAAGATATGAAAAGCAACCAATGTATTGTTTTCAGAAAATAAAAAAATATGAATTTTATAAATGATATGAAAAGCTCTTTATCTACCCCTTTAAGGGGGAGAGGGGCTACTATCACTTTTTTAGGCACAGGCACATCTACCGGTGTTCCCCAACTTGGCTGCAAATGTCCGGTATGCCGTTCGGCAAGTCCGAAGGACAAACGGCTTCGGAATTCAGCGTTAATTACTGTCGACGACAAGCGCTTTCTCATTGATGCCGGTCCCGATTTGCGTCAGCAGCTGATAACCAACGATATTTTTCATGTCACAGCCATACTTCTTACACACGAACATTACGATCATGTTGGCGGGCTCGACGATGTGCGTCCCCTTGGCGAAACAAACATTTATGCAGAAGCAAACGTGCTCGAAGCCATTGAACGAAATATGCCGTATTGTTTCGGAGTAATTAAATATCCGGGTGTGCCAAAAATGAATCTGCATAAAGTGGATATGAACCCGTTTCAAATACAGGGAGTGAATATCATTCCCATCCGGGCCATGCATGCCAGGCTCCCTGTGCTTGGTTTCAGAATCGGGAAGCTGGCTTACCTTACCGATGTGAAAAGTATCGACAACACCGAGCTGGATAAACTTCGCGGACTGAAAGTGCTGGTGATTAATGCCCTTCGCAAAGAAGAGCATATATCGCACCTTTCCTTGTCCGAAGCCATCTCGATTGCTCAACAAGTAAATGCAGAAAACACCTATTTCACCCACATAAGTCATCATTTGGGACTGCACGAAGATGTCAGTGCTGAATTGCCTGAAAATATTCATCTCGCTTACGATAATTTATCAATAAATTTTTAACTTTGCCTGTCAATAGCTGATTCCTCAACCTGATTTTTATGATAAACATGCAAGCAAGAAATAGAAGTGCCCTGATGAGGTTAACTGTGTCGAAAATACTCCAAACAGTGGGATTGATTTTTCTGATGAGTTCATGCACCACTTCAAGAATGTTTACAACTCTCGATATACTTCGGCCGGCTCAGGTTACATTTCCTCCCGAAATCAACAGCATTCTTATTGTTGATAATTCTGTAGCTCAACCATCGAATGTGGGACATTATAATAAAAAGTTATTTGAAGAATACACTTCGGTTGAACAGGTATTTGACAGTGCTTCAATTTTCTGTACCGCGAGTTTGCGTGAGTCGCTCGAAGAAAAAGGCTTTTTCAAAAACGTTCATATGGCAAAAAACCGTACAAACCTGACAGAAAAACCATATAAAATAACCCCATTGACCAGTGAAGCGGTAAAAAGTCTGTGTGCTGTGTATCAAGCTGATGCCATTCTCTCGCTCGATCGCATATTGCATATCGATAAGATTACTGAAAATATCTATCCGGATGATTTGCATTTTTTCAGCAATCTGGATATCCAGATGGGAACAGTCTGGTCCATAAATTACCCAACCGACAAACCCACAACATATTTACAGTTTGCTGATAGTTTTACCTGGGAAAGCAGTAACACGATACGCAGCAAAGCTGGTGATAAGCTACCCTCGCGTTATAATGCACTTGTCGATGCTTCTCTGCTCACGGGAACAAATATAGCCGATCGAATGATCCCGCGTTGGGAAAAGGAAGACCGCTATTTCTATAATCCACGGAATAAATACATGCGTCAAGCCATGGACTCAGTTGAAGTCCGAAACTGGAAAGCAGCCATAGATTTATGGAAACTAGCAGCAGAAAAATCAGGTTATGCCACCAAATACCGCGCGAATTACAATATTGCCATTGCAAGTGAAATTTTGGGCGATATGGAAAATGCTATATTATATTGTGATTTGGCTATCGAAATATATCCTAAGGTCTTATTTGCATTTAACATTGATGCGGAAAACGATATATATAAATTAATGAGTTATAAAGAAGAACTTCAAAAAAGAGCGAAAGAAATAAATCTGATAAAAAAACAGCTTGGCAATTAAAATTGTTACTATTTACAACAAAACCAATCTTACATTATGATTCAACCAAATGATGAAAAGTTGCTGCAGAAAAAAGGGATTTCAGCTCAGCAAATTGAAGAACAACTTAAAAGTTTTAAATCTGGTTTTCCCTACCTGATAATCCGAAGTTCAGCTTCGGTAGGAAATGGAATTATTCGTGTCAACGAAACTGAACTGCAGACTTATCTGAATGAATGGGGAAAATACCTGACAACAAATGCCAGAGTATTGAAGTTTGTTCCTGCTTCGGGGGCTGCAAGCCGTATGTTCAAGGATTTATTCAGTTTTCTGGAAGGTGACAGCGATTTACCTGTTACGGGATTTGAGAAAAAGTTCTTTGATGATATAGAAAAATTTGCATTCTACGATGATCTGAATGCTGTCTGCAAAAAAAATACAGGTAAAAACATTCCCGAACTTAAAAAAGCGAACAGTTACAGGGAAATTGTGGCTAACCTGTTGCTGGAGAAAGGCTTAAATTACGGTGCGTTGCCCAAGGGTCTGCTCAAATTTCATTCTTACAAGGACGATAAACGAACTCCATTGCTCGAACACCTTGTTGAAGGCGCTGTGTATGCCTCCACCATATCCGGTAATGTAAACATTCATTTTACAGTTTCCAAAGAACACCGGCAATTGTTCGAAAAACATCTGGGTGAAAACCTCTCAAAATATGAAAAAAGGTTTGGTGTGAAATATAATGTCAGTTTTTCCGAACAAAAACCATCCACCGATACCATTGCAGCCGATGCTGATAATAATCCGTTTCGTGAGGAAGGCGAACTTGTTTTTCGTCCCGGTGGTCACGGTGCGCTCATAGAAAATCTGAACGATCTGGACGCGGATATCATTTTTATCAAAAATATCGATAATGTGGTTCCTGATGCACTCAAAGATACTACTATTACCTATAAAAAACTTATTGCCGGTGTTCTGGTACATTTTCAGCAACAGGCATTTGCCTACCTCAAAGAACTCGAAAACGAAAAGATATCGGATGCCAAACTCACGATAATAGCACAATTCTGCGAGAAGAAACTGAATAACCACAACGAAAATATTAAATCACTGAGCGGAGGCTGTTTGCGCGAGTATCTTATAGGAAAACTTAACCGCCCGATTCGGGTGTGCGGAATGGTAAAGAATGTAGGTGAGCCCGGAGGCGGACCATTTCTGACTGTCAATTCCGATGGAACGGTTTCACCTCAAATACTCGAAAGTTCACAGATTGATATGAATAATACTGCCGACAAAGAAAAGATGCAGAACTCTACTCATTTCAACCCTGTGGATCTGGTATGTGGCGTGAAGGATTACAAAGGCCGTAAATTTGATTTGTTGAAATATGTGGATAAAAACACGGGGTTCATCTCCTCTAAATCTAAAAATGGCAAAGAGCTGAAAGCGCTTGAACTGCCCGGACTTTGGAACGGAGCCATGAGCGACTGGAATTCCATCTTTGTGGAAGTGCCCATAGAAACTTTCAATCCAGTAAAAACAGTGAATGATCTCTTAAGAAAAGAACATCAGTAAGATATATAAATAACAATGAAAAAAGGATGTTTTCAAACGAACATCCTTTTTTTATAATATTATCAGGTAAACAGTCTTAATGTCTCCTTTTCATCTAAGCAAGTTGTCTTGTACGTATAACTATATCATTAATTTAACGTGAGTTCGACATAAGAGAAAAATATTTGAATGCAGAAAAAATGCTGAACATTAATAACGTAATAAGGTTTTTCTAAATTTTAGCTATTTCAAAGGTTTCCTTTCTTTTATAAAACCATATTTTCAAAGGAATAAACATGGACAGAACTGTAACTGCACATGATCTCAACCTTATAAACCATATTTACAGATTAATATGAAATTTGTTATATCGAACTCACGTTATCTAAATAATAAGCAGTTTTTTCTTCAAATGTGCATTTACAATTGGAATTTCTTTTTAAAAAAAACTACATTTGCAGCATTAATCAACTAATTATAGTCCTTTAATACAAATCATACATGGCATCCGATGAAAAGGAAGAAATAGAAATGTTAAAGAATGCTTCGGCTGAATCATTTGAAACTCTTTACTTTCGATATAGTGCAAGACTTTACAATTTTGTTTTAAAGTTATCAAAAGGCAATAACTTTATGGCAGAAGAACTTGTTCAACGAACATTTATTAAAGTTTGGGAAAAAAGAGATCAGATTAATCCTGAGCAATCTTTTATTTCTTATTTATGTACTATTGCCAAAAATATGCTCATAAATGAGTACGAACATCAAACGTTAGAATTTATTTATCATAAGTATTTCATAGAACAAATATCCTTACTAGAACACCATATTACAGAACTTGATGTTGACAAAAAACTTCTGGATGAATATATTGAAAAGCTAACGGCTCAGTTACCTCCAAAACGCCGTGAGATATTTATACTAAGTAAGCGAAATGGCTTGTCAAATAAACTGATTTCAGAAAAATTAAAAATCTCAGAGAGTACTATTGAAACTCAATTGTCAAAAGCTTTGAAATATATGAAAGAACAACTAAGATTACTTAATGAGTGTGTATCTTGATTTAATTTTATCCTTGTTAAAAAATAGTAATTACAAAACACTAAGTAGTGGAAAATCATAAACTGCCTGTATATCTAATGTACTGATCAATTAATATATGAAAAAGGAAGAAATTCTCCAATTATTTGAACGTTATATTCTCAACACTGCATCACCCGATGAAGTAAAAAAACTGTGTCACTGGGTGAATAATAATCTTGAAATTTCGAATTGGCTTGAAAATCAAATTCTACATTCATCTGATGAAATCGACAAAGAGCTTCAATTAAGAATGTTTAAAGACATAAAATCTTCACTCCAAATTGAAAAACCCATTGAGATGCCCACAGTTGAGCTAAAGGAACTAACCAGACCTTCCATTCAAAGATTTAAAACATGGATGCTCGTTGCGTCATTCCTTATCTTTCCATTAATATCCGGACTGGGTGTTTATCTGTTTATGAGTAATAAAAAGGTTTCAGATCCTTCAATTGTATCTGTGGAACGTGGACAAAAAGCATCTATCACTTTACCGGATGGCAGTAAGGTTTGGCTTAATTCTCTTTCGAAGCTGACTTACTCCTCCGATTTTAATTTAGACAAGAGAGAGTTATTGCTTGATGGTGAAGCGTACTTTGAGGTAGCTAAAAATCCGAAGAAACCATTCGTTGTAAAAAGCAATGAAATAACTGTTGAAGCATTGGGAACTGCATTCGGAATAAAAGCGTATTCAGAAGATGTGCGTGTATCGTCAATACTTATGCATGGAAAAGTAAGAGTTACAACTCCCAATGGTATAAATATTCTCAAACCAAATGAACGAATTCAGTACGATAAAATAAAGCGTACAACACAACAAAGTACAGTAACTAATGCTATTGATTTTACAGGTTGGATACATAACGAGTTACGTTTCGAAAACGAGTCACTTGATGAAATTGCGAAAAATGTACAGAGAATCTACAATGTTGAAATAATTTTTGCATCAGAAGGACTAAAGAAACTACGATACACCGGTACGGTGGATAATAATAGTCTCGAAAGCGTATTAAATATAATAACACTGACATCGCCAATATCGTATCAAATGGACAAACAAAAAGTTATTTTGTATGAGAACAAAAGCATGATGAAGCATTATAATCGGCATCAATAAATAAGTGCTTATTTATATGTACATTACAGCAGGTTGATCTTGAATTTCAATCTGCTGTTTCTGTTTAATTAAAAAAAATTTACTTTAGAGTAGTGGATAATATTTGTTGAACTGTATACTTAATAAAATACCAGAAATTATAATATTTAATTAAATTAATAATGGAAAGAAAAAACTACACCCATCTTTTAAGGGAAAAGTACTTAAAACTTTGTTTATTCATTTTCTTATCCCTTTTCTCACTAACTCTGACTGCACAAATAACTATCAACGTGCAAAACAAGCCCATTAAAGAAGTCTTAAAAGTAATTGAATCAAAGAGCAATTATCGGGTTTTTTACAATGAAGAACTTAATGGACTTGATAAACTGGTGTCATTACAGGTTAATAATGCTGGAATTGAAGAAACGATGAGGTTAATTCTGCTTAATTCAGAAATATCTTACAAGCTGGAAGGCAATAATCTGATTGTTCTCATGGCTAAGGTGAAAGAAAATCAAGGTTTGTCAAAAAAGATTACTGGTGTAGTCACCGATATAAATGGAGATTACATTCTAGGTGCATCTGTTTTAATTAAAGGGTCTAAAACGGGCGCTCTAACCAATATGAAAGGACAGTTTTCTTTAGATGTTTCCGACAATTCATTGCTGATTATCTCTTACATTGGCTATAAGACGCAAGAAATTTCAGTTGCTGGTAAAAATTCAATTCAGGTTAAGCTGATTGAAGATGTAGAACTACTAAATGAAGTTGTAGTTACGGCCCTTGGTATCAAGAGGGAAGAGAAAGCTCTGGGATATGCTGTTCAGGCAGTCAATGGCGAGAAACTACAAACGGTAAAAGGGGTTGATATGGCTACTTCTCTAACCGGCAAAGTTGCAGGATTGATGGTGAAAAACAGTACTGAATTTGCACAATCGCCTGATATTCAAATTCGTGGTGAGAATCCTCTGATTGTAATTGATGGAGTGCCTTATGGTAATATGACACTGAAAGATATTCCCTCTGATGATATTGAAAATTTGAGTGTGCTTAAAGGTGCAACTGCTTCAGCTTTATATGGTTATCGTGGTGCCGGTGGTGCTATCATGGTTACTACAAAAAAAGGAAATAAGAACAAAGGTCTGGAAGTGTCTCTTAATAGCGGATCAATGTTTACAGCAGGTTTCCTGGCTATTCCTGAATTACAATCAACATTTGGACGTGTTGTTAATACCGCTACAAATACTTACTCCACCGGTGGAGATGGTTCATGGGGCATTCCGATGGATGGTCGTGAAGTAAAGCAATGGGATCCGGTAACTAAAACATGGCTTTTAATGCCATATCTACCCAGAGGGAAAAACAACTTTAAAAACTTCCTTGAACAAGGTTATGTATTAAACAACAATGTGAATATAGTTCAACAGGGCGAGTTTGGAAGTTTCCGGGCATCGGCAACCTGGGTAAACAATAAAGGTCAGTATCCTAATTCAGATTACAATAAGTACACCTACGGTATTGGTGGTGATATGAAATTAAATAAGTTCCTTTTGTCATCAAGTATTTCTTATAACAAACAGACGTCCCCTAATATAGGTTTCAGTGGTTATACCAGCTATGACCCAATGTACAGTATGTTGGTGTGGTCTGCTGCTGACTACGATGTTAGGGACTATATGGACTATTGGTTAATACCAAACGAATCGCAAAATAACAGTTATACCGATTCAAGTAATAACCCCTATTTCGATAGGTTCCAAAGAACTCATAGCATCAATAAAGATATTATGAATGGAAATTTATCGGTAAATTATGACTTTACACCGTGGTTGAAATTATCGTTAAGATCAGGTTTTGATACTTACAGTGATCGTCAGGACATCAAGATTTCTAAAGGGTCATTAATTAGTGCAGGTTCAGCCACATTAATTCCTAATGGCACACAAGTTTGGGGTGAATCGGCCAATGGATCCTATAATACTGGAATAAGTCGCGGTTATAGTTTTAATAATGATCTAATCTTATCAGGTAGTAAAACATTCGATAAATTTAGTGTTGATGGTTTGTTTGGAGGTACGATTTTTTACAAACAAGATGAGGGTATTGAGGCTAAAACACAAGATGGACTTACCATTCCGGGATATTATTCATTAAATGCTTCTGTTAGTCCTGCCAATGTTAGTTCTACTATTTATCGTCGTCAGGTTAATAGCTTGTACGGTCGTCTGGCAATGTCATGGAATAATCTAATATATGCTGAAGGCACTATGCGAAACGACTGGAGTTCAACCTTGTCGCAGTCAACCCGTTCTTATCTTTATCCATCAGTTTCGGGCAGCTTTATTGCATCGGAATTATTACCAAAAACTGATTGGCTTTCGTTATGGAAAATCCGCGGGTCATGGACTACATCAAAGACACCGGCAGATGTATATGCCATTAATTCTGTCTATACAATTACAAATAGTGCATGGGGAAGTTTTAGTACGGCATCATATCCCGGGAGTATACGCAGTTCGGTTGTAATGCCGGAATCTTCAGAGACTTTTGAAGTGGGCACTGCCATTAATTTATTAAAAAACAGAGCATCTTTAGATTTCTCCTATTATTCAAAAAGGATGTACGACGGACTGACATGGGGAGGAATAAGTTCGGCCTCAGGTTTTACCAGTAATTACGTAAATACAGATGAAGAAGTTACCAGAAGAGGTATTGAAATAACTGCAAATGTAACGCCGGTAAAAACAAAAGACTGGCAGTGGGATCTATCTGTTAACTGGTCGAAATATGCACGATATTTCACAAAACTGGACTCTTTGTACTCCTCAGATAAACCCTGGGTTAAAGTCGGAGAACGTTATGATGCATATGTGCTGTATGATTATTTACGTGATCCTGATGGGAATATTATTCATAATGCAGGCAAACCTCTCTACTCAGATTATACCTCAAAATTTGGCTATTCTGATCCTGACTGGATTTGGGGTCTAAGTTCTTCTGTAAGATATAAGAATTTCCAGTTTTCTGTCTCAATGGATGGACGGGTTGGTGGCCTTACTCAGACAATAACAGAAATGTATATGTGGCGAGCCGGATCTCATCCAAACTCAGTTACAGATCAAAGATATCTGGATGCAACAGTTGGAGGAAATAATTATATTGGCGAAGGAGTAAAAGTTGTTTCAGGTTCTGCAACGTACGACACATATGGCAACATAACAAGTGATACAAGGGTATACGCACCGAATGATGTTGCAACTACTTATGAAACTTATATAAATGCATTACATAAAGGTACCGCCTGGGGTGGAGCTGCATCACCTATTGATGTTTACTCTACAACCTTTTTAAAAATCCGCGAGATGTCATTAACATACACGCTGCCAAAACATATTTGTGAAAAAATATATACCAAGGGAATTTCTTTGTCTACCGTTGGTCAGAATTTATTTTTATGGTCAAAACAGTTTAAGTATTCTGATCCGGATGGAGGATATGATAACTTTAGTGACCCCTCTATTCGATATATTGGGTTTAATGTTAAAGTTAGTTTTTGATAATTTGAAAATTAAATCAATTCCAGAAACATATAATTAATAGTTTAAAATTTAATACAATTACAAATGAAAAAACTAAATAGATTTTTTTTAATTGGAAGCACTCTTCTGGTTTTCATATTGCCAGGCTGCAATCAGTTTGAAGATATTAACACAAATCCAGATGCAACAACAACTGTGAGCGCATCACTTCTATGTACAAATGTAATTCTTAGAACTACAAGATTTGGTAGTGAAGCTAAAAGTTATATCAGTCAAAATGCTTTGCCAAAATACATAGGTTACGCCAATGAAGGTCAAATGGATGCACAATACAATAGAATCGGCAGTAGCAGTTTTGGAGCTATGACTATTCTTCCCAATATAGAACAAATGGTAGCTGCAGCAAAAGGGGGAGTTTTGGAAGATTCATACAAAGGAGTAGCCAAATTTGCTCGTGCTTATATGTTCTACTATTTGACAATGGAGATGGGAGATATTCCATATAGTGAAAGTGGTTTGGGAGAAACAGGGGTATTTAAACCCAAATATGACACTCAGGAAGAAGTTCTTAAAGGTATTCTTGATGAACTGAAAGAAGCTGATCAGTATTTTGCTAATGGACGTACATTTACAGGTGATCCCACACCATACGCGGGTAATCCGGATAAATGGCGCAGAGCTACAAATTCTTTTGCTCTTAAGATATTGATGACTCTGAGCAAAAAAGAAGGTGTTGCATCTTTAAACGTAAAAAACCGTTTTGCTGAGATTGTTGCGGGAGGTTATTTGTTGGAAGCAAATACCGGATACTTTGGGCTTAATTATTCTACTCAAAACAAACATCCATTATCAGGAACAAGTAATTTATTTACCAGCAGAACTATTATCAGTTCCTTACTCATGGATAATTTGAAGAAACTGAACGATAGAAGATTATTTTACTATGCTGATCCTGCGGCTTCAAAAATATCTGCAGGTAAATCACAATCCGATACAGCTGCTTACGTGGGTGTTGATGTGTCGATTGATTATGCTGAGATGAATGCCGGACATAGTGCAAGCAAGTATTCATTGCTCAACAAACGCTATCTGACTGAGGCAGCATGTGAACCTCGTATGTTACTAACCTATGGAGAACAACAATTAATACTGGCAGAAGCCAGATTACGTGGTTGGATAACCTCCGGGAATGCTGAAGATTTTTATAAGCAAGGTGTTAAAGCATCTTTAGCTGTTGTTATGGCAACAAAATCCACATATGCTCACGGTAAAGCAATTGATCAGAATTATATTGATAACTATTTCACCGGCGAAGCAGCTTTCAAAACTACACTGGATGATCAGTTGAAACAAATTTGGATGCAACGTTATATCCTAAGTTTTATGCAAGATGCTGAGTACAGTTATTTTGAATATCGTCGAAATAAATATCCTGAATTTCCTATTAATCCGGCAACAAGTCTGAATGAAAATAATGTAAATGGTATTCCAATGCGTTGGCTTTATCCAAATTCTGAAACAGACTATAATCGGGAAAATCTTATAATTGCATTAGATAGACAATATGGTGGTTACGATGAAATTAATAAAATCATGTGGTTACTTAAGTAGAATACGTTTAGAAATTTCCATATTTTTTTAACACTTAAAATAAAATAACATGAAAACGAAGAAATTACTTTTTTTGCTGTTTATCACTGTCTTTACATTCTCTGTGTCAGCTGCTGTGCCAACCCGTAAAGGTTGGTGGAAATTCGATGACAGTGCTGATATGCTTAAAGCAACTATTGGAAATTCACTAACTACTTATGGTACTACTCCTCATGAATCAGTGGCAGGTCCTGTAGATGGAAATTTAGCGATCATGGACCCAATCGGACATGCATTAGTTATGGATCATGGAATTGGAGCAAATGGTGGTGGCTCTCTGACAAATGAGTATTCACTTCAAATTGATTTTATGGTTCCGGCTCCAATTCCAGGTTATGTTGCGTTTTTTCAAACAGGTCCTATGAATGATGCTGACGGGGATTTGTTTGTTAAAGCCAGTGGTGTAATTGGATTAGGCGATTTAGGCTGGTCAACAAAAGTTATTGTTGCAGACACATGGTATCGTATGATCGTGTCGGCTAAATGTGGTGAATACTACAGGATATACATCAATGGAGAGTTATATCTTGAAAAATTAGGAATTGCTGTAGATAGTCGTCATGCATTGAAATCTCTACCTCATATTTTTGGTGACGATGATGGTGAAGATCCGACTATTCATTGTGCTGAACTTGCAGTTTGGGATGTGGCATTGACTGAGGACCAGGCTATCGAGTTGGGAAATGCATCACAGCCAATGTTTCCACAACCAAAAGGGCTTTGGAAATTTGATGATCCAAATAATTTAATGCTGGCTACTATTGGAAATGATCTTGTTCCTGAAGCCACTATCACTCACACATCAGCTTTAGGTCCGGCAGAAGGTAATGGAGCTATCGTTGATGGATTTTACCAATCATTGGTGATGAATCATGGAATTGAAGCAAATGGAGGTGGTTCGTTGGTAAATGTGTATTCAATGCAAATTGATTTTAAAGCAATTGGAACTTCTCCCAGTTATTATTCATTCTTTCAAACAGGTGCTACTAACTCAGGCGATGGTGATTTGTTTATTAAATGGTCGGCTGGTACAGGTGTTGTTGGCTTAGGTGCCCTTGGTTGGTCGAGCAATACGGTTGTTCCAGAAACTTGGTATCGTTTGATTGTCACTTCTTCAGGTGAAACATACAAAGTTTACATAAATGGTGAATTGTGGGTAGAGAAAACCGGCATTTTAACTGACAGCAGACACGCCTTACAAATCGCAAATTTACCACATATATTCGCAGATGACGATGGAGAAGAAGGCGTTATGCATTGCTCTGAATTAGCAGTATGGGATATAGTATTAACTCCCGAACAGGTTGCTCAACTTGGTAATGCAACAGGAGAAGGTACCGGATTACGTCAACCGATATCTGTAAATAAAAGTTTATTAGGTCAAAACTATCCTAATCCATTTTCTGTAAGAACAACTTTCCCATACACGATACAAGAGTCAGGCAATGTAATATTCAAAGTTCTTGATTTAACAGGAAAACAACTAAATGTAATTTCAGAAGGCAATAAAACCCCTGGTAATTATAAATTCGAGTTAAATTCTGAAAACTTAGTGAATGGAATATATTATTTGCAAATGATTTCTAATAATCAAACAAGTGTACGTAAAATGGTGGTTTCTAAGTAAAAGTTAATTTGTGTTGAAAAGCGATAAGAGGGTGTTTCTTCAAAAGAGATACCCTCTTAAAGTAAAAAAAACTGTTTATTGAATATCTTGCCTGATTTTCTGAAAATCCAAAATGAAAAAAGAATATCTTTACCACGTATTACTATTAATAGTCATGTTCATTTGCGATTACCTCAGTGCTACGCTACAGTAACAGAAAGAAAAGGCTGGTGGAAATTAGACAATACAAATTCTTTGACAAGTCCCGTAAATGGATACGACAAAGCATCTCTTACTTTAGTTGGGTCTCATGTTGCTGTAGGAGGAGATGAAGAAGAAGGAGATGATTTTGTTTTGATTGGAGTGGAAACCACTATGCGCTTAATCATCCAATTGCCCCGAATGGAGTGGAATAGTTTATAGCTTAAATAAATATAATCAATCCAGCGGAAATTACGTTTTTGAATATAAACCAGCTCATTTAAATCCGGGTGTTTACGTTTATGAATTACGAACGAAAAGTCAGTTATTATCCGGGAAAATGTTAAAATCAGAACGAACATTATGAATAAAAGAAGTTTAATTAAATTCTTATTCTGCGGTTATTTTATAATTTCCGGAGCATTAGTATTTGCTGGAAGTATTACCGTAAAAGGAAAAGTAATGTCAAACGGGAAAGCAATTCCGTCAGTACAAATTACTGATGGCAAAACCATCGTATTGACTGACAAAAACGGAAAATTCAATCTGGAAACTTCCGGTGAAAGCGAATATGTTTATTATTCCCTTCCTTCGGGTTATGAATCGACTTTGGTGAATGGAATTCCTGTGTTTTTCCAAAAAATTAATCAAAACCTAAAAAGTCAGAAAATCAATTTCGAAATTCGGAAATCAGAAAAATCGCAGTCAAACCACGCTTTTATTCTTTGGGCTGACCCTCAGGTGCTTGATATGGAAGAATTTCAGCAGTTGGAAGAAGTGGTTGCTGATGTAAAAAAAACCATAACAGCATTTCCGGCTGATATGCCAGTACATGCTATCAGTGCCGGTGATAATGTGTTCGATCGATTGGACTTTTTCGACAAATACAAGCAGGTTATTTCTCAAACCAATGTGCCTTTTTATCAGGTAATAGGGAATCACGATATGGATTACAACAACCGATCGAACGAATTATCTGCCAAATCTTTTTCAGCAGCATTCGGACCTGCTCACTTTTCCTTCAACTTAGGTAAAATCCATTACGTAGTTCTTAAAGATGTGTTTTATTACGGCTTCTCGTACCGATATATTGGCTATGTCGATGAGAATCAACTTCAGTGGTTAGAGCAGGATTTGAAGTCGGTAAAACCCGGAAGCACAGTGATTGTTACACTTCATATTCCCACAATTTATGGAGAATCCGAGAAGGCCGGAAGTTATACTACCGAAATGTCCAATTCGGTGTTGAACAGACAGGCTTTATATAGAATTCTATCACCATACAATTCACACATCCTTGCCGGACACAGCCATACCCAATGGTTTACTCAGGCAACGCCGAATATAGCAGAACACGTTCACGCTGCTGCCAGCGGCGCCTGGTGGCAGGGCGACGTCTGTACAGATGGATCACCGAAAGGTTATACCGTGTATGAAATAAATGGCGATAGCCTGACATGGTATTTCAAAGGAGTAAATCAGAATAAAACAGAACAATTTAAACTCTATAAAGCAGGTACCGATGCTGCTTTTCCCGATTGTTTTATTGCCAATGTTTACGGTTACGACCCACAGTGGAAAGTCATCTGGTATGAAAATGGAATTAAAATTGGCGAAATGCAGCGATATTGGGGTGAAGATCCTTATGCAGCATCACTTTATCAGCCCGGAAAAAACAAAAAACATTCCTGGTTAAGTGTAAGTCAGACTCATCATTTGTTCAGAGCTAAACTTGAAAATCCAACTGCAAAAATCCTTGTTGAAGTAATTGATAGATTCGGAAATAAGTATAAAAAAACGTTAGAATAAATTTTAATTCAATGAAGAAAATAATTGTAACAATATTAGTGCTTGTGCCATTTTTTATGTTTTCACAAAAAGAAATAAAACTGTTCCCGCAAGGTGCATCCGAAGGGGTTTTTAGTCCTCAGACCGAAGCTGCCAATGGGGTAGAGTGGATCACTTTTGTAAGTGAAGCCCGCATGTACATGTATCCTTCTATTTCACAAAATAAAAGTGGGACTTCAGTGCTGATTTGCCCGGGTGGTGGTTATGGTGGACTGGCTGCTGAAAAAGAAGGAGCCGAAATTGCCCGTTGGTTTAATAGTATTGGCGTTACGGCATTTGTGCTTTATTACCGTATGCCCTTCGGGAATCACCAAATACCTTTGAAAGACACTAAAACCGCCATGCGCATTATTCGTAGACATGCAAAGGAGTGGAAACTCAATAAGAACAGAATAGGTATCATTGGTTTTTCCGCAGGCGGACATCTGGCTTCCACACTTGGAACACATTACGATAAAGAAAATAAACCATTATTTATGGCTTTGATATATCCGGTAATTTCTTTTCGTCCTGTCTTTTTTCCGGGTGGAACGTGTCAAAATTTGTTGGGTGAAAATCCTGCAGAAGATTTAATTAATTTCTTTTCAAACGAATTACATATTACCAGGCAAACTCCACCTACATTTTTAGTTCATGCGCTAAACGATGATGTGGTGGAGCCATATCATAGTCAGGCATTTGCTGATCTATTGAAAGTGAAAAAAGTGAAACACAAAATTGTACTTTACAATCAGGGCGGTCATGGATTTGGAATGAGACCTCAAAAGGTCGATGCTGACAATTGGCCTTTAGAATTTAAGGAATGGCTGAAAAAATATAAATTTATTTAGAACTATAATACTATGAGAAAACTAAAAACAACATTGATTTTGATTACATTATTGCTTAGTATTTCTGCTTATTCACAATCTAAAAAAGAATATAAGCTTGTATGGAAAGATAATTTCAGTGGCAAAACCATTGATACCACGGCATGGACACATGAAGAGGCAAAGCCGGGTTGGGTCAATAACGAGAAACAGAGATATACAAATGGTGAAAATGCTGTGCAAAAAGGAGGTAAGCTGATACTTACTGCCCAACATGAAAATAACGAATACACTTCATCCCGTCTGATTACCAGAAATAAACGTATTTTTACTCACGGTTTTTTCGAAATAAAAGCTAAACTACCGGCTGGGAAAGGCACCTGGCCCGCGTTGTGGATGTTGGGCAATAATATCGATCAGGTAGGCTGGCCTGCCAGTGGCGAATTAGATATCATGGAACATGTAGGAAGAGATCCCGGAGTTGTGTTTTCTTCCATTCACAATACTTCGGGCTATGGTGCAACTCCTTACAGTGGTAAAGTCATTATTGAACGACCCTACGACAAATATCATATCTATGCCATGGAATGGACGCCGCACTATATAACCTTTTTTGTAGATGGACGACAAATTTATCACTATAAACCTGAACTAAAAACACCAGAAAACTGGCCATTTGACAAGCCGGCATATTTTATTTTTAATATTGCAATTGGAGGTAATTTGGGAGGAGAAATTGATAATTCAATTTTCCCAACTACTATGATTATTGATTGGGTAAAAGTATATCAAAGAAGTGAGTATTAAAATATATAGAGACATCCTTGAGAATAATCTATAACTTGTATAATCTTAAATATGAGAAGGGAAAGGAAAATATCAAATATGTGAATAGATATTTTTTGCTGGATTGTTAATACATATTTTTTATAAAATATGAGAATTTTGCAGATAATTATTGTGAGCCTTTTTGGGGACTCGAACCCCAGACCTATTCATTACGAATGAATTGCTCTACCAACTGAGCTAAAAAGGCTTGTTAAAAAACGATTGCAAAGATAGAATTTTTTCTGTAATCTGAAAAGAACTCTTTGTCTCATTTTTAATTTTGAGAAAAATAAAAACCGGACTCCCGCTTTCGTGCAAGTGTCCGGTTTATTAATGACTGTTTTTAACCTGATTTATTTCAGGTATTTAGCAAAGAAACCCATCATAGCTCCGTAAAAATCCATGCGGTTTTCTTCACGATAATATCCGTGTCCTTCGTTATACTTCACCATATAAGGAACTTCGAATCCTTTTGCACGGAGGGCGGTAACTATCTGGTCACTTTCGTTGATGTTAACGCGTGGATCGTTAGCTCCCTGAACAACAAATAATGGTTTCCTGATTTTGTCGATATTATTGACCGGTGATACTTCGCGGGCAATTTTCAGTTCTTCGGGATTGTCCAGATCGTACCAGATTTCTTTTACCATATCTTTCATCGGTTTCCAGTATTCAGGGAAAGAGGCAAAAAATGTCTCGATATTGGAAACGCCTACATAATCAACGCCACATGCATATAATTCAGGTGTTTTCACCAATCCCATTAAGGTGGCGTAACCACCGTGACTACCACCGTAGATAGCAATTTTATCCTTATCGGCCCAGCCTTGCGAAATGGCATATTTTACACCGTCTTCAACATCATCCATAGCCTTACGGCCTATTTGCTTGAATCCTGCTCTTAAAAATTCCTTTCCGTATCCGCCTGAAATTCTGAAATTAACCTGCAACGTTGCATAACCGCGGCTTGCAAAAAGCTGAGTTTCGGGATTGAAACCCCAACTGTCGCGAATACCCTGAGGACCTCCGTGTGGGTTTACAATCATCGGAACTTTATTTCCTGCCAATGCTTCTTTTGGTAGTGTGATGTAGCCGTGTATCGTCATCCCGTCGCGGCTTTTAAAGGTGATGGGTTTCATCACTGCCATATCAGCTTCTTTCAGTTGAGGCATCAGATCGTAAAGAAGTTTGAATGTTTTTGTTTTGGTATCGTACTCATAGTAAGTTCCATAGAGTTTGTCACTTTGCAGAATAACCAAAAACTTTGTTTCATCATCGTCAAAATCTACCACACCGTATTCTTTTCCGGGAAATTGTTTTTTTATCCGGCTGTCTAAATCCTTATAAATTTTGCTGATTGGAATGATCACTGATTTTTCGCCATCGTATGAAAAATAATCCAGCTCGTAATTGCGTTTCCGTGAAAGGTGCATGCCTGTCACATCATAGTTCGGATTGGAGAAAACTTCTTTAATCTTTTTATTGGTCTTGAAATCGTAAAGGAAGATGCGGGCTTTATCGCTGTCCAGATTGCTGTACACATAGGATTCATCTTTATTGTTCGGGTTGTAGCTGAAGCTTATTATCCCGAAGTTGTCGTCCCATTTATTGCGTGTCACCAATTTAAACTCATTGGTTGAAAGGTCTTTGTAGTACAATTCCATTTCCACGCCATTGACCATTTTGGTATATGCACGCAGATTTCCGTCTTTATCAAAGTCATATCCCTGAATTGGATTTGCGGCATCTTTGTTTTCGAATAACTGCGTCAACTCACCGGTTGCGGCATTCAAGCGGTAAGGCTCAAAAATCTGCTTGTTGTTTTTGTTCATCTGGATGATCATGATATTTTTCTGATCTTTCAGAATGGTAATAATACCTGCTCTTACGCCGTCAAAAGGTGTCATGTCTTTTGGAGTCTGACCGTCAATATCTGCCACATAAATATGGAAATTCTCATTTCCGCCTTTATCCATTGCGTAAAAGAGTTTGTCATCGCTTATCCAGCCGTAACCTTTTATCAGTTCATCTTTTTCTTCGATGGCGCGGTTCACTTTTCCGGAAGCAATTTCTTTTACATACACGTGGTTTTTGTTCTTGTCGTCTTTTTCCATATACGACATGTATTTGCCGTTAGGCGAAAGCTGAAAGGACGAAGCTTTTGGTCGCGCAAAGTAATCGGATACTTTATATTTATAATTTCCGTTATCACTTTCCACCAGTTTCTTCAATGTTTCATCCGACGAAACAAGCGCGGTATTTCCGGGCAGTTTAATAGTTGCCTTTTTTAGTGTCAATGGAAGTTTCATTCCCATTTGTTCAAAGTTTCCGGTAATGCTGTCCCCTGTGAGTTCTCCGGAATAATTAATCTGAGCAGCGGGGACGCTGATTTTAAGGGTATTGCCGATAAATTCGGTTTTCTGAACCGGAATTCCTGTTGCACCCTGAGCGGGTACGTCCATTGTGGAAGTGTAAGCGCCGTCTTTTTCGGTAATGTGGAAAATCAGTTCCAGATTCGTACCATGAACAGATAAGGTTCCTTTCCAGTCGCCTGAGAGGCTTTGTGCATTTACATTCATAATTAAAAGACTAATTAGGATTAATAATCCTGCTTTTTTGATGTTCATAATAATTTTTTTTCTGATTTTTACTTAATATGCGAATTGATGTGTGATTTTTTATAATAATACTGGAAAGTAGGCACTAATCATAAAAATTACCAGCATTTAATTCGTATTTTAAAAAATGAACAAATCAATAAAGTCACTATTGATAAATAAACGGAAGCGAGACGTGTTGAGAAATTAATTATTTACAAAGCTGTTGTAATGCTTAACGATTTTTATTAAATTTTCTTTTTTGATCGACCTGATTTTTTCCCGGCTTATGAATTCGTCGATCATTTTTTCCTGATCGAGCATTACATTTTTAACCGATTTGAGACTGACTATTTTGTACCAGCGGTTATTGTCCACTACCAGATAAAACACGTCGGGTTCAGGGATAAATTCTGCAGGTACAGTGCCGATAATGGGTTTGGCGTATTCCACGGGCTTAAATCGCATGGTCCGTCGTTGCAGCAGATAGCATTTTCCCGATTCGAGGAGTTCGTAATATCCGCCATTACCAATAAACGGGATATACAAAAAAGTGGTTTTACCGATTAAAGCTTTCTTTAGATATGCAGGATTGCCAATAGCGTAATTTCTGTCATTCGACTTGTATTCGATTTCATCCGTATAAATATTGTAGCGAAGAGGTGCCTGAACCACAACGGTATCATTCAAATAAAGTTTACCCTCAATATATTCTTTTTTCCAGTAGGGTGTTCCTTTTATGTCTTCATAACTGATAACATTCTTCGTATTCAGTTTTTTTTCATATGATTCAACTAAAAATTTTTCGGAGAGTATCGGAGCCGATGTCTCAATTTGAGCAAACACTGAAAGAACTGAAAACGTAAAAATAACTATAAAAACAAATTTAAATGATTTCATAACCGGACTATGCTTTATGTTGACTTAATAAGGGATATTATCGCAGTAAAGATACAAAATTTACTATACAATCGTACTTTATCACAATTTTTTATCCCGAAAGACTTTTTTTATGTTTATTCGGGTTTATAGCGGTTGTAAAAATGATAGAAAATCCGTACTTTTGCACAAAATTCGGTGGAAAATGAAGAATAATGTTTACTTTTTGGATAAGTATTCAATTCTTTGAAAAAGTACATATCCTGCCAAATTTTTTTGATATATAATTTCAAACATTCAACATACTCACCATGCATCACAAACCCCTGCATCTTGTTCTGGAAGACGGAACAGTATTCAAAGGAAAATCATTTGGTTATGAAAAGCCGGTTGCCGGCGAAGTTGTTTTCAGTACCGGGATGGTCGGCTACACCGAAAGTTTATCGGATCCCTCTTATGCCGGGCAGATACTGACGCTCACTTATCCGCTGATTGGAAATTACGGTGTCCCCAAGGATGAAATTATTAACGGCATTTCAACCTTTTACGAATCGGAAAAAATACAGGCAGCTGGTCTTATTGTTTCCGATTTTTCGTTTGAATACAGCCACTGGAATGCGGCCAAAAGCCTTAGCGATTGGTTGAAAGAAAATCAGGTGCCTGCCGTGTACGGTATAGATACCCGTGAACTTACAAAACTTGTACGCGAGAAGGGGACGATGCTCGGCAAGCTGGTTTTCCCCGATAAGGAAGATATTGATTTTGTTAATCCCGATGACGAAAATCAGGTGGCAAAAGCTAGTTGTAAAGAAGTCATCACTTATGGAAATGGAAAAAATAAAGTGGTGCTGGTGGACTGTGGAGTAAAACACAATATTATCCGATGTCTGCTCAAACGCGATACTACTGTAGTAAGGGTGCCTTGGGATTATGATTTCAATGGGCTCGATTTCGATGGGTTGTTTATTTCCAACGGACCTGGTAATCCTGCTTATTGTGACGCAACAGTTGCCAATATCCGCAAGGCCATGTTAACTGATAAACCGATTTTTGGTATCTGTATGGGAAATCAGTTGTTATCTATGGCAGGCGGTGCCAAAACTTATAAACTGAAATACGGTCACCGTAGCTGTAATCAACCAGTTCAACTGGCTGGAACTCATCGGGCATTTGTAACCTCGCAAAATCATGGATTTGCTGTTGACAGCAATACACTGACAGCCGACTGGGAACCGCTTTTCATCAATATGAACGACGGAACAAACGAAGGTATTCGTCACAAAACCAAACCCTGGTTCTCGGCGCAGTTTCATCCCGAAGCATCAGCTGGCCCTACTGATACGGAATTTCTTTTCGATGTATTTATCAGATCGATAAATGAAAATAATATTTCCGTGCCCAAACTGATAGAAGAAGAGCTGGACGCGAAATTGGTTGTAAAGCATAATTACAAATCGGCCGAAAAGGGAGAGATTAAAAAAGTACTGGTTCTTGGTTCGGGCGCTCTGAAAATCGGAGAAGCCGGTGAATTTGACTATTCCGGTTCACAGGCTCTGAAAGCACTGCGCGAAGAAGGAGTGCAAACTGTATTGATAAATCCGAATATCGCCACAGTGCAAACATCCGAAGGTATTGCCGATAAGGTATATTTTCTGCCTGTAACCCCCGACTTTGTTGAACAGGTTATCGAAAAAGAACATCCTGATGGTATTTTTCTCTCTTTCGGAGGGCAGACAGCGCTCAATTGTGGTGTTGCACTTTATCGCAATAAAATTCTTGAAAAATATAATGTAAAGGTGCTGGGAACTCCTGTACAATCGATTATAGATACAGAGGATAGAGAGATTTTTAACCGAAAACTCTCCGAGATAGGAGTTAAATATATCAAAAGTGAAGCTGTTACATCGCT
>Ga0209099_1000715_pt1 | contig 38013 bp, 26 predicted proteins | sample AD_JPNHW2_MetaG_FD_184430 | JGI IMG/M metagenome (GOLD analysis project Ga0209099, IMG submission 184430) | Active sludge microbial communities of municipal wastewater-treating anaerobic digesters from Japan - AD_JPNHW2_MetaG (SPAdes) (version 2) | ecosystem: Engineered > Bioreactor > Anaerobic...
CGGCCTTGAGGCAGCGGGTGCAGATTTTCACCGTCTTGGGGCTGCCGTCGACCATCGTCTTGACCTCGAGGAGGTTAGGACGCCAGGTCCGGCGGCTGCGGTTCTTGGCGTGGGAGACGGTATTTCCGGACATGGTGCCTTTGCCGCAAACTTCGCATTTTCTCGACATATCGCGACTCCAATCGACGTAGTACGGGGATATTACCAGAATCCGCCCGGAAATGTAAAGCCCCGGAAGGCCCGGTCAAGACCTTGGCGGAACCTTTATAAGACTAACCACAGAGGCACGGAGACACAGAGACTCCTCCGTAATCCGTAGCTCCCCCTCCGGAAAGGCAACACCAAAACAGGGAAATGGTAGATTGAAATGGGAAAAGAGCATTTCCCCTCCCCCTTCAATTCTCCACTAATAGTCTTTCTAAAAACCTCTTCCTCTGTGTCTCTGTGCCTAACGCTTCGCTAGGCCTTCGGCTCTGTGGTTCTGACTTCTCTTGTATATGCGCCCTGTGGTTCGGACTTTTTAGTCCTAGCGGCCGCCGGGGAACTGGCCGCCCTGCATCATCTTGGCCATGGCGCCCTTGTTCTTCGCCATTTTTTTCATCATCGTCCGCGTTTTTTCAAACTTCTTGAGGAGCCTGTTCACGTCGGCGACCGAGGTACCCGAGCCCTTGGCGATGCGTGTCCGGCGTTTGGGCCCTATGATGAGGTAGTTGGACCTCTCCTTGAGGGTCATGGAGCGGAGGATGGCCTCCTCGTACTTCATGCCCTCCATGTCCACCTGGGACTCGTCCACCTGCCCCGCGAGGCCGGGGATCATATCGAGCATGCCCTTCACTGAGCCCATCTTCTTCATCTTGGCGATCTGCTCGAGGTAGTCCTGCAGCGAAAAGGACTCGTCGACCATCTTCTGCTCGAGGTCGAGGGCCTCCTCCTGGTCGTAGACCTCCTGGGCCTTCTCGACGAGGCTGACGACGTCGCCCATACCGAGGATGCGGCTCGCGACGCGGTCGGGGTAGAAGGGCTCGAGGCCCTCGGGCTTTTCGGAGACGCCGACGAACTTGACGGGCTTGCCCGTGACCGAGCGGAGGGAGAGGGCGGCGCCGCCGCGGGCGTCCGAGTCGAACTTGGAGAGGATGACGCCGGTGATACCCACCTTCTCATCGAAGGTCTTGGCGATGTCCGCAGCGGCCTGGCCCGTCATGGCGTCGGCCACGAGGAGGGCCTCGTCGGGCTTGACCGCGTCGCGGACGCGGACGAGCTCGTCCATCATGGCCTCGTCGATCTGGAGGCGGCCCGTCGTATCGACGATGAGGGTGTCGTAGAGGTCGTGTTTCGCCTTGGCGAGGGCGGCCTTGGCCACCTTCACGGGATCCTTGGCGCCCTCCTCGAGGTAGACCTCGACGCCGATCTGCTCGCCGAGGACGCGGAGCTGCTCGACGGCGGCGGGGCGGACGAGGTCGCAGGCCGCGAGCATGACCTTGCGGCCCTTGCCCTTGAGCTGGTAGGCGAGCTTGGAGGCGCTCGTCGTCTTGCCCGAGCCCTGGAGGCCGAGGAGGAGGATGACGCTCGTGGTGTCGGGGCCCTTGAGGACGAGGTCCTGCCTCCCCTCGCCGAGGAGGCCGACCATGCGGTCGTAGACGATCTTGATGAACTGCTGGCCGGGCTGGACGGAGCGGAGGACCTTCTCGCCCTTGGCTTCCTCGAGGGTGGCGTTGACGAAGCGCCTGACGACCCTCAAGTTTACGTCGGCCTCGAGGAGGGCGAGCTTGATCTGCTCGACCGCCTCCTCGACGTTCTTCTCGCTGATGGCGGATTTGCCGCCTATGGTTCTGACAATGTCGCCGAATTTCTGGCTGATCTTCTCGAGCATGGCGGCGATTATCGCCCGGCGGGCGCTCGAGCGTCAATCGAGCCTGGGGCGCTACAGGTTTCCCTTCAGGCCTATCTCCGCCGCCACCGGCCTCAGGGCGAGGATGGTCTCGGTGACGAGCTCCTCGAGGGGCAGGCCGAGCATCTCCGCGCCTTTCTGGATGACTCCGCGGTCGATCTTGGCGGCGAAGGCCGGCGTCTTGAACTTCTTGAGGACGGACTTGGCCTCGATGTCGAGGACGCTCTTCGAGGGCCGCATGATGGCCGAGGCATAGATGAAGCCCGTGAGCTCGTCGCAGGCATAGAGGATCTTTTCCATATAAAGGAGGGGTTCGACCTCGCTGCAGAGGCCATAGCCATGGCTCTCGACTGCGCGGATGAAGGCTTCAGGGTAAGCAGCCTCCGCGAGGACGGGGCGGGCGTGCTTGAGGTGCTCCTCGGGATGCTCCTGGAAATCGATGTCGTGGAGGAGGCCAACCCTCGCCCAGTATTCGACGTCCTCGCCCTGCTTCGCGGCGAAGTGGCGCATGACCGCCTCGACGGAAAGGGCGTGCCTGAAAAGGTAGTCGTCATCATTGTGGGTCCGCCAGAGGGCGATGGCCTCTTCCCTGCTCTGCATGCTGCATCCTCCTGCTCGACCGGCCTCATCCGGTTTCCTGACGAGGATAGCGCGACCAGCCGCGGGAAGCAATGCGGGCTTAAGGGCATAAAAAAACGGTATGCCTGGACGTCAGGTTGCATACCGTTGGTAGAGGTCACCCTCTACCAACATTTTCGGCACTTGGACGGAAAAACTTGACAAATGACGAAAAAAGCCTTTCAAGCGTCGGATCCAGCCGACCGGCCCTTGGACAAGTCCGAATCTTCGAGCTTTTTTATATGGAAGAGAGCCGACTCTGCCACCCTGGAATAGAGGGCTTCCGAGCAGCGCAGGCCCTCGTCCAGGCTCTTCGCTCCCTCTCCCATGATCTCCGAAAGGGGTGGGAGGAGGAAGCCGACGACCTCGTTGGCGCCGCCTGCGAGGAGTTCGCGGTCGAAGCCGTCGAGCCTGGCCATCCGCGCCGAGATGTCGCGGCCTGCCGCAAGGTCCCGGCGGGCCTGCGCCGCTTCCTCTGCTGCCCGGGTCGCCTTTTCCGCGGTTGCGGCAAGCTCGGAGAGAAGGGCCGAGAGCCCTTCGGCGGCCGCGGCCATCCCGGCCGAACCCGCGGCACCGCCATCGCCCGCGTCACGGACAGCAGCGTCGAGGATGGCATCGATCTCTGCCCTCCGCGGCGGCAGGGCGAGCACCTCATCGAGCGAAGCAAGGCCCATACCGGGTATGGCGAGGCCATGGGACGACAGGTTCCTGGTTGCCGGCGCTTCCGCATGGCAGAGGCGGCTCTCGAACCACCAGGCGTAGAGGGTCATGCGCTTGTCCGTGCGGATCTTCTCCCCATCGTTCGCGGGCGCCCACATCGGACCGCCCGAGAAGAGGGCCGCCGCATGGGAGGCCTCGGCAGGGGCGAGGCGACGGCCACCCGAGATGGCCCGTTGTTCAAAAAGGCTGGCGCGCGCATGGGTCGCGCCCCGGGGAAAGCCGAGGTCGAGGCCGGCCATGTAGAGGGGGGCAGCGCGGAGAAGGCGTCCGAGATCCCAGGCTGTCGTCGTCACGGAGCCCCCGGCACCGAGCTTGCCCTTGGCTCCCGTCCTCGCCTCGATCGCCCGGCCGAGGGGGAAGAGGCTCGAGCAAAGGAAGGCGGCCCGGGAGCCGAAGCGGAAGACCGCAGGCCAGGAGGCCGACTCGGAGACGAGTATGGACGAGGGCGAAGAAAGGCCCTCGAGGTGGCGCCAGTTCCAGTACTGGGGATCGACGACAACGAGGAAGTCGGGCTCGACGCCCTCGCGGAGTATGGACCGGAGGCTCGTGTCGACGGCTATGAGGAGGCAACGCTCCTTCAGCTCCTGCAGGTGCGGCAGGACCTCGTCCAGGCTCGGGCCCGCGCCGAGGACGAGGGCGGGCATGCCGGCGAAACGTCCCTCGAGGCGGGCGACGCCTGGGAGCCTTCCGAGCTCTCCCATGTTGTGCGCAAGGTTCCTCACCCAGAGCCTGCCGAAGCGCTTCAGGGTATTGCCGTTGATGGTCTCCTTGGAGGCATAGCGTTCAGCGGCAGCCCGGACGCCCGCGTACCACTCGGGCCTGAACTTCTCCTCCGCACGGTTGGCGAGGATGGAGAAGAGCGATGAGCCCATCGCATCGAGGGCGGGCACGACGGCGCCGGGATCGGCACCATCGGCGTGATCGCTGCCATCGGCGCCTCGGGCGCCGCCGACCACGAAGCCGAGTTCCTCGCGGGAGAGGAGGTCGCGGAGGTCCCTGAGCGAGAGGGCCTCGGCGAGGAGGGCGGGCTCGGCCACGCAGACAAGGACCTTGAGGCCGCGGCCGCGGGCAAGGAGGGCCTCGGCCTGGTAGCCGAGGCCGAAACCGAGGAGTACGACGCTGTCGACGGCGGGAGGAACCGAAGCCGAAAGGCGGGCGGCTTCGGTGGCGGGATCATGGGCTGAATGGAGGTGGAGGCCGCCCAAGGTAGCCGTCACCAGTCCCGAGGACGTCCTGAGGGGCCTGAGGAGGGGCGCGGCGGCGCCTGTCGTGGCGGACGCACCACGGAGGAGGTCGGCGAGGCCGGGTTGCCGCTCGGCGAGAGCCGCGAGGTTGGCTTCGAGGAGGGCCAGGTCGGGGGCCGGGGGAAGGGGCGAAGTAGCCGGGCCACCCGGGCCGGCAGGGAAGCCCGCCATCATTTCAGGACCAGCTCGATGACGCTGCCCTCGGAGATCGGCGTGCCGGGGGCGGGACTCTGGCTCTCGACGTAGCCCTCGCCTGAGATCTTCACGACGAGGTCGCTCCGGCCAAGGAGGGGGACGAGGAGGCGCTTGGGCGTGCCACGGAGGTCGGGCATGGTCTGGCCTATGGTCACGGGCGAGAGGCGCGGCAGGGTGATGGTCGAGGGGCTCTCGATCGTCGGGCTGTCCGCGCGGGGCAGGTCGGTGAGGCCGAGGATGGCATCGGCTGCGTCGCGCACGACGGGCGCCGCTATCTGGCCGCCGTAATAGGAGGCGCCCTTGGGCTTCACGATGGCGAGGTAGAGGATGATCCTGGGCTGGTCGGCGGGGAAGATGGCGAGGGTGCTCGCGATATAGTCGGTGTCCGAATAACGCTTGGTCGTCCGGTCTATCATCTGGGCGGTGCCGGTCTTGACCGCCATCTTCACGTCCTTGACCTTGGCCCTCCAGCCCGTGCCGCCCGCTCCCGCGACGGTTTCCATGGCGCCGAGGATGGTGGCGGCCGACTCCTGGGAAATGACGCGGCGCAGGGGCTGGGGCGCATTCTCGTAGACGAGGTCTCCCGTGGGCGAAAGCACCTTGCGGACCACGATGGGCTTGAGGAGGACGCCGCCGTTGGCGATGACGGTGGCGGCCTGGAACATCTGGACCGCGGTGACGAGGATCTCCTGGCCCATGGCTATGGTGGGCTTCGAACGGAGGGACCAGGACTCCGGATTGCGGAGTACGCCCGCGCTTTCTCCGGGGAGGGAGACGCCCGTGCGCGACCCGAAGCCGAAGGTAGTCAGCTTCGAGTAGAAGTCGAGGGACTGGACCGTATCCGAGGCATAGCCCGCACCGGCATTGCAGGAGAACTCGAGGATGCGCTCGAGGTTGACCGCACCGTGGTTGCCGAGGCACTTGATCGTGATCTGCTCGCCCGAAGGCGCAGTCTTGCGATAGGCGCCGTTGCAGGTGAAGGTCGAGCTGCGGTCTATGCCTCCGAGGTCGAGGACCGAGGCGAGGGAGAAGACCTTGAAAACCGAGCCCGGCTCATAGGCGTAGACGCTCGGCCAGTCATACCAATTGGCCTCCGGGGACTCGTAATAGGCGTTGGGATCGAAATCGGGCAGCGAGACGTAGGAGAGGATCTCTCCGGTACGCGCGTCTCCCGCGAGGAGGATGACCGCCTCGGCGTCCGTGTCTGCCTGGGCCTTGCGGGCTATCTCCTCGAGGGAGAACTGCATGGCCGAATCTATGGTGAGGACGAGCTCGTTGCCTTCGAGCCTGTCGCCCGAGTTCTTCCTGGCCTCGGCGGCCGAGGGGAGGAGGTCACCCTCGTAGCGGTTCTCGAGGCCCGCGAGGCCGCGGTTCCCGTCGCCCACGAAGCCGAGGAGGTGCGAGGCGAGCCGCTTTTCGGGATAGAGCCTGCCCTCGACCCTTTCCACGACGATGCCGTCGAAGGCCCCCGCTGCCTTGGCATCCTGGACTGCGCGAGCGGTCTGCGGCGAGATGCGCTTCTTTAAATAAAAGAAGTCGCTCGAGCTCGAGTCATAGCGCCCCGAGACCTCGGCGGGGTCGAGACCGAGGAGCTCGGCCAGGCGGGGAGCGTCGGCGCGGTAGTCGTCGGCCTTGGTCTCGGGCCGCCAGACGGCGACGTTGTAGAGGGCGGTGTCCATGGCGAGGATGCGTCCCGACCGGTCCACGATGGCGCCGCGCTCCACCTCGACGGCGGCCGCGGTCCGGGCAGCCCGGGGCGCGGTGGCAAGTTGCGCATAACGCACGATCACGGCCAGGGCGAGGGCCCCGAGGATGCCCACCACCACCCAGTAACGCCAGCGGCCGGGCGTGTAGCTCATGAGCCGCTCCTACCGGGCCGGCTGGCGGCCGCGGGGGAAGGGGCAGCCGCGGGAGAAGGGGCGGCTGCGAGTGCGCCGCCGTTGCCCGCGCCTGAATCCGCCCGTTGCGGCTTCGCGGGCCGGTCGCCGCGGAAGAGGGGGCCGCCCAGGATGCGGCCCACGACGGCCTCGTCGCTCACCGGGCCGTAGCTCCGCGAGTCGACGGATTCCGGAAGGTTGTCACCGAGGAGGAAGACGGTAGAGGCGGGGAGCTCCACCACCCTGCCAATGACCGCGGCCGCACCGGGGTCGAGCGCCAGGTCGAAGCCGTCGCCCCGGAGGTGGCCATCGCGGCCCTCGAGGCGCAGGGGGCCCCGGACCGCCACGCGCTTGACCACGGGCTTGCCGTCGCTGGGGCTCCGGGCCGCGACGATGTCGCCCACCGCGGGCCGGCCCCAGCGGAGGAGGTAGGCCCTGGTCCCGCCGAGGCAGAAGGGAGCCCGGAGACCGTAGGCGCAGCGGAGGACGACCACCACGTCGCCATCGCGGTAGCGGGGCAGCATGGAGCGGCCATCGACCACGGCCAGGTCGAGGACGAAGCCCTTCACGAGGAGGGCCAGGGCGGCCGCGATGAGGATGGCGACCAGCGGGCGGGCGGAATGGCGGCTCATAGGGCAGGCGTTACTATAATGCCCCGATGAAGAAATGTCGATAAAAGCATTAGCCGCCATGGATACCATCATCGAAAGCCAGAGAATCGCCCGCCGTCGGCGTCCCTATTCGCCCATCTCGGGCCAGACCGGGAGCAAAAAAGGGCTCTTTGGCCGCGCGTCAGGCAACGTCTCCTCGACAGGGAAGGCCGGTACGGGCGGCTCCCGCAGTCCTGCGCCCCTGTGGTTCGAGAATCCCGAGCTCGCTCGCCGTGCTGCCCAGGAAGCCTCTCCCCTCCCCTACGGACAGAAGCCGGCGCGGAGGAACAAGCTTTCCCGCCAGGGCGGCAGCCTCGGACCGGCGATCGCGGCCGTTCTGCGCGGCGGCAGGGGCCACCTTGCCAGTCTGGCAAAGACCGCGTCGGCAGGACTGGCGGGCCTCCTTGGCCGGAAACGCCCCGGCGCAGGCCTCCATACGGAGACGGTCGGGGCAGCGCGCCCGTTTATCGAGGAAGCCGGGACGGCTACGGATCCCGCAAGGGCCGCTTCCCGGCCCTCGTCCCGCGCCGAGCTCCATCTCCGCCGCGCCGTCCTCGGACTCGGCCTCGCCTTCCTCGTACTCGTGATCGTCTTTGGCGTCCTGAGCGTCGTGAAGCCCTACTTCCCCCTTCCCGAGGGCCAGCTCCTTCCATCCGCACCGGTCCCGACGGCCCAGGCCGCAGGCGTCACCGGAGCGGCCGGCGGGGCGGGAACGGCCGACGGCGCATCCGCGGCCCTCTCCGAGGACGAGGCCGTCCTCCTCGAGTACATCAGCCCCGAATTCGCCGCGCCCGCCGATGCGGCCGATATCGCCAACCTTCCCCTTCCCCGCGCTGTGGAGATCTCTTCCTACACGGTCAGGAAGGGCGATTCAATAAGCTCGATCTCGAGGCAGTTCGGAAGGAGTCCCGACAGCATCCTCAGCATGAACGGCATCAGGAACGCCAAATCGCTCAAGATAGGGACGGAGCTCAAGATTCCCAGCATGGACGGCCTCCTCCATGTCGTGGCCAAGGGCGAGAGCCTCGGCTCCATCGCCAAGCGTTACAAGGTTGAGCTCACCCTCCTCGCCGACGCCAACGACCTCGGAAGCATGACCCTCAAGGTCGGCCAGAGCCTCTTCATCCCCGGCGCCAGGCTCGGTGCCGACGAGCTCCGGAGGATCTACGGGACAGCCTTCGCCTGGCCGGCCCGCGGGCCCATCAGTTCCTGGTTCGGCATCCGCGCCGACCCCTTCACGGGAGTGAGACGCTTCCATGCAGGCATCGACATCGTCGTCAACCTCGGCACTCCCGTGAAGGCCGCGGCCGACGGCGTCGTCGCCGACGTCGGTTACAACGGCAACTACGGCAACTACATCATCCTGAGCCATGGCGACGGCTACCAGACTCTCTACGGCCATCTCACCGCCTACTCGGTGCGGGCGGGACAGCACGTCTCCCAGGGGGCGGTCATGGGCATTTCCGGTTCCACCGGCTACAGCACGGGGCCCCACCTGCATTTCGGCCTCTATCGCAACGGAGCGGCCATCAATCCGCTCAAGTCGCTCAAGTAGGAGAGCTTGAACAATGCCTTGCTTCAGCGCTATCCTGCCATCACGGTTTCGGAGGATTCCATGAAACGCTTCTTTGTCGCACTCGTCGCCCTCCTTGCGCTCTGCGTCTTCATCCAGAGCTTTTCGGCGTCCACGGCGAGCGATCAGAAGACCGAACCGACCGTTGCCAAGGCCGAGCTCATCCCCTGATCAATTGACATTTCCTCATCCCGCTTCCGTTTCCGGTTTTCCGGGAACGGTTGCGGTATTTTAAAAAGATCGGGCAAGACGGCTGTATCCATTTGTTTAACACAGAATTCCATAAATGTATGAAAGTGTAGACTAAATCCCGCCACAGAACATCTCCCTCATAGAAAGCAGCGGTGTATTTCCTTACTTCACAACATCATACGAATAATGAGCTCTTTTTTCACAGGCTTGGCACGTTTTTTGCATAGCTATATGTGGAGATAAGGAATGAAAAATACCACCGATGCAAAGAACCAGGAAGACATCCTCCACTCCTACTACGCGGCCATCAAGCGCGTGAGCCTCCTGACCGCAGAGGAGGAGAAGGAACTCTCAGCCAGGATAGCGGCCGGGGACGAAAGCGCCCGGCGCCGTCTCATCGAGGCCAACCTCCGCCTCGTCGTGAAGATGGCGCGCTGCTACGTGACTCCCGACATGCCCCTCGTCGACCTCATCCAGGAAGGGAATGTCGGCCTCATCAAGGCCGCGGAGAAATTCGACGGCGAGCGGAATGTGCGTTTCTCGACCTATGCATCATGGTGGATCAGGCAGTCGATCACGAGGGCCCTCGTCAACTCGAGGCGGGCCATCAGGCTCCCCCACCGCAAGGAAGAACTCCTGAAACGCGTACAGCGCACCTACAACAGCCTGACCCAGGTCCTCCAGCGCGAACCGAGCTCTACCGAGATCGCCGCAGAGCTCGACATCCCGACGAGCATGGTCGAGGCAGTCCTCGGCATGTCCACCACTCTCGTCTCCCTCGACGCCGAGACCGGCGAGGAATCGGGCTCCATCGCCGACGTCTATGAGGACTACACCTACAGCCCCGACAACGAGCTCATGGACGCCTGCACCAGGGCCGAGGCCGTGCACATGCTCGAGCTCCTCCTCGAGAAAGAGAAGAAGATCCTCCTCTACCGCTTCGAGTTCTGCGGCGGCGAGAAGTACACCCTGAAGCGCATCGGCGCGGAACTCGGCATCTCGCCGGAGACCGTGCGCCAGATAGAGAAGCGCGCCCTCCGCAAGCTCAAGGAGAACGCGCCCGAGATGATAGGTTACGGCGCCTGCTGAACGCCTCCTTTTCAGCAGGATGCAGGGGACCCGGCCGCTCACCGGGTCCCCCTTTTTTTCGCCCGGCCTCATTTCCCGCGGGCCCTCCTTCCGATATAGTCGGTATACATGCCGAAAAAGACCGTGAAAACATCCTCGGGCCGGGCCCGCAGCGGCGGAAGGACAAAGGGGCGACGCACCGCCAGCCCGGGCCCCATCCTCATAACGAGCGCCTCGCTTGTCGCCCTCGCCCTGGGCCTGACCCTCGTTCTCTGCCTCGTACAATCCCCGGCCCAAAGGAGCCCGAAGGCCATTGCCACGGGACAGCAAGCCCAGGGCGGATCGCCAAAGGGAAGCGCCGCAGGCCAGGGCACTTCGGCCGATGTGACTGAAACGGTGCCTTTTGCCGCGGCAGACGGAGCCGCGAAGTCCAGCCAGGGACCGACACCGATCCCCCTCGCGCCTCGGGCTGCCGGAACGGCTGACGGAACGGCCACTGGAACGGCCGCTGGAACAGCGACGTCCGCGGGCGGCAGGACTGTCACGGTGATGCCCGAGGCCCGTCCGGCTCCGGAACGGGACATGGGCGGACTGGTCGCGGCGGGGGAAGCCCTCTCGCTCAAGGCATCGTCAAGGGCGCGCTCCTCGGCCGGTTCGGGGCGGTTCCCCGTGCCCCGGCCAGCCACGAAAGGCCCCCGCCTCATCTTCGTGATCGACGACGTGGGCTACAACCTTGCCCAGCTCAAGCCCTTCCTGGACCTGCCCTTCCCCATCACCTTCGCCGTCCTTCCAGGCCTCCCCCATTCCGCAGAAGCCGCCAGGATGATCAGGGCGGCCGGCAAGGAACTCATCCTCCACCAGCCCATGGAATCGGTAGGCGGCGCAAATCCTGGTCCCAACGCCATTTACCTTTCAACGTCGCCCTCGGAAGCGGCTGCGATCGTCAGGCGCAACCTCGATTCGCTCCCGGGCGCCGTCGGCATGAACAACCACGAGGGTTCGGCGGTGACGCAGAATGAGGCCCTCATGGAGGCCATCATGGCGGTTGCCAAAAGCCGCGGTATCTACTATCTTGATTCACTCACGATCACGGATACGGCGACCGAAGGGATCGCCCTCCGCGAGAAAATCCGCTATTGGGAGCGCGACGTGTTCCTCGACAACAGCCCCGACCCTGTCTCGATTGTCCAGTATGTCGAAGTGGGCAAGAAGAAGGCCGAGAAGAATGGCGCCGCGGTAATGATCGGCCATGTCTGGTCAGCCGAGCTCGCCCAGACCCTCTCCGACCTCTATCCCTCCCTCATCGAGGGCGGTTTCTCCCTCTCGACCATCTCCAAAGTGATGCTCGAAGAAGCAGATGCTAGTACTGGGGATTGAGTCCTCCTGCGACGAGACGGCAGCAGCCGTCGTCGAGGACGGACGCCGGATCCTCTCCGACGTCGTCGCCACGCAGATCCCCTTCCATGCGAAATACCAGGGAGTGGTTCCCGAGATAGCGAGCCGCAAGCATACCGAGTGGATCTGGGGAGTCGTCGAGAAGGCACTTTCCGACGCGGGCGTCAAGGCCGCCGAGCTCGACGGCATAGCCGTCACCGCGCGGCCCGGCCTCGTGGGCTCCCTCCTCGTGGGCCTCTCCTTCGCGAAGGGTATGGCCTACTCCCTCGGCAAGCCCTACATCGGCGTGAACCACATACTCGCACACCTCTACGCGCCCCAGCTCGAGGCCCCCGTCGACTATCCCTTCATAGGACTCCTCGTCTCGGGCGGACACTCCATCATCTCCCGCGTCGCGGACTTCGACGAGATCGAGGTCCTCGGCACGACCATCGACGACGCGGCAGGCGAAGCCTTCGACAAGGTCTCGAAGTACTACGGCTTCGGCTATCCGGGCGGCGCGGTGATCGACAGGCTTGCTGCCTCGGGCGACGACCACGCCTTCCACTTTCCGAAGCCCTCCCTCCACAAGGGTGAGCACCGCTATGACGTCTCCTACTCGGGCCTCAAGACCGCGGCCATCCACCAGCTCGACCAGTACCGCAAGCCCGGCGCCGAAGCGACGCCCGAGAACATCGCGGCCTCCTTCCAGCGCGCCGCGGTCGACATCCTCCTCGACCGGCTCTACAGGGCCATCGAGGACACGGGCCTCAGGACCGTCGTCGCGGGCGGTGGCGTGGCGGCCAACTCCTACCTCAGGCGCGAGCTCGGGGCCAGGGCCGAGGAGAAGGGCCTCACGGTCCGCTTCCCGCCCCTCTCGCTCTGCGGCGACAACGGCGCCATGGTCGCGGGCCTCGGCTGCCGCTTCCTCGAGCGCGGCGACCGCTCGGGCTTCGACCTCAACGCGAGCGCGAGGGTTCCCCTCTTCAGGCGCATAGGCCGATGACCGCGGCGCGCGCCATGCCCGCGCGCGCAAGCTCCCCACAACGACAGTCCCTGCCCCCCCGCCTCCGCTCAAGCGCCGGCGACGGTGACGCGCGTACCTCCCCTGCAAGGGGGAAACATGGGAACAGGTCTTCAGGCAGGCAAGCCAGCGCTGGCCATCGCGTTATCGGGCATCGTCCTCGCGGCCTCGCCGTCCTCGGCTTCGGCCGCGCCGATTTTCCAGGCAGGCCTCGAGGCGGGAGTCCTTTCGGGGCTCGACAGCCTCGCGCGCGGAGGAGAGGCGGGCTTCGACCTTGCCCTGGCCTTCGGAGAGCACGGGGACAGGGGACGGACTGGCGGGGAAGGGAGGGCGAGTGTCGGAGTGGCCGCATCGGCAGCCTGGGACGCGAGCCTCGATTCAGCCTTTGCCGCCATCGACCTCAGGCTCGGCTTCGGGCCCTCCCTCTCGATTTCCTGCGGCTGGGAATTTCCCCTTGGCGACCCCAGGCTCAGCATTCCCGAAGCCTCGACCCTGGCACATCTCGGCTGCGCGGACCTGCCCAACCGCCTCGCCCTCGAGGCAAGGCTCGCACGATTCCTCGCAGGCGATGGACGCCGTCCTTCGCTCAACCTCGTGGCCGGACTGTCCTGGTCTGCCTATCGCGTCCTGTCGACTGACGCGACCGGGAGCGACGGCGGCTCCGGAACGATGGCCGCCAACACGCCGGCCCAGGCCAAGGCCCTCGCGGAGGCCCTCGCCGGCAAGGCGGGATTCGCCGCGGGGCTCAGGGCGAGGATCATGCTCGAGCTGCGATGGGGAGGTCCATGAGCGCGTTTCAGCCGGCGCGTCCTTGACAGGATGCGAGCCTGGGGGCTTTCATTGTCGAATGGAAATCAACGCCGACCCCGAGCTGCAGGAAGCCGCCCGGATTGCGGTGAGGGAATCCCTCAAGCTGCAGAAGGACGAGAAAGTCCTCATCGTCACGAATCCCGGGAAGGATGTCCTTGCCATCTCGGAGTCCCTTTACGCCGCCGCCCTCGAGGCGGGGGCCAGGCCGACCATAATGATCCAGCCCGTCAAGGCGCAGATGGATTATGCGGAAGAAGCGGTCATCGCGGCCTTCGAGTCGCAACCCGACGTCGTCATTTCCATCTCCGAGGAAAAGCTCGGCAAGGACAGGAGCGGCATGCAGACGCCCTACGAATGGGACGGCGTCAGCTATGACCACGTGTTCCACTACCAGCTCCACGGGGCCAAGACCCTCAGGGCCTTCTGGTCGCCGAGCGCCACGGTGGAGATGTTCAAGACCACCGTGCCCATCGACTACCGCGAGCTCCGCTCCCGCTGCGAGCGGCTCAAGGAGATCATCGATGGAGCCACCGAGATACGCGTCACGAACCGCGGGGGTACGGACCTCAGGCTCGGCGTCAGGGGCCGGAAAACCAAGCTCGACGACGGCGACTATTCGCTGCCCGGCTCGGGCGGCAACATGCCGGCCGGCGAGGTCTTTATATCGCCCGAGCTCGGCACGGCGAACGGCACCATCGTCTTCGACGGCTCCATAGCTAACGCGGCAGGCGACATCATCATACATACTCCTATCCGCTGCCGCGTCGAGTCCGGCTACGTGACGGGGATCGAGGGGGCCGACGAGGCGAGGGCCCTCGAGGCCACCATCGAGGCCGCCGCGTCCAATGCCCTTGCGATGGGCCGCGACGGCAAGCTCCTCCGCGACAAGGCGGAGGAATACGCGAGGAACGCGCGCAACATAGGCGAGCTCGGCATCGGACTCAATCCACGGGCCAGGGTCGTCGGCAACATGCTCGAGGACGAGAAGGCCTTCAGGACCTGCCACTTCGCCATAGGTCACAACTATGACGAGGACGCCCCGGCCCTCATCCACCTCGACGGCCTCGTGTCGGAACCGACCATCGTCGTGGTCTCGGCCAAGGGGAAGGAGACGGTGATCGAGAGGAACGGGGAGCTTCTCGTGTAACCGGCCCCGAGGCCGTCAACCAGAAATCGCACACAGAGGCACAGAGACGCAGAGGACCAGAGGGAGAAAACGGAAGAAGAGAACCTGGGGTCGGGATTAATGCCAATGTGTTTTATACTTCGACCCCCACCACCGCCCTCTATATCTCTTCTCTGTGGCTCCGTGGCTCTGTGTGCGCCTTTTGACGACACAGTGTCAGCCAACGCGCCCGGCCGATTGAGTTTCCTCCCGGCCGGGCGCTTCCGTCATGGTGGCGCTTGGTTCAGCTCGTCTTCCAGCACACGAGAAGCACGACGAGGAAGAGGACGAGGCCGCCCGAACAGAGCAGGGCCATGGCCTCGGCCGCGCTCAGCGAGAGCGTCACGAGATCGGAGCGGAGGACGAGCTGGAAGACTGAGCCGAGGAAGACGAGGAGCCAGAAGCTCACCATGCTGGCCTTCCCGAAGATGCTCGCTGTCCGTTCGTCGAAACTCACCTTCCGGCGCCTGAGCAGCACGCCGCCCGCGACCGTGAAGACAAGCCATCCCGCGACCATTCCCGTGTCGACGCCGGCCGTGAACGACTCTCCCATCCTGAGCGAGGGACCGAAGAGCAGGAAGGCAGCCACCATGACTGCCAGCACGATGTTCACGACGATATAGGTCTTCAGGTTGAAATTCTCCTTCATGCGCATCTCATTCCTCCTCGGGAAAAAACAGATTCTCGACCGTGGAGCCGAGCAGCCCCGCCAGCTTCATGGCGAGGGCGAGGGAGGGGTCATAGCGCCCTCCCTCGATGGAGATGATGGTCTGGCGCGAGACCCCGGCCTTCCGGCCGAGTTCCTCCTGGGTGAGACCAGCCGCCGTCCTCATCTCCCGGATCGAGTTCTTCATGGGACTCCTTGGCTTGCTGCGGCACCCGGGCACGTCCTTGCGGGCAATGTAAAGCAAGCTTTACATACACTATAGGCATGTACTCATATAGATGTCAAGCATGCTTTACATCATTCTCGATAAGGATCCGGTCGCCCCGGGCCCGCCTGCAACCGTGCTACAGGCGACGAGGAGGTCATGGCCGTCGCAGGCTCCCGAAGACCGACATCGTTTATAATTGAACTTGGTCCTTTACCGTCGATCGGCCCCTATGCTAGCTTCTGGCTGGACGGACGGGCAGGCCGCGCTGGAGAGCGGGCCGCCGCGAACCGGTCCAGACCAGGACGCTGTCCGAAAAACCGGGCGGCACGGCCGCCCTTGATGGCGGCCCATCCCGAGCCGCAGGAGGCCCTTCATGGATTCGGTAATGACCAGCGTTGTCGGCCTTCGGGGCGTCCGGGATCGCGCGCGGAAAGACTAGCCTTCCGCACATCGCGACACGAACAGCGGATTTTCCCTCATAGCCGGCCTGAAGGCGCTACCTTGGGTCATCAGGTTCCCCGCGCGGAGCGTTTCCGGCGGAGAGTCTTCAGGATGGGCGAGATGGCCGTACGGACGCGGCCCTCCCCCTCCACGATAGAAAAAGGATCATCGTATGTATTATATCCATGTCGAATTCTCCGACACAGACGGAGCCCCGCGCCACGGCGGCCTCAGGGACTTTGGCTTCGACGACGACTTCATGAGGGACTACCTCACGATAGCTGCGCCCGACGAGCTTCCGGCCAGGGTCGTTGAGGTCCAGCGGGGCCTCTACGGCCTTGTCCTCAACGGCGATTCGGGCGTGATCGGCATCGACGCGACGGTCTCGGGCCGCCTCCTCCACGAGGCGGCTTCGGGCTCGCCCCTCCCTGCGGTTGGCGACTGGGTCGTCGTCCGCAGGGCCGAAGGCCCGGGCGGCGCGGCATCGATCCGCGCCGTATTGCCCCGGCGCAGCGCCTTCGTTCGCCGCGATCCCGGAGACAAGGAAGAGCGCATAGAGGCCCAGGTCCTCGCGGCCAACGTAGATACCGCCTTCATCGTCGCGGCCGCCGACCAGCGCTGGAGCGCACGCCGCATCGAGCGTTACGTCACCCTCGCCTGCGAGGCGGGCGTGGAGCCCGTCGTCGTCATCACCAAGGCCGACAAGACCGCGGACGGCGAGGCGCTGCTCAGGGAGGCCCTATCCCTCATACCCGAGGGCGCACATCGCGCCATGGCCGGAGCCTCGACAAGCGCCTCGGTCCAGGTGGGCTGCGCCGCGCCGGGTGCCGGCTCAGCCGTCCTCGTCTGCGCGCCGGAAGGCCGCGGCCTCGAAGGACTCGAGCCCTGGCTGCAGCCGGGAAAGACCGTCGTCCTCCTCGGCTCCTCGGGAGCGGGCAAGTCGACCCTCCTCAACGCCCTCGCGGGAACCACGCTCGCAGCCACGCAGGCCGTGCGCGCCGACGACGACCGCGGCCGTCACACGACGACCCACCGCCAGCTCTACCGGCTGCCCTCGGGCGCCCTCGTCATCGACAGCCCCGGCCTCAGGGAGATCCAGGTCCTCGCCGGCGAGGAAGCCCTCGCTTCGGCTTTCTCCGACGTCGAGGAGATAGCCCTCCGCTGCCGCTTCCGCGACTGCAGGCACCTGAATGAGCCGGGTTGCGCGATCCGGGAAGCCCTCGAATCAGGAGAGCTCGACGAGGGACGTTATGCGGGCTGGAAAAAGCTCCAGCGCGAGGTGGCATTCCTCGCGGCGCGGGAGGACCCCAACGAGGCGAGGGCCCAGGAGAACCGCTGGAAGGTCATCAACAAGAGCATGCGCGGCTATTCGAAGGAGCGCAGGTCCATACAGGGACGGGCGCGCTAGAGGGGCAGCTCCGCCGCGATGAAATAGAACGCCGGTGTCTCGTAGGGATGGGCCGAGCGGAGGGCTGCCGTCACCGCCTCGACACTCTCGTCGGGCACGAGGAGCTCGAGCCGCGTCTCGTTCACGAAGACATCGGCCGCGGCCGCCTCGCCCTCGCGGGGCGGCTCGCCCACGGCCGGGGACGAACCTGCAAGGGGGCGGAAGCGGCCCTGCCCCCTCGCGGCGTATGCGCAGCGGTCGTAGTTGCCGAGGGCTCCCGCGCCCGCGGCGAAGAGGGCCTCGAGGAGGCCCTCGGCCGCGGCGTCGGGAACGAAGACCACGAGGTAGCGCATGAAGGCGGCTAACGCTTTGCCGCCGCCCTGGCAAGCTTCTCGAACTCGGCGATCTGGCCGCCGAGGACGTCGAGGCCGCCCTTCCAGAAAGCCTTGTCCTCGATATTGAAGCCCGCCGACTTCGTGACGTCCACCGCAGAGGCGCTTCCCGTCATGGCGAGGAGCTCGCGGTAGGCGGCCGCGAAGGAGGGGCCTTCCTTCCGGTAGCGGGCGTAGAGGCCGAGGCCGAAGAGGAGGCCGAAGGCGTAGGGGAAGTTGTAGAAGGAGAGCTCCGGGCTGTAGTAGTGGCTCTTGCCGGCCCACATGTAGGGATGGAGCTTCCCGGGGTCGAGGCCATCGCCGTAGGTACGCTTCTGCGCGTCGACCATGAGGGAGCAGAACTCCTCGGCGGGAAGCTCGCCCGAGGCTCTCCGCTCGATGACCGCGCGCTCGAAGTAGAAGCGCGAGAGAATGTCGACGATCACCTGGCAGGAGTCCATGATATGGGTCTCGAGGATGGTGAGGCGCTCATCCTCGGTCACCGAGGCGAGGGCCGACTCGAAGACGAACGTCTCCGCGAAGATCGAAGCGGTCTCCGCGAGGGTCATCGGGTAGTCGGCGAGGGCGATCGGCTTGTCCTTGATGCACATGTAGTGCCAGCCGTGTCCGAGCTCGTGGGCCACCGTCGAGAGATCCGAGAAGGAACCGTCGAAGTTGCAGAGGACGCGCGGGACCTTGGCCGAGGGGAAGTGGGTGCAGAAAGCGCCCCCGACCTTGCCCTCGCGGGGCTCGGCGTCGATCCAGCGCTCCCTGAAGGCGCGCGCGGCGAAGTCGCCCATCGCGGGATCGAAGGAGCCGAACTTCTCCACGATGAAGTCGCGGGCCTCGTCGAAGCCGTAGGTCCTTGGCTCCTTGCCCGAGGAGACGGGGGCGAAGAGATCGTAAAAGGCGAGGGCCGGGAGGCCGAGGAGACCGGCCTTGGCGCGGAGGTAATTCCGCCAGGCCGGAAGGGAATCCTCCATGGCAGCGATGAGGGCGTCGAGGGTTGCCTTCGTGATGCGCGACTGGGCTATGGACTTGTCGAGGGCCGACTCCCAGCCGCGGCGCTTGTTGAGCGATACCGTGAAACCCTTTACGCCGTTGAGGGCTGCGGCCAGGGGGATCTCGACCCCCTTCCAGGCCGCAAGCTCGAGGTTGTAGGCCTTCTCGCGCACGGCCCTGTCCTTGTCGAAGGCGAGGTTGCGGAGCTCGACGATGGTCTTTTTCTCGCCCGTGGCGGCGTCCCAGAGTACGCTCGTGTTGGACGACACCGCCTCCTGGAGGCGGGTCCAGGCGTCCCCGCCCGAGCGCGAGAGGTCGGCCGCGAGGTCCTCGAGGTCGGGACTCATCTGCTTCGACTGCCAGAAGAGCTCCTCCTCGAGGTGGAAGGCGAAGGGCGCCACGCGGGAATCGGCCTTGGGGCCGCGCGCGGCGGCCAGGACCTCGTCGCGCCGCGCGGCGATGGCGTTCCGGAAGAGGACGCTGGCGCGCCGCAAGGGCAGCTCGAGCTCCTCGATGGTATTGAGCTCGGCCATCGCCTTGGCGTCGCGAGTAGAAGTCGCATAACGCGCATAGCAGTAGGCGCCGATGGAAGAGGCGATGGTCCCCACGCGATCCTCGAGATCGAGGACCTCGGCGAGCCAGTCGGCCACGGGGCCCGTGATGCCGCGGGCGGCCATGGCCTCCATGCGAGCCGAGAGCTCCACGAGCTCCTTCCTGGCGTCCAGGTATTCCTTCGAATCGAAACCGGGGTATACGGGATCGAGGTCCCAGCGGGGCAGGTTGCCCTTCGTCTTGCCTTCATCGTTCGCCATGGATGTCCGTCCTTTCGCCTCGCGCTGTGCAGTGCCGGCTGCCGACATGGTACCATGGAAATGCCCGGCGGTAAACGCGTTGCCTTCCGGCCGCCGGACCGATGGCCCCGGCACGAAGACTTGCCGAGCCTTGCCGCGCGGTGCTACCATCCGCCCAACAATGATCCGCGAATGCAGGCTCGGAATCGATGTGGGTTCCACAACAGTGAAGGTCGCCCTCCTCGACGAAGGAGGCAGGCTCATCTACGGCCGCTATGAGCGGCATCGATCGGACGTGGCAGGCGCCCTCGCCTCCATGCTGCGGGAAACCGCCGGCCGCCTCGAGGAGCTTCGTCCCGGGGCTGCCGTATCGGTGATGGTGACGGGCTCGGCCGGCATAGGCGTGGCCAAGCGCCTTGGCCTCGATTTTGTTCAGGAGGTTTCAGCCTGCGCCCGCGCCATCGAGGAACTCCTCCCGGAAACCGACGTGGCCATCGAGCTCGGAGGCGAAGACGCGAAGATCACCTACTTCGGCGCCTCGATCGAGGAGCGGATGAATGGCAGCTGCGCGGGCGGCACGGGGGCCTTCATCGACCAGATGGCCTCCCTCCTCGATACCGATCCCGCAGGGCTCGATACCCTGGCGGCAGGCGCCTCGACCATCTATCCCATAGCGTCGCGCTGCGGCGTCTTCGCCAAGGCAGATGTCCAGCCCCTCATCAACGAGGGAGCGCGGCGGGAAGACATAGCGGCAAGCGTCTTCCAGGCGGTCGTCAACCAGACCATATCGGGCCTCGCCTGCGGGAGGCCGATCCGCGGACGCGTAGCCCTCCTTGGCGGTCCCCTCCACTACCTCGGGGAACTCAGGCGCCGCTTCGGTCTCACGCTGAAACTCCAGCCGGAATCCATCCTGGTTCCCCAGGACGGCCGCCTCTTCGTGGCCATGGGCGCGGCCCTCTCGCTCGACGGCCTCGATGCGGAAGGCCCGGGAAGCGCGATACCGGGGCGAAGGACTTTTTCCGGCGCGACCCTCCGCGGCCTTTCAGAAGCCGTCTGCGATCCCGCGAGGACGGTGAGGCAGTCCTCGAGCCTCCGTCCCCTCTTTGCCAACGGGGAGGAACTCGCCGCCTTCCGGCTACGGCATGCGGCGTCGGCCCTCCCCCGCGCCGGACTTGCGGAGCACAGGGGGCCTGTCTTCGTGGGCATCGACGCGGGCTCCACGACCTCGAAGCTCGTCGTCCTCGACGGCGAGGCGCGCCTCCTCTTCAGCTTCTATGCGAACAACGGCGGCCATCCCCTCGAGGTCATCGCGAAGGGCCTCGAGGTCCTCTATGCCGCGATGCCTGATTCCGCCTTCGTCGCATCGTCCTGCGCGACGGGCTATGGAGAGGGCCTCGTGCGCGCCGGCCTCGGCGCCGACCACGGCGAGGTCGAGACCGTGGCCCACTCGATGGCGGCAGCCGCCCTGGCTCCCGGCGTGGAGGCTGTCCTCGACATCGGCGGCCAGGACATGAAGTTCCTCAGGATGAAGGACGGCGTCATCACGACGATACTCCTCAACGAGGCATGCTCATCGGGCTGCGGCTCCTTCCTCGAGACCTTCGCGCGCTCGATGGGCCGCAGCGCCGAGGAATTCGCGGCCCTCGCCCTCGAGTCGCGGGAGCCCGTCGACCTCGGCAGCAGGTGCACGGTCTTCATGAACTCCAGGGTCAAGCAGGCGCAGAAGGAAGGCGCCTCGCCCGCCGACATCGCCGCGGGCCTTGCCTACTCAGTGGTCAAGAACACCCTCCAGAAGGTCATCCGCGTGAGGGACCCGCGCGAACTCGGCGAGCGCATCGTCGTCCAGGGCGGGACCTTCGCGAGCGAGGCCGTGCTCCGCGCCTTCGAACTCGTCGCGGGCCGCGAGGCTGTCAGGCCGGCCGAGGCCGGCCTCATGGGAGCCTACGGAGCGGCCCTCGTTGCGCGAAACCGTTACCTGGGCGGGGCGGAAACGGACGGCCCCGGATCCGACGGCGACAGGCTCAACGCGCCCCCGTCGGGGCTCGCGGGGCCGGCCGACCTCGCTTCCTTCTCCTCGCGCACCGAGTCGGCCCGCTGCTCCGGCTGCGGCAACGCGTGCCTCCTTACGATAACGCGCTTCGATGGCGGACAACGCGCAGGTCGCGCGCATGTGACGGGCAACCGCTGTGAACGGGGCGCTGCCCTTGCCGCTGCGCGCGACGGCGAGGCGCAGGCGCAGGGATTGCAGGGCGGATCCGCGCTGCCTTCCGGATCGCGGACAAGCCCTGCCCAGGTACGGCGCGACCTGCCGCCCGACCTCTACGCATGGAAACATGCCCGGCTTTTCCGCTATGAGCCGCTCGCCGAAGCCGCCGCCCCGCGCGGCAGGATGGGCATACCCCGCGTCCTCAACCTCTACGAGAACTATCCTTTCTGGTTCACCCTCTTCACCGCCCTCGGCTTCAGGGTCGAGCTCTCGCCCCGCTCGTCGAGGGCCCTCTACGAACTCGGCATGGAATCCATCCCCTCGGAATCGGTCTGCTATCCCGCGAAGCTCGTGCACGGGCACGCGACGCAGCTGGTCCGGTCAGGCATTCCCCTCATCTTCTACCCCTGCGTTCCCAAGGAAGAGCGTTTCGTCGAGGGTTCGGACAACTGCTTCAACTGTCCCATCGTGACCTCCTATCCCGAGGTCGTCCTCAACAACGTGGAGGGCCTCAGGGTGATGCCGGACGGCACGGCGGTGCCGGCCATCACCTACCTCGATCCCTTCCTGCCCATAGCCGACGACGGACGCCTCGCGGAACGGCTCGTTGAGGAACTCCGCGCCTGGAAGGTCAGTCCGGCCGAGGTGAGGCGCGCCGTGCAGGCGGCACGCGTCGAGGAATCCGCATATCGCGCCGAGCTGAGGACCGAGGGCGAGAAGGCCCTCGACTGGATCGAGAAACGGGCCAGGCACGGCATCGTCCTTGCAGGAAGGCCCTACCATGTCGACCCCGAGGTCCATCACGGCATACCGCAGGTGATCACGGAGCTCGGGATGGCGGTCATCTCCGAGGACGCCATCGCGCATCTCGGCTTCGTGGACAGGCCCCTCAGGGTCGTGGACCAGTGGGCCTACCATTCGCGCCTCTACGCGGCGGCCACCTTCGTGTCCCGCCGGGACGACCTCGACCTCGTGCAGCTCACCTCCTTCGGCTGCGGCCTGGATGCGGTCACGAGCGACCAGGTGGCGGAGATACTCGCCCGCACCGGCAAGGTCTACACGACCATGAAGATCGACGAGCACGCGAACCTCGGCGCGGCGCGTATCCGCCTGCGCTCCCTCGCCGCGGCCATCGAGGAGCGGGAGGGCGCGGGCAGGCGCTCCCATGAGCCCGATCCGAAGCCGGAGAGGCCGGTCTTCGGGGCTGACATGCGACCGCGTTATACGATCCTCGCCCCCCAGATGGCCCCTGTCCAGTTCGAGGTGGTCGAGGAGGCCTTCCGGGCCTCCGGCTACGACTTCGAAGTGCTGAAGACCGCCGACAGGACGGCCATCGACGAGGGCCTCCGCTCCGTCCACAACGATGCCTGCTTCCCCTCCATCATCGTCACGGGCCAGCTCCTCTCGGCCCTGCGTTCGGGGAAGTACGACCTCGCGCGGACCGCTCTCCTCATCACGCAGACCGGCGGCGGTTGCAGGGCGACCAACTACATCGGCTTCATCCGCAAGGCCCTGTCGGACGCCGGTCTCGGCTACATACCGGTCATCTCGCTCTCGGCCCAGGGCATCGAGAGCAGCCCGGGCTTCAGGCTTACGCCTGCCCTCCTCTACCGCGGCGTCATGGCCTGCTCGGTCGGCGACCTCGTGAGCCGCCTCCTCCTCCGCTGCCGTCCCTACGAAGCGGACCCCGGCTCTGCGGACCGACTCGCGCGGGAATGGCTCGTCGAGGCGCGCGCTCTCATGCACCACCTTTCTCCCTGGCGTTATGCGGCCTTCTGCAGGGATGTCGTGGCTGCCTTCGACGCGCTGCCGCTGCTCGGGGCATCGCGAAGGCCGCGCATCGGCGTCGTGGGCGAGATCCTCGTCAAGTTCCATCCGGGAGCCAATGGCGACATCGTGGGCGCCATAGAGGCCGAGGGAGCGGAGGCAGTCGTGCCCGACCTCTACGGCTTCCTCCTCTACTGCTGCTACAATGCGATCTTCCGCAGGAAGAAGCTCTCCGGCGACCTGGCTGCCGAGCTCGGCTCGAGGCTCGCGATAGCCGCACTCGAGCTCCTCCGCGCCCCGGCGAACCGGGCCTTGCGGAAAAGCACCCGCTTCGAGGCGCCGCCGCGCATCGGTCATCTCGCCTCATCGGTGGAAGGGATCGTCCAGCTCGGCAACTGCACGGGCGAGGGCTGGTTCCTCACGGCCGAGATGCTGGAGCTCATCGAGGGCGGGACCGACGGCATAGCCTGCCTCCAGCCCTTTGCCTGCCTGCCGAACCACGTCACGGGCAAGGGCGTCCTCAAGGAGCTCCGCAGGCGCCATCCCGAAGTGCCGATAGCGGCCATCGACTTCGATCCTGGCACGAGCGAGGTAAACCAGGAGAACCGCCTCAAGCTCCTCATCGACAACGCGCGACGGGGGAGACGCCGAGGCATAGGCCCGGCGGCAGGCGCAGGACAGGTCGTCGCCGAGCCCCGCATTGCCCGACACAGGATAGCCGCCGCGGAAGGGGAAGGCAGGTCCGCCCAGGGGAACGCAAGCTCCGAGGAGATCGCATGAACCTCGAGTTCCACTACTACGCCATCCTCTTCCTCGCGTCGCGTGCCGGCTTCTCCGAGGCCGAGGCGAGGACCCTCGCGACTTCCTCCCAGAACGTCGACGACGCCATCATGGCCTGGGAGACCCGCTCCTCGGCCGGCCCCTGGCGCGGCACGGTCACGCAGAACTACCTCTTCTGGGACGAGGACATCTCCGATTCGGTCTACCTGCCCTTCCACTTCCTGCCCGGCGACCCGGTCCACGCGGCTTCGCAGCGGCGAGACGGCGCCAGGAACCCCTATATCGTGACGCCCGACTCCCCCCTGGCAAAGGCGGTCCTCATCGCGGCGCTGGAATCGCACAACCTCTACAGGATCGGCATAGCCCTCCATTCCTATGCCGACACCTGGGCCCACCAGAATTTCACGGGCCGCCTCGAGGAGGCCAATGCGATAGACCTCTCCTCGCGGCTGCCGCCCGCAGGACACCTCCACGCCCTCCGCTCCCCCGACGAGGCCCTCGGCCTCTGGCGCGACGGAAGGCTCGTGCCGGCCCTCGAGTTCATCGACAACCGCGAGCGCTTCCTCCTCGCCGCGAAGAAGATCTACCGCTACCTCCGGACCTACAGGCGCGAAAGCTTCGCGGACGAGGAGCTCGTACTCTCGGAGCTCGGGACGATCTGGAAACGCGATGGGCGGGACATGGAAGCGAGGATTACGGACTTCTGCATCGCCCTCGAGGTGGAACCCTTCAGGCGGGGGGTCTGGGCCGCTGAAGCAGGCATGGCGGGACAGGATGCCGAGGATGGCCGGGCCAACGGATACGACAAGCTGCAATGGCTCAAGGCAGAGCTCAAGCGCCGCGCTGGCGCTGGCGACGGCATACTTCGCTTCGACTCGCCTCGTTTCGAAGGTTCAGACCTTCAGCGCTGGGACGAGGCTGCCAAGGAGCATCTGGCCGCGGCCCGACGCCTCATCCGCGATGCCGGTCTCTCGGGAGCAAGGAGGGGCGCATGAAGGGAGCCTCTTCAGGGGCACACATCGCGCCGTTGGCCTGCCTTGCGCTTCTCCTTGCATCCTGCGCTGCGCCCCTCCGCTTTGCGAGGCCGGTGGACCCGATGGCCGTCCTGTCGCATGATGCGACGGCATACATACGGCTCGGGCGCGCACCGCTTGCCGACTTCGCCCCGCCCCTTCTCGCTTCCCTTGGCCCATCGGCCTCGTCGAAGAATCTGCGGTCAATGCTCGAAAAGACCGATTCCATCACGGTTGCGATCCTTTCCGGGAACCGGGGGACAACCCAGGCGCGGCCGGAAAGCCTGCCACGGTTCGAGGCCGTCCTCATGGGCGACTATCCTTACAGGAGCGCGACCTTCGCCCTGCGCCAGGACAGGCAATGGAAGAAGGACGGACGCGGACGCGCCTTCGTCTCGCCTGCGCAGGGACTCGGGCTTTCCTTCCCTGGCCCGGGGATCGCCCTGGCGACCTCGGACGGCGGCCAGGTCGCCGCTGCAGATGCCGCCAGCGCGGCACCCGGCGGCGCGGACCGCGGCGCAGCCATCGAGGCATCGGTGGAAGCCCTCATCGACCGCCTGCTTGTTCCGGGAGCTTCCGTCATTCCCGCAAAGCTGTCCGCGTTATGCGATAGCGATCTCGTCGTCTGGGTTCCGGACCCCTTCGGGAGGTTCGCAGGGGAGTTCTTCGGGAGCGAGGCTTCGGCCGACATCGACATACCCGCCCTCGGCGTCCTCCTCGCGGCTGACCGCATCATGGTCGAAGCGGCTGGCGGCGCGACGGGCGCTGAGCCGGTCTACGAGCTCACCGTCGTCTTCCTCATGAGGGACGAGGAGGATGCGAGGACCTTCAGGCCGGCGGTACGGCTCGCCTGGTACGCGCTTTCGCGCATCTTGCTGCCGGGAGAGGCAGGCGCCGCATCCCTGCGTTTCGAGCTCTCGGGTGACGCGGTGGCTGCCTCAGGCCTGCGGATCCGGGCTTCATCGATCGCCTCCGCGCTTGTGACGCTCGCGCGCAACGCACACCAACAGGCAGGGGAGCGTTAGCGGACGACGCCCCCGTCAAAACGCGGAAGACCTTCTGGCAGGCCTTCGCCCCGCGCAAAGTCCGCGACAAGGCCGGCAAGCCCCGTAGCCAGCGGGAATGAGGGATCCGAGAAGGAGCGGTAGTTCTCGTCGAGCTCCTGGGGCACTTCCTTGAGCACGTGGTTCATGCCGGGAATGACGACGGCAGCGGCGTCCGGCCTCGCCTGTGCGAGGAGAAAGGCCTCGGCCAGGGTCACCTGGAAATCGTAGTCTCCCTGCACGATGAGGAGGGGGGTCGAGCTTGTGGCAAGCTCCTTCCTGATGTCGAAACCGAACCACGAGATGAGGTAGGGCTGGAAGGATGGCCTGAAGAAGTCCGCGAAGTACTCCGAGGGCGTCGGCCAGGGCTTGCCTGCCTTGAGCGAATCCATGATCGCCGCGGCCTCGGTCTTGAGCTCCGCGGGCAGGTCGGCAAGGCTCGCCTCCACGGTCTCGACCGCCGTATGGCCCGAGGCGCAGAGGAGGATGAGGCCATCCACTCCGCGGCCGGCGGGAGAGGGGGAGCCAGCCGTCGCGACTGACGTTTGTCCGTCGCCCTCCGCGAGGCGCCGCACCGCCGCCGCGGCCACGAGGCCGCCTTCCGTGTGGCCCGCCACGACGATTCGCGAGAATCGCGCATCGCCTTCCATGGCCCGTATCACCGCGGCGGCGTCATCGACATAATCGCCGAAGACCAGGTCCGATTCGCTTCCGCCGAGAACATAGGACTCGCCTGAGCCGCGTTTGTCATACCGGTAGGTGGCCACGCCAAGATCGCGGAGCGCGAAGGCGAGGGAACGCATGCAGTCGCAACGCCCCGGGACGTTATAGTTGTTACCATCACGATCAGTCGCGCCGGCTCCGCCAACGATGACGACGAGGGGGAAGGGTCCCGTGCCGGCCGGGAGGAGGAGGCTGCCGCGCAGCCGGCCGCCCTTCACTTCCACGGCCAACGGAAGCTCCCCGGCATCGGGCGGAGGCGCCCACGCGAGCCAGAATGCCGATCCCATGCCGTTCTGCGTCCAGCTTCCCTCGAGCCGGAGGGGCTGGACGGAAGCGTCCTTGACATCGGCGTCGAAACGTATGGAGCTTCCGGCTTCCGCGCTCCCGGCCCCGAGGACGAAGGCGAGATGATTGCCGGTCACGGCGATGCCAGAGAGGGGGAATCCGTAGAGGTTCTGCCCCGGCAGGTCGACAAGACCGCCTCCGCCTTCAAGGATGCGCAGGGTGATGGGCGTAGACTGCCCTCCCCCTATATCCAGGACGCCTTCGTAGCGCCCAGGCGCGATGGACGACTGTTGCCCGCCAGCGGGCGTAGCGGCCTGTGCAAAGGATGCAACTGTGGCGATCGCCGCGATGGCGGTCGCGAGGAGGAATTTGCGCATGGAAGGATTGTAGCGACATGGGGGAGCTTATGGCCAGCGGGCCGCGCCGCTATCGTTCGCTCAGGATCTCGAAGCTACGCTCGACCTCGTTGCCCGACTCGTCCACTACCACGAGGAGGTGCTGGCCAGGGCCCGGATGGGCGGCCATGCGATGGTCACCCGTGGTCGAGCCGAGATAGTCGCCATCGAGGTGCCAGAAGAGGGTCGCATGCGGATCGCTGTGCACAGCGCTGAAGACCGTGACGCCGGGACGCCCCGTGAGCTCGATGGGCACGTAGATCGAGGCGCCCACGTCAGGCGCGATGATGGCGAGGGGGGAAGCTCCGCCCGAGCCCGGCGCCGGGGCTGCGCCTTCCTTCCAGGGCGGCAGGGGGCGGTAATCGAGATGGCCCTGACGATAGTACCACTCCATGGCAGGCGGGAGGACGAAGCGCTTTTCCATCCTCATGGTGTCGAGGCGCTCCGAGTCCGCGGTAACTCGCCATTGCCCGTCGGCGCTCGTCTGGATGAGGCGGCAATAGGGACAGGGCGTCTCGGGCCGCGCGTTGGCCGGCAGCAGCTCCCGTACCGTGCCCGGGCAGTCCGGTCCCGCCAGGTAGCCCGAGTCGGCGCAGAGCGTCGTCCAGGCGAGGTCGTCGTCGGGGCGGTCGATCCAGGGACCGGCGGGCAAGGTGGCGAAGACGTCGAAGAGGAGGGGCGCCGCCGCGGCGGCTCCGCGGAGGTCGGGCCTGCCCTCCCCGCTCGCGTTCCCCACCCAGACCGCGACTACGTAGTCGGCCGTCACGCCGATGGCCCAGGCGTCGCGGAGTCCGAAGCTCGTTCCCGTCTTCCAGGCGATGCGTCGCGCCGAGGCGTAGTCCTGCCAGGCCGCTTCCTCGCCGGGGCGGGTCACCGCGAGGAGGGCGTCGAGGGTGAGCCAGGCCGAGCCAGGCGACCAGGGGTTGCGTCGCCCAACGCGGGCAGCGGCGCCGGCGGGAGTCCAGGCGAGGTCGAAGTACTGGAGCCCCTTCCCTGCATCGAGGCCCTTCGCGGTGCGCGCGAGCGCGGCGTAGCGGCCCGCCATCTCCCAGAGGCTGACCTCGCCTCCGCCCAGGATGAGGGTAAGGCCGTAATCCTCCGCGCGGCGGTCGATGGTGGTGACTCCCGTGGAACGGAGGAGGTCCATGAAACGCTGCAGGCCGTAGGACCTGAGGAGGCGGACGAAGGGTACGTTGAGCGATCTCGCAAGGGCCTCGGAGGCGGGCACCGCTCCCGAATAGGTCTCGGTGAAGTTCTCGGGGCTGTAGGAACCGATGCGCGTCGGCACGTCAGACACAAGCATCGAGGGAGTGAGCTCACCCGTTTCAAGCATCGCTGCATACAGGAAGGGCTTCAGGATGGAGCCCGGGCTCCTCCGGGCCCGCACGAGGTCTACGCTCTGGCCATGGTCGGCGGGATCGTCGGCGCCCGCGTTGCCCACGTAGGCAAGGACTTCGCCCGAATCGATCCGGGCCACCACGCAGGCCGCGTTGTAGATGCCGTTTCCTGCCAGGGCCCCGCGATGCCGCTCCACGATGCCCGACACCCTTTCCTGGAGCCGCGCATCGAGGGTCGTGGCTACCCTTTCTCCCCCCCTGCCCTCGGACACGGCCCGGTCGAGGAGCTGGGGCGCGAGGCGCGGTAGGGCAAAGGGCGCGTCGGGCAGGGGCTCCGCGAGGGCGAGGCCGAGGTCCTCCTCGTCGATCTCGCCCCTGTCTCTCAGGATCCTGAGGAGGCGGTCGCGCTTTTCCTGGAGCTCGAGGCGGTTCTTGCCGGGGTGGGCGGCGGAAGGCGCATTGGGCAGGACGGCCAGGGCAGCCGCCTCGGCCCAGGACAGGCTCTCGGGCGGCCTGCCGAAATAGCGGAAACTGGCGGCCTCGAGGCCCACCACGTTGCCGCCGAAGGGCGCGTTGGCCGCATAGAGCTCGAGCACTCCCTGCTTTCCATAGAGGAATTCCAGCCGGAGGGCAAGCCACAGCTCCGCAAGCTTGCGTGACATGGTCCGGTCCGAGACGGGAAGTGCGAGTCGTGCAACCTGCATCGAGATGGTGGAGCCGCCCGATACCACCCTGCCTGCCTGGCGGTTCTGGACGAAGGCACGGAGTATGGCCCTGGCATCGAAACCCGGATGGGACCAGAAACGCCTGTCCTCGAAGGCCACGAGGGCCCGTACGAACTTGTCGGGCAGGACCGCTTGCGCGCGGCCGGGCGTCATGCCGACTTTCCGGCCGTCGCCGCGGCCGCGCGCGACCTCTCCAGACTCGAGGTCGCGGGGCGCGAATTTCCAGAGTCCCGCTCCCGAGACCGAGGCTCCGAGAAGCTCGCCCGAAGCGTCATAGAGGGCCGTCGAGCGCCCTCCCTGGAAAACCGGAGAGGGCGGCCCTGCGAGGAAAAAAAGGGCGAGAAGGACGGCAGCAGCGGCAACGGGCCCGCCTTCGGCGGACAGGATCCGTCGAGCGAGGCGAACCGAAACGCGTTGAGCGATTCCGAAAACCCGCCGCGCCGCCGGCCGCAGGCTCGCGGAATGTTGCCCGGCGGCACGTTGCGCGGCTGCAAAGGCGCGGCCCAGGCGGCCCGCGACACCCCGGTCGCGCGCGCCGCCCGTTAGCGCGCCGCGCCGGCCGCTCCCGGGAGCGGGCCCCTGGCCCGTCCCGGTTTCACGGCCCCCGGCATCACCTTCCCGTCCCTCCATCACGGATTCGAGTTCCTGTTGGTCCTCTTCTGATCGAGGGTCATGGGCTGGGCTGCGGTGGGGGCCTCGGAGAGCCAACGCCCGGGGCTCACGGCCTGTATCTTGGGATCGTACATCGCCTCGACCGAGGCCGCGGGCAGGTAGAACCTGCCCTCGTAGGTCCGGTTGACGTAGATCCTGAAGCGTTTCTCCTCCTTGCCCGTGAGGGCGAAGTAGGTATAGACCCTGTCGTCCCTGCGGTCCTGGTACTGGTAGAGGGGAGCCGCTGCCCGGGCCGTGCCGTCCTCGTCGTCGTAGTATTCACCCCTCGCCTTGGGCTTGGGCAGGGCCGATCCCGGCCGGAAGTCGACGATCTCCCAGCCCGAGGGCAGGGGAAGGGTCAGGGCGAGATTCTTCAGCCCTGCGCCGCCCAGGTTGCGCACCACGGCCTCGGCGATGAAGTCCTGACCGTAGGGTATGGAATCGGGATCTACGGGCTTCTCGTCCATGTCGTAGTAGCGCATCGAGAGCGAGATCCCGGAACTCACCGCCTTCTCCTCGGGGAGGGCGGGCGTGCCCCTCGACACGATCTTGATGAACACGGGCGACTTGCCGGAGTTGATGATCGAATAGCGCGCCCCGGTGAGGAGACCTGCCGGGATGTCGATGGAGGCCTGGGCGCGGTCGAGCTTGACCGGGCCATAGACCTTGTCGCCGACGAGGATCTTGATCTCGGGGGCCTCGCCCTGGGCCGCGAGGGCAGCATAGGGAAGGGCTGCCGAGAGGGCTGCGCCGAGCTCCTGGGTCGAGAACCAGCGGCCGGAGTTGAGCTCGTCCGCGAGCTGCTTGTAGATGGGCAGGCCGCGTGCTGTGTCGCCCAACACGTTGAGCGCTTCAAGTATGGAAGCCCGCTCGCGGAAGGGCGTGCCGTAGCTGTACTCGTCGAGGCCTTCGTAGACCTCGACCGTGGAAGGTGCGTCGCCGAGGAGGCGGTTTGCCGTGTCGCGCTGGCCCGCGAGGGCATAGGCCGCCGCGAGGCGGTACTGGGCCGAGGCGGGCATGGGCCGCATCTCGCGGAGGCGGTTCATCGAGGCGAGCTCGGGCTTGCCCGCAAGGGCGAGGACGTAGAGACGGTAGGCCTGGGCCGACTTGGACCAGCCGTAGACCGAGCTCCAGAGCCGCGAGGACTTGCCGATGAAGGCCACGGCCTGCGAGTAGAGACCGTTGTCCACGGAGTAGCCCGCCCTGCGCGCGGCCACGAGGAAGTGCGTGACGTATACCGAGAGCCAGTCCTCGTCATCGCTCTCGCCGGGCCAGAGCGTGAAGCCGCCTCGCGGCGTCTGGAAGTTGCCGAGCTTGGCGATGGCCGCGTTGACGTTGACCTTCACCTCCTCGAGCTTGTCCGCCGAGAGGGAGACGGCCTGGGGCAGGTAAAGCTGCGGGAAGGCCTTGGAGGTCGTCTGCTCCGCGCAGCCGTGGGGGTAGCCGATGAGCCAGTAGAGGTTCTGGCCGAGGTCGAGGACGGGGAGGCGCGAGAGCTCGATGGAGGCGGTGTTGGTGCCTGCCGCGCCGGGATAGGCGATGTCCTGGGTCCAGGTCTTGCCGCCCTCCACGGAACCGCCCGTGACGGCAGAGACCGCGGCGCCCAGGGCCCTCACCTCGAGGTCGATGGACTGGCTCGCCTTTGCGCTGCCCGAGTCCGCGGCAAGGCTTATCTTCACGGCGCCCGGCTTCTCGGCCGCCTTGATGCGGAACGAGACCGTCTTGTCGCCGTCCTCGGAGAAGTCGAGGAACTGCTCGGCCGGGCCCACGAGGGTAGCTTCGCCCGTTACCGAGATCGCGACATGCGCCTTGTTCTTCCCCAGGAAGGAGAAGACCGTGGCCGGGATGACCGCTTCCTCGCCCACGGAGATGACGCGGGGAGCCGTGAGCTGGGCCATGAGGGGAGAACGCACGGGCACGGAGACTTCCTGCACGCCGAAAGCAGCGCCAGCCAGGCTGGCGGCGCCGGCCGCACCAGCTGCCGCCCCGACCGGCGCGATGTTTCCCGCTCCCGCGACGATCATGAAGCGCACGGCGCCGACATAGGAGCCCATGTGGAAGGTCTTGGCGACGGTCTGGCCGGCCTTGACCTCGAAGGCGGGGAAGAAGGTGACGACGGGCGGGAAGCGGCTCACCTTGCGCTGGCCGCCGCCCAGGCCCTCGTCGGAGCCGCCCACCGCGAGGAGGGTCTCGAGCTTGCCTGAATAGGCGCCCGCGACGTACTGGTAGAGGTCGAAGCTCTTCAGGGCCGAGGCTTCCTTTTTGTAGAAGTCGTCCCAGGGATTCGGTGTCGTGTAATGCGTGATCCCGAGGAGGCCCTCGTCGACGACGGCCACCGTACAGGTCATGGCGCGACCCTGGGCCTCGCGGACCTTGAAGGTAACGTCGCCGTTGGGCGCGATCTCGGCTGGCACGTCGAGGATGGGGGAGAGGCGCGTAGCCTTGTCCTCGACCATGACGGGCACCACGCCGTAGAGGCGGATGGGCAGGTCGTTGGCCGTCTGGAGGTGGGGCTGGACGAAGGTGACGTGGACGTAGACGTTGGGCGCCATGTCGGGAGTCAGCGCGAACTCGTAGACCGTCCTGTCCTTCGAGGTCTTGACCCACTCCTGCCTGAGGAGGCGCCCCGCTCGCTCGATGGCCACGAGGGCACGGCCCTCGGCGTTGGAGGGGAAGGTCACGCGCGCTTTCTCGCCCACCTGGTACTTGTCCTTGTCGGCCTGGAGCGAGAGGTTGGTCGCCGCAGCGTCGTCGCCGCGGCCCGCGCCCGAGTAGTAGGGCCAGTCGACATAGAAGACCGAGCCCGCGGCGTGGCGGGCCGAGCCGGAGGAGCCGGAACGAGAGGAGCCCGTCGACACGTCGGTTGCGCGCACGAGGTAGCGGCCCCAGCTCGGATAGGCGATCGAGAAGGACCAGGAGGCCTTGCCGTCCTGGACATTGACCGTCTCCTTCTTGATGGGCCGCGCGTAGAGGTCCTGCGCGACCTCGGCGAGGCTCTCGTCGCCCTTCTCCCACCACCAGCGCCATTCGAGCTGGTAGAGGGCCACCTCGACGCGGCCCATGGGAACGGGCTTGCCGTCGCGGTCCACGAGGACGATGTCGACCTTGTGCTGCTTGTCCGTCGGAAGTGCGCCCATCCAGCCGTCGCCCGTCGGGACCCTGAGACCCACGTAGCGCGGATAGGGGTGGAAGTCCACCTGGGTCGTGTCGCTCGAGAAGACGCCGGAGGGCTCGAAGACACGGGTGAGGACGGTGGCCTTGAGCATTCCGGGCGGCTGGCCCTCGGGCGAGAGCTCGACGCGGAAACTCGCCTTGCCGTCGGAGCCGAGCTTGTCGTCGAAGAGGACGGAGCGGCCCGCGGGAACTGCGCGCGTGGGGTCATCGAAGCGATAGCCGGAATAGCCCGGGAAGGAGGTGACGGCGCCCTGGAAGGTGAGGGAGACATCGGCCTTGAGGGCGCCCGCGTTGGCTCCCGTGAGCCAGGACGACTCTAGGGTCATGGAGGAGGTATCGGTGGAGAGGTAGGGTTTGTCGCCCCAGCCGAGCTTCATCTTGAGCCTGTTGGGCATGACGGCCTCGACACGGACGGTCTTCGTGTAGACGCGCCCGCCTACCTTGACCCGCGCGATGTACGGTCCCGTCGGCGCGTCGGTCGCGGTGTCGGTATCGATGTTGTAGAAGCCGTTTACGGAATTGGCATAGGCGCCTGCGCGCACAACGCGGCCTCGCGGGTCCTCGAGCTCGAAGTTGACGGGATAGCCCTCGGGGATGGCGCGGTTGCGGTCGTACAGAACGAAGGTGAGGTGGATGGGATCGCCCGGCCGCCAGACCCCGCGCTCGCCGTAGATGAAGCCCTTGACGCCGTTGTCGGCCTGGTCGCCCGACACGTCGAACTGGCTCACCGCGAGGCTCGAGCCGTCGTCGATCTTGAGGTAGCTCTTCTGGCCGCCGTTCGCGATGACCACGAAGGAGGCGGGCTTCGAGGGCGTTATGCGCACCATGCCGTCGGCGCCGCTCGTCCCCTCGCCTACGAGGAGGCGCTGGTAGCTGTAGAGGCTGACCTTGGCGCCCGCGATGGGCGCCGTCGACCGGAGGTCGCTCACCGCGACCGTGAAGGTCCCGTCGGACTCCTCGCGGGCGATGGCGCCGATGTCGGAGACGAGGACGTTGCGCTTCACGGTGATGTCGTGGTCCCAGCTCGGCAAGTAGTAGGCCGGGTGGGCCGGATTGTCCTTGTACTTGTAGTAATCGCTCCAGCCGTTGGGCCAGGACTGGACGTACTGCCAGATGCTGTCCTCCTCGCGGTCGAGGATCTCCTCGCCGGGGAAGGCGAGATCCTTGAAGTCGAGGCCGGAGGGATCGACGTAGCGCACGCCTTCCTTGCGGAAGCTCACGCGGATCTGGAACATGCCGTCCTTGTTGGCGGCGAGGAGGGGCTGAAGGTCGAGGCCCTGCCTTACCCAGCGGTTCTTCCAGTCCTCCTTCCAGCCGAGGTCTATCGTCTTGCGCCAGACCACTTCGCCGACTCGGCGCATCTCGTTGGATGAGGAGAGATCGTTCACCTGGAGGAACTGGAGCATGTTGTCGCCGTAGACGCGGACAGCCTCGACGATGATGGCGGAGACGTTCATCGTCTCCACGGGGAGGGTGACGCCCTGGCTCGTGGGGAGGATGGCGCCCTTGGAGAGGAAGCGCACGGCGGGCTTTTCCCAGGCGAGGTCGACCTCTGCGGAGACGGGCTGGGCGAGGGTCGAGCCTCCCGCGGAGCGGAGCTTCGGGTCGACGCGGATCGTGGCCACGGCGGGCCAGACGGGCGCGTAGAGCTTCACGGTGCCGCCGTCTACGTCCCAGCGGAGCTCGTCGACGCCATCGACGCCGATCATGCCGAGGAGGTCCTGCTTGCGGTCGAGGGGCTCGCTGAAACTGAGCTCGATGCCGCCCGAGCCCGAGCCCTCCATGCTGCGCGCGGCAATGAGCTCGAAGGAGCCTTCGGCGGGGAGGCGGAGGCTCTTCGAACCTGAACCGGTGCCGCCCACCGCGGAAGCCTTCCATGAGAGGCTCAAGCGGCCATCGCGCTTTCCGCGCTCGATGCCCTTGATCTCGAAGGAGTGGACGCGGCCTGAGTCATGGCTCCAGGCGATGTCGCAGCTTCCTGCAGGCCCCGTCGCCTCGAGGAGCTTCTCCACAGCGGCGGGTTTGGCGTCATCGGTGAGGGTGAGGGAGCCCCGGACGAGGAGGCGCCCGTCCGCTGAGGCGGTCACCGGGTCGACGGAGAGCTCGACGCGTTGGTCGACCGTGCGGAACTCGAAGGTGAAGTAATCCTGCGTCGGATGGGCGGACTCGCCCGCCCTGGCGCCGACGAGGCCCGAGTCGAAGCGGACCTTGTAGACGGTGCCCGCCTTGAGCCCGCGGTCGGGCACGAAGGCGATGGTGCGCTCGTCTTCCCAGCGGGCGCTGCCCGAGAGGGGCGGCGAGAAGCTGAAGGGATTGACCGCGAGGGTCTCGCCGGCCGTTCCCGGGCTCGAGAGGAGGACGACCCTCACCTCGCTCGAGGAGGAGACGAGGCCGGCGGTGTGGGCCTCGACGCGGCTCGGGTCGGGAGCGCGGGCGGGGCCGAGGGACTTCGAGCAGCCGCCCAGGGACAGGGCTACCGCGAACGCAAGGGCGCAGCCGAAGAGGGAGCCCAGCGCTCCGGGGATGCGGAATCTGCTTCTTTCCATGGGGGATGTCCTCCGGGGATTACATGCTAGTGGAAAAAATAGCGCAGCAAGGGCGAGGCATCAAGGAGGGGGAGGACCAAAGGGGCAATATACGGAACGCGGTCGCAGGAATTCGGAGGTCACCCAGAGACACGGAGGCACGGAGAAATAAGGGAAAAGATAGAAGGATTAAAGAATTGACAGGGCATATAAGCACCTCTGATTCCTGGCGCCTTACGTCCCCTGCTCTCTCCTTCCTCTCTCTTCCCTCTGCGTCTCTGTGCCTCCGTGCGCCTATTCCCGAATCGTGTTTCTGTTTACCGCATGGCAGCTAAAGCCCGAGGGCCTTGCGGAAACGCTCGAGGACTGCCGCGGGGCCGCCGGTACCGTCTATCGTGACGAGCTTGCCCCTGCCGCCGAACCAGGCGATGAGGGGCTCGGTCTGCTTCCGGTAGTTCTCGAGGCGGGTGCGGATCGAGGATTCCTTGTCGTCGTCGCGGGTATAGACCTCGCCACCGCAGACGTCGCAGACGCCTTCCTTCTTCGGGGGCATCCCTTTCACGTTGTAGATCTTGCCGCAGGCCCGGCAGACGCGGCGGGTCGAGAGCCTGTCCACGACGATGTTGTCCGGCACGTCGAAGTTGACCGCCTTGTCCGCCGGCTCCAGGGCCTCGAGGGCCTCGGCCTGGGGGATGGTGCGAGGGAATCCGTCGAGGATCCAGCCCCTTGCCGCGTCGGGCTGGGCGAGTCGCTCGCGCACGAGGGCGATGGTGAGATCGTCGGGCACGAGGCCGCCCGAGGCGAGGATGTCCTTTACCTTGAGGCCGAGGGGCGTGCCGTCCTTGACCGCCGCGCGGAAGAGGTCTCCCGTGGAGATGTGGGGGAGCTTGAGCTCATCCACGGCAAGGTCGGCGAGGGTGCCCTTGCCCGCTCCAGGAGGGCCGAGGAATATCAGTTTCATGTGCGTTCACTCCTCTGTAAGGTCATGGGATTACTGTACAGAAAAGCAGGCTCCCTGTAAACGGAGAAGGCGCGGGAAGAAAAGGCGCAGGGATCTGCGGCCGGCCCATGGCTTCACCCGCTAGATCTCGAAGTCCGCGTTGCCCGGCCCTCGGTTCCCCTCCCCCGTCATCCAGGTCCTGTTCATGCCGTAGCGGAAGAGGAGCTCGAGGCGGGAGAGGACGGCTTCGGTCGGGAAGACGATGGTGATGTTGCGCGACGAGCGGAAGTCGGTGGAGGAAGGGGCGGACACCACGGTCTCGTCCACCTCGAAGCGCGAGCCGAGCTCCCTGACGGCCTCGCCGTAGGGCTCGACGGAATCGCCTGAGGAGCGCATCTCGACGTGGATGCCGTGGTCGAGGACCACTCCCCTCGCCGCGGCCCTTGCCTTCCAGGCCGCGAGGTCCTCGGGAAGGAGGCGCGTCGCCGTGGGCAGGCTGTCCGAGCCGAGGAGGTGGGTGAGCTTCAGCGTGGCGCCGGGATGGAGGTCGATGAGGCGCTCGACAATGCCGATGGTATCGGCTCCAGCGCCGATGTCGAGGGGCACGACGAAGGGCGAGAAGATGCCCTCGATCTGGAGCCTGAGGAGCTCGTAGCGGAAGGCATACTCGCTCTTGTTGGGCTTGTTCGGATTGTCGCTGCCCTCGGGGACCACGAAGACGAGGTCGACCTCGCTCCGCTCCGAAGCGAGGAAGCGGAGGGCGGCGCCGAGGTGGGTCATCTGGAAGGGATCGAAGGAGCCGATGAAGATGCCGATGCGCGCGACATAGCCGGGGTAGTTCAGGACCAGGGGGAAGCCCTCGAGATCGATGGCCCTGAGCCTCCCCTCCCGGAGTTTGGCGTCGATGAGGGTCAGCTCCTTTTCGAAGAGACCGTGGTAGAAGCGGAATTCCTTCCGTTCCTCCTCTCCGAGGTAGGGGCGGGAGTCGAGGGCAGAAAACACGCGGCGCATCCTGCGGGCGATGCGATCGACAGGTGGGGTGAATGAGGGGGACTGCGCCGAAGGAGCTTCATCGGCGTGACCGCGGCTCTTCATCAGGCCAGTATAGCAGGCGTCAACCTGACGGCAAGAGAAAAAGAGGTGGATGGTTTTATTGATATATTTTTACCTATTATGTCGTACAA
>Ga0209099_1000718_pt1 | contig 37988 bp, 32 predicted proteins | sample AD_JPNHW2_MetaG_FD_184430 | JGI IMG/M metagenome (GOLD analysis project Ga0209099, IMG submission 184430) | Active sludge microbial communities of municipal wastewater-treating anaerobic digesters from Japan - AD_JPNHW2_MetaG (SPAdes) (version 2) | ecosystem: Engineered > Bioreactor > Anaerobic...
GAGATGTACATGCCGATCCACCACAACCTCGCCTCCCTTGTACCGCTCGACAAAATCCGGGTGATCTACGCCCACCCGCAGACCCACGAGCAGTGCAGCGGGCGCATCGAGGACTGGAAGGTCCCGGTGATCCACACGAGCAGCAACGCATCGAGCGCGCTTGAAGCGAAAAAGACCCCGAATGCCGGGGCGATCCTCTCGGTCTCGGCCGCCGCGATCTACCGGCTGCCAATCATCGCCGAACATGTCGAGAACAACCCGGAGAACACGACCCGGTTTGTGAGGATCTCAAAAACCCCCAACCCCGGCTGCCGGGCCGGCAAATGCAGCATCCTGATCGACCCGGACACCGACCGGGCCGGGCTGCTCTACGATCTCCTCGGCGTCTTTGCCCGGCGGGGGATCAACCTTTCCCGGATCGAGTCGAGGCCGTCGAAACGGGGCATGGGCAAATACGTCTTCTTCCTCGATTATGCCGTCAGCGGGTGCACGGATGAAGCACTTCGCGAACTTGAGGGCATAACAACGATCCGCAGGCTGGGATGCTACCCGAAAACAGAGGTGCCCGCATGATAGTCACCCTCCCCCAGCGGCGCGGTGTTGACCTCACGGTTGCCGCCCCGCCATCCAAGAGCTACACCCACCGGGCCCTCATCGCCGCTGCCCTTGCACGGGGCACGAGCACGATCGTCCACCCGCTTATCGCAGACGACACGAACCTCACGATGGCAGCCATCAGACATCTCGGGGTTCCCGTTGAGGTCAGGCCACACAGCGTGACCATCGAAGGCTGCGATGGTGCGTTCTCCTGTCCGCCGGGCACGGTGCTCGATCTTGATAATTCCGGCACATCCCTTCGACTGCTCGCATCGGCAGCATTACTCACCGATCACCCGGTCACTCTTACCGGCAGCGCCCGGATGCAGGAACGGCCCGTCGGTCCGCTTGCCGATGCGCTGGTCGCCCTCGGGGGGCGGGTATCGTTTGAAAAGAAAACAGGGTTCCCCCCTATAACCGTCCGGGGTCCGCTTGCCGGCGGCAGCGCCACGATCGACGGGTCAGCGAGCAGCCAGTTCGCCTCCTCGATCCTGATGGCCGCACCTTGGGCAGAGCACGAGGTTGTGCTCTCGATCACGGGCACTCCCGCGTCGCAGTCCTACCTCGATGTCACGGCCGGCGTCATGACCGATTTCGGCGCCGTGATCCGGCGCGAAGGGTACCGGAGGTTCGAGGTCAGCAACAAGGATCATTACACCGGCCATACCTACGTCATCGAAGGGGACTACTCGTCGGCCTCGTACTTCTTTGCGCTTGCCGCGATCTGCGGAGGTAACGTGACCGTGACCGGCCTCAACCCGGAATCCATGCAGGGCGACCGGCTCTTCCTTACTGCACTCCGTAAGATGGGCTGCCGGGTCACCTCGGGTCATAACGGTGTCACGGTCGAACACGAAGGCCCCCTTACCGGGATCACCATCGACATGTCCTCGGCACCCGACACCGTCCAGACGCTCTGCATGGTAGCGGCAGTGGCAAAGACCCCGACCGTGATCACCGGTATCAGCCACCTGAAGTATAAGGAGAGCGACCGCATCGCAGTCACTGCGGAACGTTTAAAGCAGCTCGGCGCAGCCGTAAACACCGATGATGACCGGATCATTATCCGGCCCGCTCCCCTCCACGGGGGCACCATCGACCCGGCAAACGACCACCGGACCGCGATGAGTTTTGCCATCCTCGGTCTTGGGATCGGGGGGGTTGCTGTCACTGGTGCGGAGTGCGTGAACAAGTCCTACCCCGGTTTCTGGGATGCACTCGCGGAAGTGATGGAATGAAGCGAATCATACTTTTCGGCTATCGCGGGACCGGCAAAACGGCAATCGGCACCATTCTCGCACGCGGCTTAAATGTGCCGTTTCTTGACACCGATGCCCTCATCGAACAGAAAAGCGGCCGCACGATTCCTGTGATCTTTAAGACTGACGGAGAGGAGAAGTTCCGGGCGCTTGAGAGAGACGTAATTACTGCTCTTCCCCCCCGGGACGTCGTTGTGGGCACCGGGGGAGGTGCGGTGATCGACCCGAAAAACATGGAGCACCTCCGGGCCGGAAGTACCTGCGTTCTCCTGAAATCCGATCTTGCAACGATCGAGCGCCGGCTTGCCCGTGCCCCCCGGCCACCGCTCACGAACCTGCCCATCAGGGAGGAGATTGCACAGGTGATTGAACGACGACGACGGCAGTACGCTGCCTCGGCCGATTTCTGGGTGGATACGAGCAATACATCGCCACAAGAGGCCGCAGACCGTATCAATTTACTCCTTAAAAACGGTTCGGTTGCACCGTTAGAGAGAGAAGCGGCGCTGCAGTGGTTTGCTGCCGGACGTGTCCCGGCAGAGGGTCTGTTCCTCCTTAAAAACATCCTTACCGGCCCGGACCGGGACGTGCAGACCCGGATCCTCGGCATCGCCGGCTGGCCGGCAGCCCACAGCCGGAGCCCGCACCTCTATAACCGGCTCTTCGTGAAGTACGGCCTCAACTGCCATTACACGTGGTTTGAGGATTCCTCTGTCGGGACCATCATGCAGGTCGCCCGCGACATCGATGCAAAAGGGCTCTCGGTCACCATCCCGTTCAAACGGGACGTGATGGCCTGCCTTGATAATATCGATGACGCGGCGCAGCAGATCGGTGCGGTAAATACGGTAGTCTTTGCCTGCGGCTCGGCATACGGGTACAACACGGACTGGCTGGGCATACAAAAACCTCTTGCCGGCTACAAGGGCGCCCGTGCGGTGCTGCTTGGTGCAGGAGGAGTCGCGGCGGCAGCAGCCTACGCGCTCACGGACCTGGACATGGAGGTCACGGTCTTAAACCGGACGCCGCAGAAAGCACAGGCACTTGCCGAACGGTTCGGCTGCCGGTGGAAAGCGTGGGACGCCTTTGACGGGATCAACCCGGATCTTGTCGTAAACGCGACATCGATTGGCATGCAGCCGGATACCAAAAGCCCGTTGCGGGACGATCAGCTCAAAAAGGAGATGACCGTATTTGATCTTGTGTACACACCTCCGGTCACCCCCCTCGTTATAGCCGCCCGGAAAGCCGGCTGCGCAACTATCACCGGTACCGGGGTCTTTATCCACCAGGCACGGGAGCAGTTCCGGCTCTTCTTCGGGATCGATGTGCCCGATACGGTAATAAGGGAGATACTGGCATGAACACCTTTGGCAGAAACTTTGCAGTCACCACATTTGGCGAGAGCCATGGCCCGGCTGTCGGCGCTGTTATCGATGGTTGCCCGGCGCGGCTTATAGTATCAGAGGCAGATATCCAGCCGCTGCTCGACCGGCGCCGGCCGGGTGCATCCCCTCTTGCATCAGCACGGAGCGAAACCGACACGGTTGAGATCATGTCCGGTGTATTTGAGGGAAAGACAACCGGCGCGCCTGTTGCGCTGCTCGTAAGAAACCGGGACATGCATTCCAAAGACTATGAGGCACTCAGGGAAAAGTTCCGGCCCGGCCACGCAGATTTCACGTACCAGGAGAAGTACGGGTGCCGGGACCACCGGGGCGGTGGCCGAAGCTCAGGCAGGGAGACGGTCGGCCGGGTTGCTGCCGGGGCCGTGGCGCTGAAGTTCCTTGCGACAAAAGGGATTGCCGTCACCGGAAAAATCATCGAAGTGCACGGTAAAACAACCCTGCAGGAGATCGAGCAGGAGATCCTCGCAGCAAAAAAGGCGGGAGACTCCGTGGGTGGCATTGCGGAGATCACCGCTACCGGCTGCCCCGCCGGCCTTGGCGACCCGGTCTTTGGCAAGCTTGACGCGGCGATCTCCAGTGCCATGATGGGGATTGGTGCGGTCAAGGGTGTGGAGATCGGCGATGGGTTTGCCGTTGCCAGAAGGTTCGGGAGCGAGAACAACGACCCGATGACAGCGACGGGATTCTCAAGCAACCACGCGGGCGGGATCCTCGGCGGGATCTCGAGCGGGCAGGAGATCGTTGTCCGCATCGCGGTAAAACCAACTCCGTCGATTGCAAAAGTCCAGCAGACCCGGGACATTCACGGGAATGGTGTGACAATCACGGTCGGGGGCCGGCATGACCCCTGTATCGTGCCCCGGATCATCCCGGTTGCAGAAGCGATGCTGGCACTCGTGCTCATCGACGCGGTGCTGGAGCAGGGGAAATACCGGTAATCTTTTTTTCCTGGTACTGCCACCCCGGCGTAGTAAAAGAAGAATTAATCTGGTACTGTTCTAAAAAAGTACTGTCATGAAACGGTCGCTCACGGTTATCTTCGTACTCGCCGTCTGCCTGTCAGCCTTCTTCATTGCTACGGGTTGCACCAGCCGATCCAGTTCCGCCATCTCTGTTCAGACTTCACCGGCTTCCCCGTCTCCCGCTCTGCAGACACCTTTAGCCACCCTCGCCTATTCAGCCACTCCCGGCCCGGTTCAGACCGTGCCTGACTATGAATCGATCAGCGTAACCGTGCAGCGCAACACGATCACGGAGAATCCGACGATTATCACCACTTTTGATGGCGGCATGGGCCTTGGCATGACCCAGCGTATGGACGTCACGGTCATCCGGTCGGATGGGATAGTTGAGACCGGTTACCGGGACAATCCCGCAGTGGGAGCGAGCGTAACGCTGATGGGCACAACCGCGACCGACCGGGTCATTGTCGTCGTCACGATGACATCAGGAGACCAGTACACGATCATCGACAAGTATTACCCCTTCCCGGGCAGCGGGAACACCGGGTAGGTCGGGAGATATTTTCCATCCGGCACCGTCATCACGAGAGAGACCCGTCTTCCTGCATGGCATTTTTTTTATCGAAAAGAAAGGAAACCCGGCCGGCCATTGCCGGATCCCTCACACCGGTTCTTCATACGGGTGAAAAACCGGCACGATACGGGCAATTTTATCCGGCGCACCGATCACAATTACCTCGTCCCCGGGTTCGAGCAGGCTGTCCCCGTCGGGGTTCGCCATAATCTCACCGTTTCTCCGGATAGCAAGAACCGAGATCCCGTACTCCCTGCGCATGTTCAGGCAGAGGAGGCTCTTTTTTGCGACCGGGGAGTTTGGGAATACCGCAAGACATGCAATATCGCTGTCCGGGAGGTTGACCTTGAGATCAGCGAGTTCCACACCGGATTCTGGCGGGCTCCTGAACATCTGGTACGTCCCGGCCCTGACTTCCCGGACAAACCCGTCAATCGTCGATCTGGGGACAAGGTATTTTTTCAGGACTCTGGTGAAGATCTCGATAGATGTCTCAAACTCCTCCGGGATCACCTCGTTTGCCCCCAACGCCTCCAGTGTTTTTACCTCGGTCAAAAACCGGGTACGGGCGATAATATACAGGCGCGGGTTCATCTGCCGGGCAAGTTGTGTTATGACCCGGGTGGAAGGCGGGTCGTTTATGACGATCACAAGGATCCGGGCTTTCCCGATCTCAGCGTTCGCGAGGATCGATTCGCTGGTTGCATCGCCAAAGAAGATCGGCTCGCCTTTTTTGCGTTCTTTTGCCACGGTATCGGGGTTGAGATCGATAATCCGGTACGCAATTCCTCCCGCTTTTGCCGCCCGGGCAAGGTTCCTGCCATTGAGCCCGTATCCGATAATAACCAGGTGATCCTGCACAGGTGGCGCTGCGGCACGTTCTCTCTCCTCTGATTTTGTCACGCCATTGAGCCGGGCCATGGAGGGCTGGTTACAACAGAAGTCCGCTACTTTTGGTCCCGCGGAGATCATAAGCGGGGTTAGTGACATGGTAATTACCGTCACGGCAAGGAAGATCTGTTCTTCGGTCTGGGAAAAAAGCCCGTAACTGGTTCCGGGAATCGAGATGACAAACGCGAACTCCCCGATGTTGCAAAGTGCAAGACCCGCAAGAATCGAGGTACGCAGAGAGTGGCCGATCGCAAGCGTCGCCCCTCCCGCGATAATGGCCTTGAGCACGAGAACACCAATTAAAAGCGCTACAATCAGCACCGGATCACGGATAATAAACCAGAGATTGATAAGCATCCCGATCGAGATAAAAAAGAAACTGGTAAAAATTTCCTTAAACGGGAGAATGCTTGCAAAAGCCTGGTGGAAGTACTCGGACTCCGATAACGTAATTCCGGCAAGAAACGCCCCCAGCGCGACCGAGAGACCGATGCTTGAGGTAATGTAGGTTATCACAAAGCAGATCAGGATGATGCTTAAGAGGAATATCTCGGGGTTCCGCGTGCCGGTGATCCGCGTCATGACCCGGGGAATCAGGTACACGGAAACCGCAAACACAAACACAAGGAGGGCGACCAGGGTAACTCCCATGCTCACAAGTGATCCGGTAATATCTGTTGCTTCTCCGGCAAGGAGGGGGAGTGCTATCAGCATCGGGACGGTGATAATATCCTGGTAGAGCGAAATCCCAATGGTCGCCCGGGCCTGGGGGCTGTCCATCTCTGCCCGGTCCTGGTAGATCTTAAGGGTGATGACCGTACTGCTGTGGCAGATAAGGAATCCAAGGAAAACCCCCTGGTTGAGCGGTACACCAAAAAAATACGTGATCGCAAGTGTAGCTGCAATCGTCCCCAGAACCTGGATTGTTCCGCCGACAACAACGATCTTTCTCATATCGTACAAAGTACGGAACGAGAACTGCATGCCGATGGTAAAGAGCAGGAAGATAATCCCGATATCTGCAAGGGCATCGACAATTGCAACGTCCTTGATTAACCCCAGGCCATAGGGACCGATCACGATACCGGTAACAATAAACCCAACAATGCCGGGGATCTTCACCCGGTTGCCTATCGCGATGATGAGGATAGCCGCGGCAAAGATGATGATAATGTCAAGCAGATATCCGGTGATCATGGTGACAGCCTTTTTTAGAGATCAATTTTTTGGTCTGCAGGAGAATGTCGTGTAATACTACCTGGAACACGTTAAGGACCGGTTTTTTGTTATTGGACGCGGAGTATGTGTAACGCAGGGAAAGTCAGGGGGGATTAACACTCCCGACCCCGATGTGGGGCATTATGCCACAAAGGCGACCTGAACTATTATTACCCCTAAAAACCCCGGCAGGAAAAACCTCACACAGATCGGGTGTTGTTTTTCTAACCCGTGACGAGGTATATCCCCATTATAAGGGACGATGCTCTGCCAGGTCTTATCTTTACTTTTTCTTCGAGCCGATTAAAAGTTTTCTAAGGGTTATCCCGTATTATGCCAGCAGTTTTGCGAGAGTCACGAACTCTTCAACCGAGTACTGCCCGGCGGCTGTCGGCACACCGGTGTGGCAGAACACAAACTTGGAGCCAAAGAGCGGGAGGATCGCCCGGGCGTACCGGAACGATGCGCCCATGACCCCGGTGCAGATCGGTTTTTTTGCCGCACGGGTAAATGCCACAAGGTCAATGAGGTCGTCTTCGTTATTGGGGGTGACAATAATTTTTGGGATATCCCCGTACGACCGGAGTTCCTGCTCCAGCACAAAAAGGACATGGAGCGGCATCATTTGCGCAGAATGGTGCGAGGCAATGATCGTTTTTCCCGCTTCTTTTACCGGACCTGCCTGCTTTGCGAACTGTTGCTCGACATCGACGTAGTCCACAAGAGGGATAACCGGTGCGATCTTTTTTGCCCACTCCTCCGGGCTCCCGAAGTACCGGCCGCCTTCCTGTGCGGAGCGGAACGTAGCGATGACCGGAAGGGAACTTGACGTTTGGCACTGTTGCACTATCTCCACCGGATCGCCATCCATCAGGTCAAAGCGGAGCTCGATAATACCGGCACCCTGTGCCTGTGCGAGAGCGGCCTGTGCGGGGTCGGTCAGCGAAGCAACGATCTGCATGTACGAGACGTTTGGCCGCGAGGCCACAAAAAGATACGCCTACACGGGAATCATCTGACCGGGATTTTTTTTAGAGGATACCGGTTTATCCCCTTCCGGGTAGAAGATATCCCCGGATATGGAACGTGCGGCAGTTCTTGCAGCGCTCTCGCTTGTGTGCGGGGCGCTTGGGGTGTGTGTTTTTCTTGCACTTGTCCTGCCGATTGTTTCTGCCTACCTGCTTGGTCTGTCCCTTGTCTGTGTCTTTGCCCTGATCGCAAGTACGTTTTTGATTGAGTACGGGGCGGTGCCGGTAGGGATCGCTCTTGGCCTCCCGCCCCTGTATGTTCTCTGTGCGGTCATCTGCATCGAGGCCGGGATCTTCCTTGGGATCTATGGGATTATTGATACCCTTGGGCTGACTTCAAAACGGGTCGCAGGGTTCCTTGAAAAAACAAAAACAATTGCGGGCCGCTCAAAAATGTTTGGCCGGTACGGTATCCTCGGCCTTTTCCCCTGCGAGATCCTTTTAGGTGTGTATGTCTGTGCGCCGGTTTCCCGGTTGTTTGGCTGGCAGAAGGGCAGGTCGTTTGCGATCACCATGGCGGGCTACTGCGTCGCTGCCACCATGACGACCCTTGCCACTCTCGGCCTGATCCGATTCTTCTTTACTTAAAAAATAAACGGAGTGATTATGTCCAGAAATGCAATGTCCTTCCCGCAAAGAAAAATTCCCGAACTGCTCGCACCCGCCGGGTCAATGGAATCGTTCCGGGTCGCTGTCGCTGCCGGGGCCGATGCTGTCTACCTGAGCGGGAAACACTTTGGCGCACGGAAGTTCGCGCAGAACTTTTCTGAGGGTGAGCTCGCGGAGGCCATTGCATACGCCCACGCCCGTGGCGTGCGGGTGTACGTGACGGTAAATACCCTGATCCACGACCGGGAACTTCCCGGCGTCGCGGAGTACCTCGTCCGGCTGTACGCGATGGGGGCCGACGCGGTGCTCGTGCAGGACCCCGGCGTGGCTGCACTTGCACGGGAGATCGTGCCCGGTCTTGTTCTCCACGCTTCGACACAGCTCACGATCCACAACGCGGATGGGGTGCGATGGGCACACACGCTGGGATTCTCCCGGGTGGTGCTCGCCCGCGAACTTCCCTTACCCGAGATCGAGCAGATCGCCCGTGAGACCGGAGAAACAGGAGTCGGTCTTGAAGTTTTTGCGCATGGGGCTCTCTGCTATAGTTACTCGGGCCAGTGCCTGCTGTCGTCCGTGATCGGCGGCCGGAGCGGGAACCGGGGAATGTGCGCCCAGCCGTGCCGGAAAAAATATTCGCTTGTTGCTGCCGATGGGGACAAATACGGCCGGCCAACCGGGCAGCACGATATGGATATACAGGAACAGTATCTCCTTTCGCCAAAAGATCTGTGCACGTACCGAGAGATTCCCCGGCTCGTGAACTCTCCTGTCGTATCGTTAAAAATCGAGGGCCGTATGAAATCCCCGGAGTACGTGGCCATTGTCGTCTCCACGTACCGGCGTGCGCTCGATGCAGCAGCGGCAGGCACCTTTGTCCCGGACAAAGCCGTGGAGCGTGATCTGATGCTCGCGTTTAACCGGGAATTCACCCGGGGCTATCTTTTCGGTGACAGGAACGAGAAACTCATGGGAAGGGACCGGCCGGATAACCGGGGACTGCGCATCGGAACGGTTACCCGGTACGATCGTTTGAATGGTACCGTAACCATATGCCCCAACCAGTCGGTTGTCCTGCATCCCGGGGACGGGCTCCTCTTTTTCCTCCAGAATCATCCGGCAGCAGCGTGGGGATATGCCATCAACAGCGAACCCGATGTGCAAACGGAGGGAATAGTAATTGAGGTTCCGCGTCCGGTGCTGGAAGGCGCCCAGGTATTCCTTACTTTTTCACAGGAACTTGCCGGGCGCGCCCGGCAGATCGGGGCACAGGCCCCGTCAGACCTGCGCCATCCGGTGCCGGTCGACATGGCGGTCTCGGTCGCAGATGACGGCCACCTGACCCTTGCGGGCACGATTCATCCCCCGGGAAAAGAACCGGTTGCCGTGGAAAACACCTCCGATCTCCATCTCGTTCCCGCCCGGTCCCGGCCACTCTTAAAAGAACAGCTTGCCGCACAACTTGCAAAGACCGGGGGAACGCCGTTTGTTATCGCGGATCTGGAGATCGCTTATGACGACACCCTGTTTACCCCGGTAAGCGAGATTAACCGGGTAAGACGGGAATTTTTCGCCCGCGCCGGGGAGATCCTTGTTGCCGCATCCCGGCCCTGGCCGGAAGATGTGAAAGCCGCAGAACAGCGTCTCGGCCGGTTCATCGCGAACTACCCGGCACCCGCATCTCACCTGGCCCCGGCCCCACAAACGATTCCTGGCCGGCGCATGAGCATCTGCCTGTTCGCGGACAGTTATGAAGTAGTCGAAGCCGGTATCCGGGCCGGGGCAGAAATAATCTGTTTGGAACCCTGTGGGTTCCCGTACCCGGCAGGAAATGATGCAGAAATGGAAAAGGCCCGGGTGGAGGTCGTGATCCGCTCCGCACTTGAAACCTGCCGGAAACATAATTCACGTCTCATCTGGAAACTGCCCCGGATCACCAGAGCGGCTGAGATTGATGCGATCCGTTTACTTTTGCCCCGGCTGCACGCGGCAGGCCTCAAGGAGTGTATGGTTGAAAACCCGGGAACCGCATTTGCTGTGGCAGCGGCTGCACCGGGTCTTGCCCTTGCAGGCTCTTGTGCGCTCAACGTTTTTAATGCAGAGACCGTCCGGGTTTTTACCCGGCTGCCGTTTGGAATGCTCCTCGTCTCCCCGGAATTAACCGGGAGTGAGATTTCAGATCTTGTCCGTACAGCACGACTGCAGGGAAGCAGGCCGGAACTCGCTGTGTTTGTGCAGGGGAATATTGAGACGATGGTAACCGAGGACTGCCTGCGTGCGGTGATAAACCGGTGCCGGCGCACCTCTGGATCCTGTAAAAATAACCGCTGGCTTGGGATCCGGGACGAGACCGGGCATCTGCTCCCGGTCAGGATTGATAGTGCCTGCCGGAGTCATATTTTCAACGCGGCCGAGACCTGCCTTGTCGATGTGGTGCCGGAACTGGTGCAGAGCGGGGTCGATACGATTATGATCGATGCCCGGGGGCGGCCCGCAGATTATGCCCGTGAGATGGTCAGGGTATACCGCGATGCGATCGCGCTTGCCGCACAAAAACCCGGTGTCCCGGCCCGTGATTTTGAAGGATTAAAAGGACGGGCAAAAGCGATCGCACTGGGAGGCATTACCGCCGGCCACTACTCGAGGGGATTAAAAGAAGAATAGGGTAATTTTTCCTGCGGGCCTTTGTACGGGAGCGAAAGGTTGAATGGAACAGGCGTGCAACACCTCAAGCACGAGGAATGATGTAAGATGCCGTCACCCCTGATCCTGGTAAATCTCAAGACGTACAAAGAAGGCATGGGCAACCGCGCCCACCAGATTGCCACCGCTGCACAACTGGTCGCCCGCGAGAGCGGTGTTACTATTGGTATCGCGCCCGGCTATATCGACCTCCACCCGATCAGCCACCATTTCGCGATTCCGGTCTATGCCCAGCATGTGGACGGATATGAACCCGGCGCTCACACCGGCCATATCACGGCCGATGCACTCAAGGCAGCCGGAGCGGCCGGGTCGCTTGTCAACCACTCGGAGAGGCGCCTCGCTCTTGCGGAGATCGAATTATCGGTACGGGCGCTCCAGGCCCATAACCTCACGGCGGTAATCTGTTCCAATAACGAGGTCACGAGTGCCGGCGCCGCTGCACTTGGCCCGGAGTACGTGGCCATCGAACCACCGGAACTTATCGGGAGCGGTGTCTCGGTCTCAAAGGCAAACCCCGAGATCATAAAGCGGTCGGTCGCAGCGGTCCAAGCGGTGAACCCGAAGGTAAAGGTCCTCACCGGAGCAGGCATTCAGTGCGGTGAATGCGTGAAGATTGCGGTCGATCTCGGGACTGACGGGGTGCTCCTTGCCTCAAGCGTGGTAAAATCTGCAGATCCAGCCGTTGTGCTCCGGGATCTTGTCTCAAAACTTTAAAAAAAACAAAAAAAAAATTTTTGCCTGATTTACTTCAGGAAGAGGTACCAGATACCGACGACGATAATGAATAGTACCACACCGATTCCGATAACCGTCATACTGCTGATATCGTTTGATTCTGATTCTTCTGCCATGTAACAAAACCCCTGTGTGGCATCAACCACAACAAGAATTCGTCTTTTTGTTACCTGATAAATACTTCGATTTGACAGGCATTCCGTCAACGGTGTAAAATGACGCGGGCTAAAACCGGGGTCGTGCCCGGATAGCACCCCCGATACCGGATCCGGTCCCGCACCATCAGACGATGAGCGTGATCAGGTCGTGCTTGGTGATCACGCCTTTCACGACCCGCCCCTCGACAACAAGCACCGCGTGGTTCTGCTGGAGGATGTTAATCACGGTCTCGACATCCATATCCGGGGGGACCGTGGGAAAACCGGGCTCCATGAATTCTTTTACCATAAAAAGGTGCGTGTGATGGAGGCGCTGCTGCTCGATCGCTTTGACAATCGCCGATTCGGAGATACACCCGACCGGTACACCCTTTTCTATCACCGGCAGCTGGGAGATGTTGTTCTTTTCAAAAATTTCAACGGCCTGCGAGATACTTGCCTGGGGCGGGACGGAGAGCACCGGTGTGTGCATGATCTGGCCGGCGGTAATTTTCTTTGGTTCGGCATTATTGAGCACCAGGATGATCTTGTTTAAGGTGCTGACCCGGGGGTCGACGCTGCCTGCCTCGATCCGGGCCACCATGGACTGGCTGATCCCTGCCCTCTTTGCGATCTCGGTTTGCCTGAGCCCCAGCGTTTCGCGACGGGAACGGAGCTCTTCAGGACTTGGTATATGCATATGCCATTACTGATGGTGATAGTGCAATATCAACTTTAGGATTGCGGAAAAATAATCCGGGAGTTTCCGGACCCGGGGTGTGGTTACCGGCCCGGGTTTTGCCCGTTCGTAACTGGTGCCGTTCCGATACCGGCGTCACCATAACGGATTAAAAAAAAGTGCCCGTGAGGCAAAAAAATTATTTCAGCGGGATCTGCTCCAGCGGTGTGCTGATAATCTGGTTGTAGTAATCCTGCGAGATATAAGTGGGAGTGTAGGTCCCGCCGTACGCAGTGATCCACTGGGAGAGGGCCCGGATGTTGTTGCGCGAGGCCGCGAGTTCCTGCTGGTAGATGAATATAAGGTCGTTGTTGTCAGTCCGCTTGATCGCAGCCTCGAGATCTGCAATATGCATGTCCTCGAAGGTCGCACTGGTGATAAGCGCTTGTGTGACGGAGATCAGTCCATTGTTGACACCCGTGGTATACACCTTCTGGAGTTTCTGGTTGGTAAACACGCCGGGTTCATTATGTTCAGGATTGGTAATCCCGTACCGGGTGAGGATCACGTTGTCGGCCGTCATGTAAATTTTCGATGCATTGGCGATGTTCCTGAACACCGTTGTATCCGGGTGCTGTGTGGCAAGTGCGGTATTGAGATCGTACTCAAGTTTCCCGGCCTCCTGGAGATAGATAATATCTGCGGTTTCGGTATCGTTGAGCGGTGCCTTTTCAAGGGAAAGATACGTCTTCTGCGTGGCATTGCTGTCAGGGAGGGCGATCGTTACTGTTGGGGTAACTACGGTCTTAGTGGCCTGTTGGCTCGTACATCCTGCGGCGACAACAAGCAGGCCTACGACGAACAGGATCCCGATAACAAGTGATCTGGACATAGCATAGACTTGCCGGAACCACTCATAAACGTTCTCTTATATATCCGGATCGGGTTTGCACGAAACGGACGAGCCCGGCTGACAGGGAACTATAGTGTATGGCACCGGGAGTTCATTCTTCCCTGCTCACGAAGATGTTTCTTCTCCCCCAAACACCGGCACGTCCCGGAACGCCACGCCGTCAAAGAGTCCCCGGTCCGTGATCCGCAACGCCGGGATCACGGTGAGCGCCAGAAACGAGAGATGCATAAACGGCTCTGCGATGCCTCCCATTGTCCCGGTTACTTCCTGCAGAGCATCCAGCCTCGCGATGACCTCTCTTGCGGGCAGCGTGGACATGAGCCCGGCACAGTCCAGCGGAAGCACGGTTATATCCGTCCCGTTTACCGCCGCCATTCCTCCCCGGGCCCGGATCACGGCATCGATGGCGGCAAGGATCTCCTCATCTCCGGCACCGGTTGCGATAATGTTGTGCGCATCGTGGGAGACACTTGTGGCAATCGCCCCTTTCTTAAAACCAAAGCCGTGCACGATCCCGGTACCGATCCCCGGCCTGCCGTACCGGTTGCAGACCACGATCTTGAGGAGGTCCCGTTCCCGGTCAGGAAGCCGGGCTGCATCCAGATCGAAGTGCAGCGATTCGGTGATGATTTGGCCGGGAACAAGCCCGATGACCCGCGCTGATCCACATCCGTAAAGCCGTATCTGTTCCCGGCTCGGCGTGATACACCGGACCGTGGCTGGCAGGGAAACGGCGGCAGTCGGCAAGGGATATGCCGCTACCGGTTTTCCCGAGAGGATTGTTTCTTTTACGGTAAACAAAACCGGGTCGTCAACAATACAGAGATCCGCCCGCCGGCCCGGTGCAAGCGCTCCCCGGTCAGAAAGCCCGAACCGTTCCGCGGCCGAAAGGGTCGCCATCCGGATCGCAAGCTCCGGTTCAAGTCCGAGCGCCACAGCAGTCCGGATACACCGGTCAATATGCCCCTCCCGGGCGAGAAGATCGGCATGGCAGTCGTCAGTCGCAAAACAGCACCGGGACACGTTTTCCGGTGTGACCATGGGGATGAGCGCCGCACTATTCTTCTCGGTCGATCCTTCCCGGATAAAAATATACATCCCGCGCCGGAGTTTTTCTTCTGCCTCTCCCCGGGTCGTGCACTCGTGGTCGCTCTCTAAGCCGGCAAGGATGTAGGCGTTCAGGTCCACCCCGGAAAGGAGCGGTGCGTGGCCGTCGCGGACTGAAAAGAGTGCAAGTTTTCGCTGGATTTCCCGGTCTCCTGCGAGTACCCCCGGGACGTTCATCATCTCGCCAAGGCCAAGGATTCCCTCGCGTCCGCAAAATTTGAAAAGCGCCTCCGCATCGAGCGAGGCACCCCCGATATCCAAAGGAGTTGACGGTACGCAGGACGGCAGCATGTAGAGGATATCAACCGGTGACCCGGTGCGGCCGGCAAGCATGTATTCAATTCCTGCCGCCCCGGCAACGTTTGCGATCTCGTGGGGGTCGGCAATTACGGTTGTCGTCCCGTGAGAAGCGACCAGCCGGGCATATTCCTGTGGGACCACAAGCGAGCTCTCGATATGGACGTGGGCGTCGATAAGACCCGGGACAATGTATGCTCCGTGGAGGTTCTGTTCACGTATGCCCCGGTACGAGCGGCCGAGCCCGACAATGATGCCGGATTTTATCGCGATATCGTTATGCTCCCAGGTACAGGAAAAAGCGTCGAAAATCTCTGCGTCCCGGTACACCATGTCGGCCGGTTTCGTACCGCGTGCTGCCGGGATCAGGTCTGGATATAGCGGGGTCATCGTCACACCGTAATGTCACGGATGACCGCCGTCTCACGCTGCCCGTTTTTAGTGAGGTACACGTATATTTTGTACCTGCCAGTGTCGAGGTGAAGCGGGATCTCAATGGTGTTCTCTGTGCCCTTCAGCGTAACCGTTGTTCCGGTGGTTAACAGTTCGTGCTGCGTAAACTCGTCCAGTTTATAGACCCGCACCTGGACACCGGTATCGCCCGGGTCACCGGTGTTTGTAATTGTGACGGTCAGGTTACCGGCCCCATACGAGACGTTCCCGATCGAGAGCGTCGTACAACCGGCTGCCGCGAGGAGAAGGAGAAGGAAAAAACCCAGAAGCAGGCATGAACGTCCGGTCATATCTTTGTTGTAGACTGAAATCCATAAAAACCTATACCCAAAAACAAAATTTCGGCGCAGTCATGGTTTTTTGTTTTGCGATTTTTACGCGCATTAAAACACATCCGTATTTAGACCGGGCAGGTATGGCGCATCCTTCACCTTACCTGAAGTACACGCCCGGGATAAATTCTACAGTATCTCATGGAACCCCGAAATCTGGAAAAAGGAACCCAGATTGAAGGAAATAAATAAAAATACCGGTTTCTGCCCGTTGATTCCGGTGAGTAAACCTATTATAGACTCACCCCATAGAATTTAATAAGGTGATAGTATCACAACCATCACATTCTCCCACCATAAAGGCGGTACCGGTAAAACCACATCCTGCCTGAATATCGCCGGGTTTTGTAGTTTAGCGGGAAAAAAAGTGCTGGTGGTTGACTGCGATCCCCAGGCCAATGCAACGGCCGGCCTCGGCGTCAGCCCGGAATCAGCCCAGAAAAATATGTATGACGTCTTCATGAGCCGGGTGGACGGTTTTCCCCAGGTCAAAGTGACCGATATCGTCATGTCCACGGAATCCGGGATCGATCTTGCCCCGGCGAGCCTGGACCTGGTCGGGGCAGAACCCTACCTGTACGGGATTGCCTCGCGGGCAGAAGTACTGCGGGACGCACTGCTTCCCTTAAAGGAGAAATACGATTTTATCTTTATCGATACGCCCCCGAGCATGGGGCAGTTTGTGATTAACGGGCTTTTTGCCGCAGATCATATTATTGTCACACTTGATTCCGGGTCCTTTGCCCTCAACGGCGTTGGGCCGCTTTTTACGATTTTTGAAGATATAAAACAAGACCTGGGTAAGGATCTCCACGTGGATATGGCGATTATCTCGCGCTGGGGTGAAGGAGGGGATATGGAATGCCCGGTGCCGGACGAGAATAAAAAGAATGATCTGGCGAGCTGGCTCCGGTCGCTCCTTGTCCCGCGACATGTCCCGACAAAGGAAGAAAAGATCGCAGATGAAGAGCGTGCAAAGGAGCACGAACGCCTGGCAGGAATGCTCACTGAGATCGGGAAAAAGTTTCCCGAAGTACATACCGTACCCTACTCCCCTGAGATCTATGAAGCCCAGAAAAAGGGCATGCCGATCTCGCATGTCGCCCCTGGTAGCAGCGCAGGTGGCGTATACAGGACAATTGCCGATGAGGTGATGAAATGGAACTAACAAAAATCGAAAACGTACATATGCATGCAAGCGTTTCTGCTGATATCTCTTTTAGGGCAGAACCTCAGAAACCTTCAACCGACAAAATCAGGGCGGGTAACGTATGACCGCAATAATCGAAGTAGTAGAGTTTGAGTTGGGCGGGGAGCGGTATGCACTGGATATCAAACTTGTCCGTGAAATCGTGGAGATGATACCGATTACTCCTATTCCCCGGGCGCCGCCTTTTATATCCGGTGTCATCAATCTCCGGGGAGAGATCACCAACATCATGAACCTTAATACGCTTCTTGGGCTTCCCGACAAGGAAATACAGGATAACCAGAAGATTATCGTCCTTGTTCCCGAGGCAGCAAAAGGGAACAATGTCGGGATTATCGTCGATGATGTCTCCAGTGTCCGCCAGGTGCCCGAGACGGATATTGAGAACATTGGCGCCGGGATATCATCGGAGTTCTCCCAGTTTGTCAAGGGTATTATCAAGATGTCGGGAGATGATGCAGAGAATAAGAGAAAAGATCTCGTCATCTGGCTTGATGTGGAGAAGGTGCTTGTGGATCTGGCTGGCCGGTCAAAAGGCGGCCCGGCAAACGGCCTCATGCACGAGGCAGAATAACATTTTAAAAGAATAACGGAGCGTGGGATACATATGACGGAACAACGACCGGGACGGAAGGCATTATTTGTCGGAGCAACTACTCCGGCAGGACGGAATTCTCCCGATGAAATTGCGCAGCATGTGCGGCAGTTGAACGAGGAACTTGCCCTTGCCCTTAAAGGGGCCGCTGCAAAAAAAGAGGTGAAACCCCTTGAAGCATCGCATTTCGGGAGCGAGTATGCGACGCTGGTTGACGCTGTGAATTCTGCTCTTGGGCAGATGGAGATTGCGGCGTCCGGTATTACAGGGCCTGCAGGAACTCCTGCAGCAGGACTGGAGGAGTACGTGAAGAAAATTGACGTACTCGAACGGCGGCTTGAGTTCATGGAGAAGAACAACCCGGTACCCATGCTTATTGCCACCCCTTCGTTTGACATTGTTGAAGCCAATGCCTCGTATATTGCGATGAGCGGGATTCCTGAAAGCGAGATCCTTAAGACCAATATCCATAATTTTGCCATCACCGGGCGTTCTGGTGAAGGTGCCAAGGTTGCTCTTGAGACAAAGCGGCGGGCCGTAGGGGAATTAACTATCACATTTCCCTCGGGCGTGCATACCCTGGAGCAGTACTGCATCCCGGTGCTTGACAATGCAGGGATGGTCACCTCCCTTGTTTTCCTCTACGATGATCTTACCGCAAAACGCAAAAAGAACGAGGAGATTGAGCGGCTGAAGGCCAGATCGGAGACGATCGTCCAGCAGAACCCGATGCCGATTGTGCTCGTTGATACCGGTTTTAAAATCCGGGTGGTAAATAATGCGTATATCGCACTGAGCGGAATCGAAAAAAGTCAGTTGCTCTCCATGTCGCTGAGGGATTTTAAGATCCTCGGGCAGACCGGGACCGGGTTAAAGCAGGTCCTTGAAAAAGGCACGCGCTCTACTGGTGAAGTCGTCGTTGAGTTTCCGGGCGGCGTCCGCAGGCTCCGGCAATATGGGATCCCGATTCCCGGTGCAAGGGGTACGATTGAGAGTATCCTTGTTATTTACAACGATATCACTGAAGAGAAAAAGGAGATGGACGAGATCTCTGCAGCCCGGCGCATGTCCGAGACGGTAGTCCAGCAGAACCCGATGCCGATCCTGATGACGGATCGCTCCTTTACCATCCTCAAGGCAAATGCGGCCTATGTTCAGATGAGCGGATATGCGCAGGAAAAGGTTGTGGGCATGAGCCTGCGCGATGTAAAAATCCTCGAACAGAAAGGTGAGGGTGCCAAGGTTGCGATCCAGACCAAACGCCGGGCGTTCGGCGAAGTTACGGTGGAACTTCCGAACGGTACCCATATCCTCGAACAGTACGTGATGCCATTACTGGATAATAAAAACGAGATCGAGCACATTCTCCTCGTATATAACGATGTGACGGAACAGCACACCAGCCAGCAGAACCTCGCAAAAAAGATGGAAGAAGCAGCAGCCCTCAAAAAGCGTTCCGATACGATCGTGATGCAGAACCCGATGCCCATCATGCTCATGGATCCCACGTTTAAGATCATCATGGCAAACGAGGCGTATCGAACCCTTACCGGTATTTCGAAGGAAAAACTGCACGGCATGAACGCGAGGGAGTTCAAAATCATTTCACAGGCCGGTGAAGGGCTTAAAAAAGTACTCACCGAGAAGAGGCGGAGTTACGGGGAGATTACGATCGAGTTCCCGACCGGTGTCCACATCCTCGATCAGTACGGCATTCCCATGATGGACGCACAGCAGAACATCTCTACAATCCTGTGCGTCTATTTGGATGTAACTGCCCGGCGCGAACAGGAGAAAAAGATTAAAGCAATGATGGATGAGGCAAAGGCCGGTGCGGAGTTGTTGTCAGCAAGTGCAGCAGAACTCCAGACCGGCCTTGCAAAGATCGCCGACGGGGATCTCACCTACCAGATCAGCATCGACGATGCAGATCCTCTTGTCCGGCTCAAGAAAGATTACAATACCTCGGTCCTTGCAATCCGTACCGTTATTGGCGAACTCATGGATGCCATCCGGAAACTGGATGTGACCCTCCAGGACACGATCAAAAGTTCTGGTGAGATTGCAAAGGCGACCGACCAGGTTGCCATGTCCGCCCAGAAAGCAACCGATACTGCAAAAACCCAGCTTAACGGTGTTGAGAAAATATCCGGGGTCATATCAGATTTCTCGGCTTCGATCGAGGAGATCGCAAGCACGTCCCATGATGTTATGACACATGCAGAGACGGCGGCACAGGAGGGTGTCCGCGCTGCCGCTATCGGCAAAACGGCGACTGACAAGATGCAGGCCGTTGAAAAGATCTCACTCCAGAGTGTCAATGAGATTACGGCCTTAAACGAGCAGATGCACCAGATCTCAAAGATTGTCAACCTGATCACCGACATCGCAAACCAGACCAACCTGCTCGCCTTAAACGCAGCGATCGAAGCGGCGCGGGCAGGAGAGCACGGGCGCGGGTTTGCTGTAGTGGCAGGTGAGGTTAAGAACCTTGCCGGGGAGTCCAAGAAGGCCAGCAGCCAGATCGAGACTCTTATAAAATCCATTCAGTCAAAGAGCGAGGTCACGGCCTCATCCATCCAGAGTTCATTTGACGAGATCAAGGGTGGTATCGATAGCGTGAATATGACCGTCGAATCGCTCAACCGGATTATCACCGAGTCAAATGTGGTGTCCCAGGGTGTCACCGAGATCACGAAGGCAACCGAAGGCCAGGCCCAGGATACCGCCGGCCTTGTGTCAGGTATTGAATCGGTGAGGACGGCAACCAAGGACAACCAGCATCATATGGAGGACATGGCAGCACTTGCAGAGGAGACCAGTGCATCAACTGAAGAAATTGCACGAGCCTCTGCGGAACTCTCATCAAGGGTAGTGCGCTGCCGTGGGATGATGGAGAAGTTTAACATCTGACAAGCCGGGAAAAAGAGCGGGCGTGGACGGGGTAAAAATAATAATTTTCCTTCGTGACCCCCCTGTTCCCCTCCCGGCAACGAGGATATTTTATGACTACAACAAACGATGAAGGTTTTTCCGCTCTGAAGCGGTATATCGAACAGACTATCAAGATCCAGTGTTCCAATTACAAGGAGGACTACATCAAGCGGCGCCTGCTTTCCCGTATGCGTTCAACGGGTACTACGACCTACGAGCAATATATCCGGTACCTCCATGAGCACACGCCGGAACTCGAGCTTTTAAGAAATGCCCTCACCATCAACGTGACTGAATTTTTCCGGGATACGGATGTGTATGATCTCTTGAAAAAGGAGGTAATACCCGCACTTTTCCATGGCAGAAAGACGATCCGCATCTGGTGCGCCGGTTGTTCCACGGGCGAGGAACCGTATTCACTTGCCATTATCCTCCACGACATTATAGCGATGGATAAGACCCTCTCCGGTCAGATCTTTGCAACCGATATCGACGAGGTCGTGCTGAAAAAAGCAAAAGAAGGGATCTACCCGGAGAAATCAATGGCCAAACTCTCTGCAGCCCAGATCCACCGGCACTTTACAAAGTTGCCGGACGGGAATTACCAGGTAAAGCCGCACCTGCAGGAACTGATCCGGTTCCGTCCCCACGATCTCATGAGCGGCCAGCCGGTCTCCCGGTTTCTCGATATGATCAGCTGCCGGAATGTGACCATTTACTTTACCGAGAAACAGAAAGACGAACTTGCACGGACGTTTCATGCGGCGCTCGTACCCGATGGCTACTATGTGATGGGTAAAACCGAATACCTCGGCCGCGAGGTGGAAGGTCTCTTTACCCCGGTCAATTCTATCCAGAAAATCTATACAAAAAAAGGCTGAACAATCATTTTTCCGGTATTTTTAGTGCTGCGGGCGGTCATCGGGTTCACTCAGTGAACCTTTCCCGATATTTTTTGTCAGGTCCGACTGGAGTGCTTTCCGTGATGCCTGAAGTTTTATCTGGTTATAGACCGTGACAAAGTTGATACCGATAACGAGGATCACGAGCAGCAGGCTTACCCAGAGCATCGTACCGTTTACCGAAAGGAATGCGGCCCAGAGGAGTACAACAAAGGAAATAAGGTAGAAAATTACCCACGTCCTTAGGCCGGGAATTTCCATATCATCCATATGCTTTATGACGATACTAAAGTTTTCCTGTCAAAAAAAATCTGGTCCCGCTCATTACAAGGAGGGGAAAATCGGAGAACCTTTCTTTATCTTCATGAATTGGTATGCCGGATTTACCAAAAGAGAATTTTTTCAAATCCCTCTTATTTGTACGATCTGCCATTAATTTTCCCGTCGTAGAAAGTTCAGCAAATCCTTGTATTTTTTGCCAGGTAATCGAAATCATTAAAAAAAATTATCCCGGGGGTGGTACTGCCCGGCAGCACAGAAACATCACGGTTTTTATACGCAAACACGCCAGAATTAGTGTGGACAAAGGGGATCTCTACACACTTATTGGCGGGTTTGTGATAATTCTGGTAATTGCCGTTATCGCAAACCCCGGCGCACTTTCAAAAGTTCCGTCACTGCCGTTTTCCAGCAGTCCCACCGTGCAGGCAACTGTGGTGCCTACTTCGCAGGTCACCGTAATGATGACGCCGGTTCCCACGCAGATCCCCAAAGTAAACCTGACGCCCCGGCTCCCGGATAAACCATACCGGATCTATTATACGAGCAACCCGTTCACGTACCCGGTCGTCCGCCTGCCTGAGTACATGTCGTCATTTGGTGCCTCAGATATTCCCCTGCGTGAGGAGATCAGTATTCCCTTTGCCTATATTGAGGAATCGCGGGGCGGTCTTACCCAGTCATTTTCTGTGCCCTACGAGGTCTGGGTGTTAAATATAAGTGTCACCTCTGAACAATATCCGCAGTACGCGATGTTCCGCATGGTACTCTGCGATGCAAAAGGAAATGTCCTTGATGGTGCCGAGATCCAGTACCCCGGTACCCTGTATAGAGTTGTCCGGGCACCGGGCACGGGAATGTATATGATCATCAGCACCGATTCAATCGATTCGTTCCGGATCAGCCTGGAGACACCCTTGCGGTTCTATGAAAAAGTCAGTCCCGGTACCTGAAACCGGAAATCCCGTGGATGAAACAGGATAATAAATGGCGGGAGTACCCCGCATACCAGGTTTTATTCACTCGATCTTTTCCACGATCACTCTGACGCGGTCGCCGGCTTTGAACTGGTGTCCTTTGGGGATGTCGATGTTGAACCAGAGGATCCCGGGGTTGTCCTGTGTCGGATCCTGTGACATCAGGCAATCTTTTTTCTCGTTGATGTCAGCAACAAAGTCAATGGATGATTCAAACTCTAATTTTGCCATAATAAAAGAAGGAGGTGATGATTAAAAAATTAAAGGGCACGGGGCGTGACCATCCACGTCGTGCTGTTCGAATAACTCCACCTGATAATGGACAACTCCTTGCACATATCGGCAAGGATCGCCATATTGGTTCCTACTTCCTTTGGGGATAACCCGAGATCCTTTGCAATATACTTTGACTTGAAGTAGTGTTTTCCTTTGGTTATCCCTGAGTTAAGATAGGAAACAATTTTGTGCTGGGTTTCGTTGTACTTTTCACGTATTTTCTTGCCTGTTGACATGTTTCGCCTCAGCATTAGGAATTCATATGGGTCAACATCTATATAAATATAGCGGACTGTGTTGGTTAAATTTATGACTTTTTTGTCAACTGTGACAAGATCCTGACCTGAAACTATTTAATCTGGCTAAATTTCGGGCTGAATTTTTTCCGGCCGAAATATTTGTAAATTCCCTGATTCCGGGGTTTTGATTAAGTTTAACCGGAAAAAAAGGAACGATTCCTCACTGCTGTACCGGTGCATCTCCAATCTTCTTGATCAGGGCCTCGAGTACGACTTCCCGCATGCCCTCAACAAACTTGATGCTGCCGACCACCAGGTGGCCGCCGCCGGATATTCCGCCGCCGGGGATCTCGTTGTGCAGGTCACGGACCATGCGGGGGATGTTCATGTGCACGCCCTTGGAGCGCAGCACGGCAAAGTCCGGGCCAAAACCGATCGTGACGACCGGTTTTCCCACGTTCTGCTTGCAGAGCAGGTCGTGGACCTCTCCGGAGGTTTTACCGGGCGGCGGGAAAGTGAACTTGTGGGCATGGATCTCCACATCGATAAGGAAGAGGTGTGCAGCGTTTGGCAGCACACGGGCCACAACATGCGGCATGCAGGCGCTCATCTGGTCCTCGATCATCTTGTTTGCCCCTTCGACAAGGAGGCCGACCAGTTTTGTGTGGCGCTCCCTGTTTCCGAGCAGGTTCAGGATATCCTTGACGATCTCCCTGCCATCGTTGAACCGGAGCCAGAACTGCTCGTAATCGAGCGCGAGCGCGATGTCTTTGCAGGCCTGTTCTGAATAGTCGTCACGCACGAGCGCGAGATAGAGGGCCCGCTCGGGCGCCTCGCTCCGGTCGCCGACACCGGCAATTCCCGGGAGGTGTTTGATGAGGGGCTCGACCCTGGGGTTGATGAGCCGGGCGACTTCAGTACCAAGCATCCCTGCGGTGACGCCAAAGTCCCCGCCTACATGGTAGGGGTTGACGTGCCCGACCAGGTACTTGTCGATGGTCGCATCCGGGTGGTGGTGGTCGATAACGACAAAGGGAATGTCGTAGACGCTTGCGATCTTGTAGGACGCTTCATCCTCTTCGGTCGAACCGTTGTCGGTGAGGATTACAAGCGGCATCTTCTGGCCGAATCGTGCGTGGTCCTTGAGGGCGAAGTCCAGGTCCCGGGTGATATCCTCGATCTCGTAGAACGGGGCTTTTGACGGGGCACGCTTGAAGAGGTAATAGTCGGCGTCAAAGTCCCCGCCCGACTCCTTAATGAGCGCGACAACTGCCTGCTCAATGGCAACCGCCGAGCAGATGCCATCCGCATCGGCGTGGTGCCGGAGGATGATCGGCTGTGCGGTAAAGACCGCCTTTCTTATGATCTTTGCGACCTTGCGCATCTCGGGCATCAGGCTGTCGAGCACATCGCTTTTTACGAGCGGCTTAATAATCTCGGGTTCGGCGCGTGCATCGAGTGCCGTATCGATCCGCACCCGGACGGTTGCCTCCTCATCACCGGTGAGCGCAGCAACCCCGTCGGCTTCGATCTGGAGCTGGTTATTGCGCATCATGACCTCGCCGATGACTCTTACGATCATGTTGAGCTCGACCTCGGGGAAGGCCCGGACGCCGGCTTCCACGAATGCGGCGACGTTCTGGGTACCTGACTCATCCACAATCGTGAAGATGGTAGGGCCGCTGGTCTGCTTGATCTGGGCGACCTCGCCTTCGATGGCTACGGTCTTTCCCTGCTTTGTCGCAAGGTCCGCGATCCTGACGGTCGTTGACGTGCGCTCGACCTGCTGGACCTGGTAGACCGGGATCAGCAGTTCTTCAAGATCGATGTTCCCGTTGGGCCGGATCTGCCGGACCCGGACAAGGACATTGTCTTTCTCCTTGTGATCGGCTTTCATGCTGGTCTTGTGCACCAGTCCCTTGATCCGGTCGTTGAGCTGGACAAACATCCCGAATGTTGCAAAACCCTGGACTTTCCCAAGATAGATTTTTCCTTCTTCGACATCGGACAGGTCGCAGCCTGCGGCCAGCCGATAGACGATTATATCAGTATCTGTCTGCATCTTCTCTCTCCTCACGCAAGCGAAACGAAACGATATGGGTAAGTGGCTTATTTTTTGTATTTTGTATCGTTCAACGTTGTCAAGCACGCGGCAGTGCTGCGTGTACCATGAATGGTCACCTGAAGGTTATGTTAATTGTGATGGAGTCAAGCGGTATGAAAATGGCCGGTTTGAATTTTTTATCTTCACCTGCCTGAGCCACTCTTTTTTTTTGGATTCTTCAGCTCATGACCCGGACTTTTCCGGGAAAAAACTTACCACAGTTACCGGACTTTCTTAAAAAAAGTTCAGCAAGGTTCCCGGACTTTTTTAAAATTGCCCGGCAAAGTCATCGAACTTTTTTAAAATTGTTCGGCAAGGTTCCCGGGCTTTCCGGAAAAAAAGAACTGTTAAACACTCCCCTCCACGTCTGATTGTGTCAGGGACTTTGTCGGACATTCCGGAAAAAAGCCGGCAAGGTTTCTGGACTTTTTTAAAATTGCCTGGCAAAGTCATCAGACTTTTCCGGAAATTCCCGGGCCGTATGCTCATGATTGTGTTGAGGGGATATCGTGGGGGCTGTCGCCCCCACACCCCCACGAGCGAGGAGTGCCGCCGACCCCTACGGGGCGCCCCCGCGGCGGATCGGGGGAGGGATCCGGACGGGCACTTGCCCTGTTTCACGTGGGGATCAAAACGGGGCGCAATTTGACCGTTTTTTAGAGACCTCCTCCCGAAAAAAGATCTTCATATTCGCGTTTCTACGGCCTTTCCGGGAGCCGGAGGAGTAAATGCCTAGGTCAAAATTATCCTCGATTACAAGGCCATTAAGGGCCATTCTTTGACATCGAAATCGGGCGAATTTCGACAAATGGAGCGATTTAAACGCTTATTTTCCACGCGAACTGAAAGGAAGCATTTTACGGGCGTTTCCACGAGGGGTCAGAACCGGAAACGGACAATCCGGGCTCAATTCGGGCCCGGATTAGTGCAGCCCTGATCCAGGTATGACAGGGGTGTCAGATTCATAGCCTCTGGGAAAGGGTCTGCCACCCCCGACGGGAAGCCCGCGTGGCAAATGAGCCGGCAGATACACGACTTCGGTATCTCCCTCTTGTAAATATCTTAAATCAACTAACGATGAATCAGCACCCATAACCCTATTATACGAGTCGAATTGACACGGAACCCCCCGCCGACAAAGGACGGGTGTAGCCGTGCCACCCATTTTTTGTGAAGGGGGGACTGGGGGGCGTTGGCTCGCTACAGTTAAGATGATAATACCGGTCAATCCTGCCAGGTGACTTCCAGCATGAACCGGTCTTCAGGAACAATGACGGTCCCGGCAAATGCCGCCTTTGCCTCATTGGCATGGTTTGTTGTATCCGTATACCGGGAGCTGATATGGGTGAGGGCAAGGGTCCGTGCATTCACGGCTGCTGCTGCCTGCCCGGCCTGTGCAGCGGTCGCATGGTAGAATTCTGCGGCCCGCTTTACCTCGCTCTCATCGTACGTCGCGTCGTGGATGAGGAGATCCGCATCTTTTGCGTATCCAAGGAGCGCCGGGATCACGGGGCGTGTGTCACCGGTATAGACAATCTTGCGGCCCGGGCGCGGCGCACCCATCACGTCCGAAGGTACCACTTCCCGTTCAGAACCGTCTTTTGTCACCCGGATCGTCTCGCCGCGCTGGAGCCGGCCAAAGAGCGGCCCGGGCGGCACGCCAAGTTCAATTGCATGTTCGCGGTCGAACCGGCCCGGGCGGGGGTCTTCTTCAAGTACGTACCCGAGGGCCGGCATGCCGTGGCTGACTGCAAAACCGGTCACCGTGTAACCGTTAAAACGCACCCACGATCCATCCGAAAGTTCGACCGAATCAAGGGTAAATTTCAGGTTGAACCGGCTGATCTTTTTCAAGGTCTCGACAAACTCGTGCACCCAGTTCGGGCCATAGATGGTCAAAGGCTCGGTGCGCCCGTTAAACGACATGGTCTGGACAAGGCCGAAGATCCCGAGGAAATGATCCGCGTGCCAGTGCGTCACAAAGATCGCGTCAACCGTAAACCCGCACCGGGCCCGCATCATCTGCTGCTGCGCCCCTTCCCCGCAGTCAAAAAGGAGCGTGTCGTTCCCGCGCCGGACCATGATGCAGGAAGGATTGCGCGTCGGTGTCGGGAGCGCCCCGGCCGTGCCTAGGAAATAGACCTGGAGCGTCTCGCCGCTCATACAAACACCTTCGAAAACACGGAAAAGCTCTTTTTTGCTTCCTCAACCGAGCGCCCTTCGACAACAATCACGCCGCTGTACCGGGCGGCGATGGTTTTCCCCACGGTCTTCCAGTCGATAGTGCCGTCACCGAGCGGGAGGTGCTCGTCAGAGAGCCCGTGGTTATCGTGGATATGGATGTGGTTCGCATGCCCGATATTGGAAAGAAACTCCGGGACTTTCCCGAGCGTGTTTGCGTGCCCGAAATCAAACGTGAGACCGATGCCCTCGATACCCTCTGCCATCCCCATGAGTTCCCCGGCATCCCTGCAAAGGAATTCTTTCTGGCTGATCATATTCTCAAGGCAGGCAAGCACCCCGTGCTCAACGGCACATTTGCCGATCCGGCGCAGGGCCTCTTTCTGGAGTTCCCAGACCTTCTGGGGCAGGAGTTTTCCCGCGGGAGACAGATAGCCCGGGTGGATGGTGACCCGGTCGGTGATCTCTCCTGCCCGCTCGATACAGACCTCAATCTGCCGGATAGACTCGTGCCAGATCGGATCGTTGAGCGTGGCAAGGTTAAGATCCCCATAGGGTGCATGCACCGTGACCCCGAGGCGGGTACTTGCGATCACTTCTTTTATCTTTTCAAGGTTTCCCGGTTTCTCCAGCCGGTAGTTGCCGTCCGCGACGATCTCCCAGCCGGCATACCCGGCCTCTTCAATGCCGTACACCCACGTGATATCGTCCCAGACTTTTGCCGACGAGGAGAAATACGGGCGGAGGGTCATGCGTCACATCCCATCCGTGCGATCAGTTCCGTAACCTGTGCGGTAAAGTCTTCGAGACTGCCATCGTTTTTGATCGTGATATCCGCCAGTTTTAAGGCGTTCCCGAGACCCCAGCCCAGCTCGCGCTCGTCCCGGGTCTTCAGGCCCACTTCAGATCCCACGTCGTCGCTGCGCTTGCGATCACGGAGACGCTCCAGCCGTTTTTCAAACGATGTCTCAATAGCAATAAGGCGAAAGCCCGGGAAATTCTGCCGGAAGACCCGGACTTCTGCATCGCCACGGATACCATCGACAAGGACAAGCGGGGCGGCCTGTTCTTTTATTGCGTCTACACAGAGATTGGCAATCGCGTCCATGCCCCTTTCGGCCCGGAGCCGGTTTGCCGTCGCCCCGAGATTTGCATCGGTGGGAGGGAGGCCGGCTTTTTTCACGGCGTTCCTGATCACATCCCCCATGACGACGACCGGGATCCCCAGCCTCTCCGCTATCTTTGAGAACTCGCCTTTACCGCTTGCGGGAAGCCCGACGACTCCGATCACTTTCATAGAAGATACTTCCGGGAATAGGTTATCTCGCCAGTCTCGCGGGTCCGGATCCGGACATCCCTTTTGAGTCCGTCTGCAATTTTCTTGATCTCTTTTAAGGTCATGGGTGTGTACTGCTCAATAGTATCCCACTTTCGGGCGATATACTCGCTGATGTTTGCCGCCCCGCCCGGGACCATCGGGATCTTGTGTTCGCCCTGCTGGAGGACGAGCGGGAGATCGGCGACCATGTAGGAAATCTCCTGTAAGTATTTCGCATTCTCATAAAATACGGTTACTACGATCTCGAGTTCGGGAAGGGTCTTTTCCCGGAACGCTTTTCCGGCTATTTCTATCGACTTTTGGGCATTCTTCCGGTAATCCGGGCCGGATTCTCCGACGCCGTTCTCCGCACAGGAGAATCCTTCCCACCGGGTCTTGTAATCGATTGCAATTTTATCCACGAGCTGTTCTTTTACGAGCGCTTCGAGAGTATCGGGAAAGATACCGTTTGTCTGGACACCGCAGGCAAGTCCGAGCCCTTTAGCCGCACGGGCGAGCGCGAGGAGGGCGTCTTTCTGCAGGGTGGGTTCGCCTCCGGAAAAGACGACCCCGCTCACCGCGAATCGTGAGCCTTTGATGAGCGCAATAATCTCGTCCGTGTCCCGGTAATCCTCCCCATCGAAGATCGCGGCGTTCTGGCAGTACGAGCACCGGAGCGGGCAGCCCCGGAAAAAGACCGTGCAGACCGCCCGGCCCCGCCAGTCAACTGTTGAGAGCGGGACAAAACCCCCGTAATTGAGCCTGATAGCATCACCGTTACGGATCATTTGAGATGGCATTATTTAGCGTACTCGGATGGCCGGGCCTTTTTTTCGTTTTTACGAAAAGCGGCTCTTATTCCGCACAGGGTTCACCGGTGTTTCACGTCCGATGCACGGGGCTTGTCTTTTTTCCCGGTCCGCGGACTACAGAGCGATGCCTTGCCCTTTTCCGGAAAATCCCGGGGAAACACGTCAACCATCTGCCGGAGTGCCGATGCAAGCACTTTTGTCTTTCCGATCGTGCCGGCAATCATGATGGTATCAAAAATCTCATCCCGCGTCGCGCCCGCTTTTATTGCTGCTTTCAGGTGTACTTTCAGGCAGTTGTCCGCCCCCGCCCCTGCCGCAGCGGCAATGGCCACAAGTTCGGCAGTCTTTGGCGTGAGATGTTCCGGGCGGCAGACCCGGTAATCGGCAAGCGCAGAAAGCGCAAATGTTCCTGTGCGTTCCCGCATGACAGGAAAGATAAACGGCAGCGTGCCAAGCATTTCCTCTGTATCGTCCATAACATCGTCGCTTATTGCATCGGCATGAGCAAGGAATTCATTGACAATTTTCTGGTTTTTCTTCTGCATCGAATCACTTCTCAAACGTACTTTTTAAGTACTCTTTTTTAAGGTACTCTTTGTTATCGGGCTATAAATGGAAAATGATATGATTTGCAGGGACCCGGTTTATCCGTTGGCAAACAAGGATGGGCGAAACAAGTACCTGTGCAGCATCCTCGCACCGGGACAGGAAAGGAAATCAGATCCCATCGCGAATGAGGGGAAAATCGGAAACGACGACCGTCTGGTAAAAAAATAAAAAAAAGGGGAATATCAGAACTTGAAATACCGGTTCACTATCTTGATGGCGCAGAAGTCCCCGCACATCGTGCAGCCATCGGTATCGGCCGGCATCCGTTCAGCCCGGATCTTCTTTGCCCGGGCCGGGTTCATGGCGACGGCGAACTGGCGGTCCCAGTCAAGGTCGCGGCGGGCATGGCCCATTTCGAGATCTGCGGCCCTCGTCTTTTTGAGTTTTACCATGTCGCCGACATGGGCGGCGATCCGCGAGCTCATGACACCCTCATACACTTCTTCGGGAGTCGGGAGTGCAAGGTGTTCGGCCGGGGTCACGTAGCAGATGAAGTCGGCACCAAGGGACGAGGAGATCGCTGCACCGATGGCGGCGACCCGGTCGTCATAGCCCGGCGCGATATCGGTCACGATCGGCCCGAGCATGTAGAACGGCTTGTGATTGGTGACTTTCTTCATGAGCTGGACGTTTGTTGCGATCTCGTCGATTGGCACATGGCCCGGACCTTCGACAATTACCTGAACGTCCTTGTCGTGTGCCTTGTCCGCGAGTTCCGCGTTGATTAAGAGTTCCTGGATACCGGCCCGGTCGGTTGCGTCGTGGATGGCTCCTGCCCGCATACCGTTCCCCATCGAAAGGGTGACCTCGTGCTCCTTCATGATTTCGAGCAGGTAGTCGAACTCAGAATAGAGCGGGTTCTCCTTCTCGTTATGGAGCATCCATGCGGTCATGAATGCGCCGCCCCTGGAGACGAGCCCTGCGTGCCGGCCCTGGTTGCGGAGGCGCTTTACCGTCTCCCAGTTGATGCCGGTGTGGATCGCCATGAAGTTCGTCCCGAGTTTTGCCTGCTCGGCCGTGATCCGGAAGAGGTCGTCCTCTTTCATGTCGACGACGGCGCCGTTCTTCTTGACCGCCTCAATAAATGCCTGATACAGCGGGACACACCCTACAGAGAGCGTGGTATTGGCAATGATCTGCCTTCTGATCTCGGCAAAATCCCCGCCGGTCGAGAGTTCCATGAGGGTATCGGCACCGGCACGCTCGGCCTGCTTTGCCTTCTCAATCTCCTCGGGGATATTGACAATATCGGTGGATGTCCCGATCGAGGCATTCACCTTGGTGCGGAGGCCTTCGCCGATACCGCAGATCTTCACCTTGCGGTAGGGCGAGACCGGGATCACGATGTGGCCCTCGGCAACGCTGCGCCGGACAAAGTCTTCGGTGACTCCCTCCTGGCTTGCTACCTGCTTCATCTCGTCTGTTACGATGCCTCGCTTGGCATCACCAATAATACTCATACCTTACCGGTACCACAAAAGGACAAATAAAGGCTCGGTTTTACATTTTCGGGCGAAATCTGGCTTGTCCTTCGGACAAGTAAAATTGCGTTTAGGTAAAAAACAAGGGGTTGTGGCATAGGCCCCATTTCCGGACATATTTTTGCTGCTGCCCTTACTGGTGCTTTTATGATTTGTCAGAGCCAATCATAGAAGTTAAAAATATCACAGGTTATCGATGGCAGATGAACATTTCTTTGAAGTAACGGTTAAAGAGGCAGCGCATAACGATGCGAGTCGCGGGATTGCCCGGCTTAGCATCGATGTGATGAAAAAGCTCGGGCTTGTATCCGGTGACATCATTGAGATCGTGGGAAAGCGGCACGCGGCGGCGATCGTCTGGCCGGGTTTTGCCGAGGATATCGGTTTTGCCACCCTGCGTATAGACGGGAGTATCCGGGCGAACGCGAATGCCGGCATCGATGAAAAGGTGAAAATCCGCAAATCGGAAGCAGTGTACGCCACAAAGGTGGTGATCCAGCCGGCCCAGGAAACGAAACTTGTTGGGGGGGAGCAGTACCTCTCCCGCATCCTGCGGGGACGGTCGGTGGTCGAGGGTCAGACGCTGCGCCTCGATATCATCGGTAATTCCGTCACGTTTGTCATCGTAAAGGTTTCGCCACGGGCGATTGCTGTTGTCTCGGACGATACGGAGATCGAACTTAAAGCGGAACCCTTCAGGCCCGAAGAGGGCAAACGGGAGATCACCAATATCCAGTACGAGGATATCGGCGGGCTCGAACGTGAACTCCAGCTCGTCCGGGAAATGATCGAGCTCCCGCTGCGCCACCCGGAGATCTTCGAGAAACTGGGGATCAAGCCCCCGAAAGGCGTCCTCTTCTACGGCCCGCCGGGCACGGGGAAGACCCTGATTGCAAAAGCGGTCGCAAACGAGGTCGATGCCCACTTCATCACGCTCTCTGGCCCCGAGATCATGAGCAAGTTCTACGGGGACAGCGAGAAGGCCCTGCGCGACAAGTTCCACGACGCGGAGGAGAATGCCCCGTCCATCATCTTCATTGACGAGATCGACGCGATTGCCCCCAAACGCGAGGATGTGCAGGGCGAGGTGGAACGCCGTATCGTCGCGCAACTCCTCGCGCTGATGGACGGTCTTGCCGGCCGGGGGCAGGTCATCGTGATTGCGGCGACAAACCTCCCGAACTCCATCGACCCGGCCCTCCGCCGGGGCGGGCGGTTCGACCGGGAGATCGAGATCGGTATCCCGGACAAGAAGGGGAGGCTTGAGATCTTCCAGGTACATACCCGGGGCGTCCCGCTTGCAAAGGATGTCGATATCGCCGCGTTTGCCGAGACAACCTTCGGGTTTGTCGGGGCGGATATCGCGCTTCTCGTGAAAGAAGCGGCGATGAACGCGATACGGAAGATCATCCCCCTCATCGACATAGAGAAGGAGATCCCAAACGAGGTCATCGACCAGCTCAAACTCACGAAGGCCGACTTCGACGCGGCACGGAAAATCGTCCAGCCCAGCGCCCTGCGGGAAGTCCTTATCGAAGTCCCGGATGTCTCATGGGATGATATCGCGGGTCTTGACGAGACCAAGGATACCCTCATCAAAATTATCGAGGGCCGGCTGCGGTATCCCAAAATCTTCGAGAAACTCAACTACAAACCTCCGAAGGGCATCCTGCTCTTTGGCCCGCCGGGGACGGGAAAGACCCTGCTCGCAAAAGGGATCGCGAGCAAGCGCCAGCTCAATTTTATCTCGGTAAAAGGGCCCGAGATGCTCTCAAAAGGGGTTGGCGATTCCGAGAAGCACGTGCGGGAAGCGTTCCGGAAGGCCCGGCAGTCCGCGCCCTGCATCATCTTCTTTGACGAGATCGACGCGCTCTTCCCGAAACGGGGCACGGTGAACGACTCCACGCATGTCACCGAGAGCGTCCTCTCCCAGTTCCTGACCGAACTCGACGGCGTCGAGGAATTAAAGGAGGTCTTTGTCATCGGCGCGACGAACCGCCCCGACCTCCTCGATACGGCACTCCTGCGCCCGGGCCGGCTCGAAAAACACCTGTACATTCCCCCGCCCGACGAGGCGGCGCGAAAGGCAATCCTTGCAACGTACCTCAGGGACCTGGAAGGCGTTCTCGACCCCAGGGTCCGGATCGCTGACCTGGCCGCAAAGACCCGGTTCTTTGTCGGGGCCGATCTGGAGGCGCTGGTGCGCGAGGTAAAGGCGCTCGTCATCGACGAACTGACCCAGAACGCTGTCGATGGAGAGGACGATAAAACCCCGGAATACACGATAAAAATTACCCGTAAGCATTTCGACGCCGCGCTTGAGAATATCAAGGGCACGCTCGATGGCACGGATTTCGAGCGGTTCGAGCAGAAGTCCTGGGATCTCCTGTACGCGAAGGGAAAACGTGACGTTCTGTACCAGGCCGTAAACCTCGTCAACCAGGTCGAATACCTGAAAGGAAAACACGCACTCGGCGATGAGATTATCCGGCAGGCCGACGAGCTCAGGGATCTCGTCTACTGGCAGAGAAAATCCTTTGACACGATCCAGAAGCGCACCGATGAGCTCAGGCAGGCGCTGGAGGCAGCGGCGGGTACGGCTAAGTAAATACACCCCCTTTTTTTGTTCCTGTTCCGGGCCGGGTGATTTTTGGTTTGGGAACCCATGGTTCCGGGAAATGTGGGGGGAGGGGTACCCCCACCTCCCTCTCCATTTTAAAAAAAGTCCGGAAACCGGTTGTCAGATGTTCATTTGATTATCAGATGTACACTTGATTATCAATTGATCATCTGACAAAAATCCGGAAGCCCACGCCGGACGGTCCGGGCAAGGGGGGGGTGGGGGTCCCCCTTTAAAAAAAAGAACGGGGCGGCAATTTTTTTGCGGGCGGTGATGGGACCCATGCGGGGGTGGCTGGATTGTGAAAGGGGGATCCCCCCTTTTGTGTGCGTGAAGGTGGGGGTTACCCCCCACTCACATTGATCTTTTTTTGAGGATTGGGTGATTTCGCACTGAAAACCGGGATTCATAAAATGGAGGGAGGGCTCCCCGCCTCAGGGCCCCTCGCGGGGCACGGCGGGGAATCGCTCACAAAATCAACCTTAATTTGAGTTGAAATGAGTTTTAAGGGCATATATTATTTTAAAACGAACAAAAAACTCTCGAATAAACGCAACAAAGGCTAATTTGTATATTTAAGTAGAAATTAAGATCTCTCTCGCTTTATCGAGCCATTCATAATTTTTCAATTTCGGTTTAAAATAATCCATCATATCCAAAGAATATTTTGGGTAATCACGTATGTTAGTTCCAAAAAATTCAAAGAACAATGATTCTGTATCAAATCTAACTTTTGGTTCTGTATAAATTGATTCAAGGTGAACCGTTTTATTTCGAACGGTTTCAAGTTTAAGATATTGATTCCAGACTTTTCGATCTTGTAGACTTTCAGGAGAATCAATCGAAAAAATTTTTGGGAGAATATTACCAAGTTTTCTCTTTAGCGAAAGTAAATTTTGCAATTGTTCTTTGTTATACTGTTTTGTTTTTTTATCGATTTTAATAGGAATTGTCCCTTTAACCTGCATCTCAATTATTTCATTGCAATATGTTTCTAGAGCTTGGACACTAAATGTCACAGAAATCATACTTGCTTCAAAAAAATCAAAAAGTAAAGGGGTAGTTTCATTGGTGATATCTAACCCATCCCCCCAAAACGACTTGATAGGAGAATAATCGAATGAGCATCTTAAGGTTTCTGCCCGCAGTGCTTCTTTAATGGCAATATTTATCGCCATGGCACAAGGTCTGGGGTGTGTAAATCCTATTAAATGCCCGGTTCTATCCTTCGTCATAGATGATACAAATATTTCAGATTCTTCGGATTTATGGGGACTTGGGTCATATGGATTAGGATTAACCATTCCCTTAAAATGGGCATAAATTCTCCAATCATAATCCCCATTTTCTGAAGACATAATGGAGATGTGAGGCTGGATTCTATTTAATTGCTAATTGTGTCGCTCAAGCTCTCTATACCGGTCGTTCGAGAGTAACACTTTTGATTTCTTGTTACTGCATTAACCTCTCCCCTAACCACCCCTTTTATACATCCAACCTTACTGACCTGCGATTATTCCTAGAAACGGAGGCATGACTATTACCACAGATTTCACGACAGTAAACCTGACAGGACCGGAAGGGATAAACGAGGCTGAGGCCGGGCATAACACTGCCATCCTTCCCTGGCGGTACGATCCGGACCCGGCCGGGAGTTCCGGGTCTTGAGATGAGGGGCATGAACGAACCCATCCACCGGTTTTATCGGGGTGTGTTCACATTGATCCCGGAGAGCAAGAGTATCGGGGAGAATTTGAGCGTGGGCGTTCCCCCCGGATCACATTCTGGCGTATCCGTCTCCTCAACCAACTCTTTTATATACTAAACCATACTAACTTATGGTTAATCCTAGAAAAGGAGGCATGACGATTACCACAGATTTCACGACTGTAAACATGACAGGACAGGAAGCGATAAACGAAGCCGAGACCGGAGGGAACAGGGCGATTCTCCACTGGCGGGTGATCGACCGGTTCAGCCGGTCCGGCGGGGACGCGACCGGGATCGACGGCCTTGATGCGACCTGCGGGATCGAATCCCCGGGCCACATCCCTGCCTCTGCTCCTGACCCCGTCGACGCGGACACCCGTGCCCAGTATGTGTAACGGGCACGGGATCCGGTCCTCACCGGACCGGGTTCCGCATTGCCAAACTATTTGACAGGAAGAGACGCTATTACGAATTACCGGTAGCGGATAATGAACAACCAGAAGAACCACCAGCATCATGAACTTCAACAATTTCACCATCAAATCGCAGGAAGCCGTCGCAAAGGCCATCGAACTAGCAACGGCAAACAAGAACCCGTCTATCGAGACGTCGCACCTCCTCAAGGGGATGCTCCTGGTTGACGAGAATGTCATCCCGTACCTCTTAAAAAAACTGAATGTGAACGTCGACGGGTTCACCGCTGCCCTCGACCGGATCATCGATGCATATCCCGAAGTAACCGGCGGGGACCAGAACCTCTCGAACGATGCCTCAAAGGCCCTGCAGAAAGCCGTCGCACTTTCAAAGGAGTCCGGGGATGAGTTCGTCTCGCTCGAACAGATCCTCCTTGGGATCCTCTCGGTCAGCGACAGCACCTCGCGGCTGCTCAGGGAGAACGGGGTATCGGAAAAAGAGTTAAAGACCGCCATCAGCCAGTTGCGGAAAGGTGAGACCGTGAACAGCCAGAACGCCGAAGACACCTATAATGCCCTGGAAAAATACGCCCGGAACCTCAACGATCTTGCCCGGAAGGGAAAGCTCGATCCGGTGATCGGGCGTGACGAAGAGATCCGCAGGGTGCTGCAGATCCTTTCACGGAGAACGAAGAACAACCCGATCCTCATCGGGGAACCCGGTGTGGGAAAAACCGCCATAGCCGAAGGTCTGGCCCACCGGATTATCGACGGCGATGTCCCGGATAACCTGAAGACAAAGCAGATCTTCTCCCTCGACATGGGCGCCCTGATCGCCGGGGCCAAGTTCAAGGGAGAATTCGAGGAACGGCTCAAAAGTGTCATCAAGGAAGTGACCTCGTCCGACGGGGAGATCATCCTCTTCATCGACGAGATCCACACCCTGGTCGGGGCCGGCGGGGGCGAGGGCGCCATGGATGCGGCAAACATCCTCAAGCCCGCACTGTCACGGGGAGAACTGCATGTCATCGGCGCAACCACCTTGAAGGAATACCAGAAGTATTTCGAGAAGGACAAAGCCCTTGAACGGCGGTTCCAGCCGGTGATGGTCAACGAACCGGATTCACAGGACGCCATTTCCATCCTCCGGGGGATCAAGGAGAAATACGAGACCCATCACCACGTACGGATCAAGGACGAGGCGATCATTGCCGCGGTCGAACTCTCGCAGCGCTATATCTCCGACCGGTTCCTCCCCGACAAGGCGATCGACTTAATCGACGAGGCGGCATCAAAACTCCGGCTCGAGATCAACTCGAAACCGGAAGAACTCGAAAAGATCGAACGCAGGATCCGGCAGCTGGAGATCGAGCGGGAAGCGATCAAACGCGAGAAGGACAAGGAAAAGCTCAAGACCTTAAA
>Ga0209099_1000719_pt1 | contig 37930 bp, 40 predicted proteins | sample AD_JPNHW2_MetaG_FD_184430 | JGI IMG/M metagenome (GOLD analysis project Ga0209099, IMG submission 184430) | Active sludge microbial communities of municipal wastewater-treating anaerobic digesters from Japan - AD_JPNHW2_MetaG (SPAdes) (version 2) | ecosystem: Engineered > Bioreactor > Anaerobic...
ATCCATGGGCTGATGAGAATCCCGTCTGGGATTCGAAGAAGACCGATCCCGGGAGAAGAGCGTATGCTCTTCGACCCGGGCTGACAGATCCATGAGCTGATGAGAATCCTCCCGGGGATTTGAACGTGAATAAATCACGCGGGAGGGATTTTGTGCTTCGGGATGAGATGGCTGAAGAACCAGAAAAATGAGAGAAATCCCTCGTTCGATCCAGACGAAGGAACGCAACGAAATCCGATAAAACCAGTGGGCCCGATGCGATTCGAACGCATGACCGCCCGGTTATGAGCCGGGCGCTCTAACCAGACTAAGCTACGGGCCCGATATAAATACGCCGCCAACAGGACTCGAACCTGTGACATTCTGGTTAACAGCCAGACACTCTACCAACTGAGTTATGGCGGCAAAGGGCGTTTGCCTTATTAGATTCTTTGTAAGGATTTTTAAAGGTAACCCAAAACCTCTGCACCGATCAGGTTCAGGGAACCGGATGATGCGGAGAGATTTCCCTGTCTTCAGCGTTCAGTTTTCATTTCATTCAGCAGAGTGATCAGGTCATTAAGATCCGAATCAAGCCGGCTTAAAAGCCGGGTTGTTTTTGCCGTGGCGACGGCACCGTCCGGGGATGCCTTGATGTACCCGAGCTGTTCGAGCACATGAAGCGAATACCGGATCCTATGGGAAGGCAGATTGAGAAGTTCTGCAAGTTTCATAATCCCAATCGGCTGGTTGTCCACAACAGCACGGGCAATAACGATATGCCGGCTGAGCAGCTCGATCTCTTCCTTCATCTTCTGGATCATGCCTGGTTCTGCTCCGGATCCTTTTGCTTTTTGGGAGTTGCATGCGCATCCAGCCACGCTTTTGTTGCATGGTAGTTCCGGAAGAACGTGTAACCAAGGTAGATGGAGAGCGCAATCAGGATGACGACAGCCGGGATCCGGTATGGATCGGGAGCGACGATACCTGCCAGCACCGTGAGCGCAATACAGAGGACAACAACATTGAGATGCAGGGCGAGACGGTAGAATTTCCATCTCCACTGCGCCATGGTTTCCGTATCCATTACAGGTACGTCATCTCCATGATAAAAGTACTTGACGTTTTGGAGCACACATTCCTGTACCATGGATGCACTCGATCAGATCATCGGCGGAAACAATGCCGATGCATACGTGATTTATGCGTCTTCAGCAGATCCGGATATGAGGTATCTCACGGGATTTGCAACAAGCGATCCTTTCGTCTTTTTTAAAAAACGGGGGGAGCGGGGGGTTGTCATCATATCCCAGATGGAGTACGCGCGGGCGGTGCGGGAGGCAAAAACCGGGGTGATGACCCGTACCGCAGCAGGGCTTCCGGACATCCTGAAAAAGGAGGGAAACCTCTGGAAAGCAACCGCGCTCATGATCGCAGGCCAGGTAGAAGGAAAACTCCTTGTCCCGCCGACATTCCCGCTCATGCTCGCACGGGAGCTGGAGAAGATCCAACCCGTCATTGTCGATGAGAAAGGCCTTGCATCGATCCGTGCCATCAAGAGCCGGGCGGAGATCCGCGATATCCGGCATGTGCAGGAATGCACAGAACAGGCAATCGGCAGGGGAATAGCATTGATCAGGAAATCCCGGGTAAAAAACGGGGTATTGTTCCTGAAGAACGAGCCGCTCACTTCCGAGCGGGTACGGGCGGAGATGCACCGGTTGCTCATCGATCTCGGCTGCCGGATAACGGACACCATCGTATCCTGCGGGGAAGACACGGCAATACCGCACGCGACTGGTAGCGGTCCGCTTTATGCCAACGAGCCAATTGTCATAGACATATTCCCGCAGGACGAAAGGACCGGGTATTTCTCGGATATGACGCGCACGGTCGTGAAAGGCAAAGCATCCGAAGAGATCCTCGATATGTACCATGCTGTCATGGATGCCCACCACCTGGCCGCATCTTCAGTACGGGACGGCGCAAATGGCGCGGAGATCCATAAGAACGTCATCGATCTCTTCTCGGACCGGGGGTATGAGAACGGGAGCCGGGGGTTTGTCCATAACCTCGGCCATGGCGTGGGGCTGGAGATCCATGAAGCCCCCTCCCTTGGCCCGAACGGGGGGCCGCTTTCCGCCGGAAACGTAATCACGATCGAACCCGGACTTTATTACCCGAAGATCGGCGGCGTCAGGCTCGAAGATACCGGCATGGTAACACGCAGAGGCTTTACGTCATTTACAACATATCCTAAGGATCTGGTGCTCTGATGGACGATGAAATTCTGGAAAACTACCTGACCGCCGGAAGAATTGCCGCGAAGATCCTTGCCGATGGTGCGCGGATGATTCGCCCCGGGGCTTCCTATCTTGAGGTCGTGGAAACCATCGAGGAGACCGTGACCGGACAGGATGCCGGTCTCGCGTTTCCCCTGAACCTCTCGCTCAACGAGGACGCAGCACACGACACGGCATCGGCAGGCGATGACCGGGTGTTTAAGGCCGGCGATCTGGTAAAACTTGATCTTGGCGTCCACGTTAACGGCTACATTGCCGATACGGCGGTTACCGTTGATCTGGGCGACCATACCGGTCTTGTTGAGGCATCTGAACAGGCGCTCGCCCAGGCGATTGCCTGCGTGAAGCCGGGGGTCACCGTAGGGGAACTTGGATCAAAAATTCAGTCGGAGATCGAACAGCGGGGATACCGGCCGGTCTCCAACCTTACCGGCCATGGTCTCGGCCGCTTCATGGTTCACGGCCCCCCGACTATCCCCAATATTGCGATGGGCGGGGGCATGGTCCTCCAGGAAGGGATGGTCTTTGCCATCGAGCCGTTCTCAACCACCGGCTGCGGGCGGGTCAGCGAAAAATCAAAAAAAGAGATCTACCAGCAGATCTCCAATAAACCAGTCCGGATACCGGCCCAGCGGACCATCCTGGAACGGGTCCGGGACCGGTGCGGTCTCCCGTTTGCCCGCCGCTGGCTGCCGGATAAGAAAACCGATCTCATGCTTCCCCAGCTTGTCCGATCCGGTAATTTCCATGTCTATCCCGTACTTTCGGATATTGCCGGGTCGTTTGTTTCCCAGCACGAACATACCCTGATTGTTACCGAGGACGGGTGTATCGTCACAACCCGCCCATGAGATAACCTTATTCATTTTTACAGAAAATATACTAAGTTACCACTATGAGCGGCGATGCTGATACCCTGCGACTTATGGAAGTTCTCTTAACCGGGGAGATCTTCAACCGTCATGCAGAACTCGATCTCAATGACCTGACTCCGGTATGCCGGGAATTATTCTCTTCCGGAGAGGGGTCCGCTGCCATCCGGCGGCCGGTTGCCATCAGCGACGGCACAATCAAACGTGCACTGGGAATTGCCGATGCCCATGCACGGCTTGAGGGCAACCCGTTTGTCGCATACGAAGAGTTCGGGCAGCGCATAAAAATCACCACCCTGGAACCGGCTGCCCAATGGTTCCTGAAACAGGGAGGAAAAACACTGATTGCGAAAAATCCCGCTCTTGCATTCTATTTTGAGCACGTGGATTCAGTCGGCATCAAGTATACAGACGTGAGAGCATCCAATCCACCCTATGAAGATACGCGGGCATATCTCAATACGAAGGTCTCAACACTCGTTGCCAGCGACGAAAAAATAAAAAATGCACTTGATCTGGTTATCTTAAGCGCGCCTGATGAAGTTGAGCAGCGCATGGAGGATCTGGTCTGCACGCCGGAACAGGTCAGGATTATTACCAAGGTTCACCATGCGTTGTCCCACCGGGAATTTTTACAGAAACACCGGATCTACGAGGTCGGAAAACTCCTCTTTGTCGGCCCGCCCGGCACGGGCAAGACATCGCTTGCCCTTGCCATATCCCATTCCCTCCATATGCCGGTCCTGGAAGTCAGGCTCTCGATGATCACATCCCAGTATCTTGGGGAAACCTCCAAAAATATCGACCGGATCTTTGAACTGGCCAAGCATATCACCCCGTCCATCCTCTTCATCGATGAATTCGATTTTGTCGCAAAGAGCCGGGTTGCCGACGACCACGGTGCCATGAAACGGGCAGTCAACTCGCTTCTGAAGAACATTGACCGTATAAGCCTTGTCAGGAACGGGGTGCTCCTCATCGGGGCAACCAACCACCCCCAGCTCCTTGACGAAGCTGCATGGCGCAGGTTTGACGAGGTGGTCGAGTTCTCCCTGCCGGATGAGACCATGCGGGAAAAGATCCTGAAAACAGTTACAGCCACGATTTCATGCCGGTTTGATTTCAGGAAACTGGCAAAAGACACGGACGGGTTCTCGGGCGCCGACCTCCGGCTGATGGTTAAGGAAGCCGTACTGTCGGCACTGATGGACAATCGCTCGGAGATCGATCCTGCCGATATCGAGAAAGGGATCGCCACCGTCAGGAACCGGGAAACGATCCGGCGCATGAACTGGTTATAACATGAAGCTTACCCTGCTTGGGACAGGCGATGCGATCGGAACACCCAGGATTGGTTGTTCCTGCCCGCAGTGTACCCGGGCGAACGAGGTGGGACTTTCCCGCCTCCGTACCTCGCTCCTCATCGAGACCGATGGCAGGCATATCCTGATCGACTCAACACCGGACCTGCGCCAGCAGCTCCTTGCAAACGGTTCTCCGAAAATTGACGCCGTTATCTGGACCCATGGCCATTACGATCATTTCATCGGTTTTGGCGAATTTTACCGGGTCCAGGACATCCCCCCGGTCTACGCTGCTCCTCCGGTGCTGAACTACTGTGCAGGATTTTTCCGGTTCCTGTCTTTTCCTAAAAACAGTGTCAATCCGTACGAACCGTTCGAGCTTTTTGGGTGCACGTTCACCCCGTTCCTTGTGAGGCACCCGCCGGCCTATACCTGCGGCATGCTGATAGAATGCAACGGGGCAAAAATCGGTTTCACGTCCGATACGAACGCCAACATCCCGGAAAGGAGCCTTGAACTGCTGAAAGACCCGGACCTGCTCCTTGTCGACGCTCTTGTTCCTTCAGGGATCCATATTCCCAAGCACATGAACTATCTCGAAGCCTGTACACTTGCCCGCACTCTCTCTCCCGGGGAATTCCGCTGCGTGCATTCCAGCCATCATCTTCCGTGGGATCTCCCCCATATCGGCAGGGATGGCGAGATATTTAAATTCTGATCCGGAAAAATTTTCACCTTCATTCGTTCCACCCATACATTAATACTTTTAAGCTCCCCAAACATAGGTGCATGATTGTTAAGGTGCTCGAGCTGGAGAACAACAAGGTACGGCTCGTCATTCAGGGAGAGGGACACACGTTCATGAATGCCCTTACTGACGAAATCCTCCGTGACCCTGCTGTTGATGTCGCAAAATACGTCATCGAATTCCAGTTCTCGGACCCGGAACTCCTTGTCACGACCAAAGGCAAAAAGGAACCGCTCGTTGTCATCCGGGATGCCTGTAAACGGCTCTCCAAGAACTGCGATAAACTGGTGAAAAGCCTGGAAAAATAATATCTCTCATCTTTTCTGCACATATTCAACAGAGTGCCATTCCCCTACAGACCGTTTTTTTCGGAATACGGGTTTCCCGGGATATGGCAACCGGAAGATATGAGAGGCACCCGTGATCCCCTTTTTTTACAGGCAGGGTCTCATGCTGCATTTCCCGTGAGCCTGCCTCCCATCCGGGTCCGGGTACGGGATCCCTCCCTCAGACCCTGTCTGACCCCCTCCGGTCAAAAACCCTCCTGCACCCATACTCTTCGTCCTAATTTCAATGCAACGAACTGCGGGAACACAACGCACCTGAGGGGGTCGGACGGGTACACGGGGGATCGGTCAACCCCCGCGACCCCCTAGGGGGGTCCTCCGTACCGGGCTTATCCCCGGCCCATAATGTTCTGCCGGAAGTTACCCACTTTTATCCATCACCTGCTTCGATGGAAATCCCATCGCCGCACCCTGCGGTTCGCTTGGAAACGGGGGGTGTACGGGCTCGCGGGGGATGATCGCGTACCCCCTGCACCCCTGATCGGTCAACCCCCGCAACCCCTAGGGGGGTAAACCGATCTGCGGTTACCCCCCATTCAGGTGCATTGCAAGGGGGTTCTGTATGCCGGTCAGAGACCCCGGAGGTCTGGTTTCTTTTGACCTGACGGGATTTTTCCTAAAAAAGGTATCCGGGGGTTTTTGAAAAAAAGATCGGTGCCCCAAAAAACCGCTTTTCTACAAAATCCGTTCCGTGAATGCAATCGAACCGGAGATCCTGGTTATCTTGACCTTGACTTTCTGGCCGGGTTTTGCGTTTGCCACGTAGATGATGTAACGGCCCATCTTGACAACCCCGTCACCGCGCCGGGACAGGGACTGGATCTCCAGATCGACCTCGGCACCCTCTTCAAGATTTTCTGACACGGGCTCGGTCCGTGCCTTGCGCTTCCTGACGGGCCGGTGTCCGCCGCAGGCATCACAGCGGAGAAGCAGGATCCGGTCATCCTTCACAAGCCGGGTATCCGGTCTCCCGCACTCCGAACAGATGACGTAATCATCTACATAGTTTTTCAGGATCGCTTTTATCAAGGAAATCTCGAACTTACCATTGAAGATCGCACGGTTCCCGTCAATCTTCCCGGATGTACCGAGTTCGCCCAGGAGATACTTCATCAGATGATCTTTATCGCGACGGACTTTATCGGCAATCTCGGCAAAATTCTCAAGGATTGTCGTTTTACCCTCAACATAAGCCTTGGCTTCGGGAACCACGAAGCGCTCTGAGGTCCCGCTCACCTCAGTGATGGATGAATAGGCTTTTTTCAGAAGGTTCTCATAGGGGTCAGTCATTCGTACATATAGAGGGGCGGCACAACAAAAAGGCTTTCCAAGGGCCGGTCATGGCACCATTCAACAGAACAAAAACCTGACCGGACCTATTTCTGCAATGATAAAATCCCACAAGTAATCCCATAGATATTTTGTAATCTGGATCAAACCATTAAGCATGACTTCTTTTATCCACCGGATAGAAGTTCATTTTATATCCGATCCCAGGGTAAAAACACGGACAGCCAGGATCCGTTCCCTGGGATTTCCTGTTTCTGAAGTCCAGCTCATCGATATCTATACAATCGCGACCTGTTCCCGGGATTTTTCCGCCGGGGATCTTGAGCAGATCGCAAACCAGCTTATAAACCCCGTTGTCCAGGGATGTACAATCGACCGGGCAACCGAAGCGGATTTTGATTTTGCCATCGAGGTGGGGTACCTCCCGGGTGTGACCGACAACTGCGGTACAACAGCACAACAGACAATCGAGGATTTTTTTTCGTTCCGGTTTTCTGAGGGGGAACTGGTCTCCACCTCCCGGATGTATCTTATCCGGGGCGATCTCAGGCCGGATTCCGTCCGGGCACTTGCATCGAAACTCGCAAACCCGCTCGTGAACCGGATCCGCATACTGTCCCGCAAGGAGTACGGGACAAAAGGCATGGATCCCGTTGTGCCGTATGTCTGTCTGCACGAAACAGCGGCAGCGGAACCGGTTGATCTCGATCTGGGGGATGATGACCTCGCAAAGCTTGGTAAAGAAGGGATTGTCGATCCGGTTACCGGACAACGGCGCGGGCCGCTTGCCCTGGACCTGGACCAGCTGCACACGATACGGAGATACTTTGCCGGCAGGGGCAGGAAACCGACAGACGTGGAGATCGAATCCCTCGCCCAGACCTGGAGTGAGCACTGCAAGCATACGATCTTTGCATCCCCGGTGGATGACGATGTCCCGGACGGGCTCTATAAAACCTATATCCAGGCTGCCACGAACGCGATCCGCAAGAAGCGTGGGAAGGATGACATCTGCGTATCGGTCTTTTCGGATAATTCCGGTGCAATCGTCTTTGACGATGAATACCTGGTGACCCATAAAGTCGAGACCCACAACTCCCCGTCCGCCCTTGATCCGTTTGGCGGCGCCCTGACCGGCATTGTCGGCGTGAACCGGGACACGATCGGGTTCGGTCTCGGCGCAAAACCCTGTCTCAATTATTACGGGTACTGCCTTGGTGATCCAGATAAGGACCCGCAACTTTTCCGGGGGAAAGATCGGTCCAACCCGATCCTTGCCCCACGACAGATCCTTGACGGGATTGTCCGCGGGGTTGGCGTCGGCGGTAACTGTTCCGGCATCGCCACACCCCAGGGATGGTGCTGTTTCCACGACCGGTATATCGGAAAACCGCTTGTTTTTGTCGGCACTGTCGGGATTATGCCGCGGAAGCGAGGAAACAGGAAACTCTACGAGAAGATGGCGGAACCGGGCGATCGTATCGTGATGGTTGGAGGCCGTGTAGGGAAAGACGGCATCCATGGTGCGACATTCTCTTCCGAAGCACTTGATCCGGCAAGCCCGGTCACCGCTGTCCAGATCGGGGATCCCATCACCCAGAAGAAACTCTCCGATGTCATTGTCAGGGAAGCCCGGGACCTGGGATTCTACCATAGCATCACGGATAACGGCGCCGGGGGTCTTTCCTGTTCCGTTGCCGAGATGGCAAAAGAGTGCAACGGCTGCCACGTCATACTGGACTCCGTTCCCCTGAAATATCCCGGGATGGCACCATGGGAGATCTGGATCTCCGAATCACAGGAACGCATGACCCTTGCAGTTCCGGAACAGAACCTTGCAGCGTTTTTTGACCTTATGAAACGGCGGGATGTCGAGGCAACGGTTATCGGGAAGTTCACGGATACCGGCAGATGTGTTGTCGAATACCACGGCAATGTTGTCATGGACATCGACCTTGAATTCCTGCATGACGGCCTGCCGGTAAAACACCAGAGAACGACCGGAATAAGCAAAAAGTATCCGGAACCGGAAGCACCATGCCCGCCGCGGCTTGACAAAACCCTGATCTCCCTGCTTAAAAGAAAGAACATTTGCTCAAAGGAATACATCTCAACCCAGTATGATCACACGGTTCAGGGCGGCTATGTTATCGGCCCGGTCCAGGGACCGGGACGGGTGCAGGGCATATCGTCGTTAACAAAGGTTGTGCTCGGTTCAAAGAAAGGCGTGGGACTTTCGCAGGGCCTGTTCCCGCAATATTCCGAGATTGATCCCTGTCTCATGGCAGGTGCAGCGATTGATACTGCGATCCGGGGCCTGATTGCCCTTGGTGTTCCGCTTGACTCCATTGCGCTGCTGGATAATTTCTGCTGGTGCTCTTCCGATGATCCTGTGCGGCTTTTCCAGCTCAAGCAGGCTGCAAAGGGCTGTTACGATACCGCGATGGCATTCAACACCCCGTTCATCTCCGGAAAGGACAGCATGTTCAACGATTTTTCCGGGTATGACGCCAGCAACAAGCCGGTAAAAGTCTCCGTCCCGCCAACACTGCTCATATCCTCGATCGGGATCTGCGAGGATGTCGCAAAAGCTGTATCCATGGATATAAAATTCGAAGGCGATCTTGTGTATGTCCTTGGAGATACAAAGGAAGAACTGGGCGGATCGGAATATTTTGCCTCGATGGGATACTCCGGCAACAGGGTTCCCCGGCTGGATGCGAAAAAAGCGGCAGCCCGGTACCGGCATCTGACCGCAGCAATTGCGGATGAACTGGTAGCATCCGCATACCCGGTCAGCCACGGGGGACTTCTCATTGCCCTTGCAAAAGCCGCCATCGCGGGCCGTATCGGCATGGAGATCGCCATCACATCTCCGCTGCGTCCTGACTATTACCTGTTCTCCGAATCGCTTGGCAGGTTTGTAGTCACGGTTGCAGAGGACAACAAGGCGGCATTTGAGCGCCGGATGGGTCCGGATGCAGTTCTGCTTGGCACGGTCAAAGGTGAGAAACTCCGGGTCACCAGCACTCAAAAGACCCTTGTCGATGTTCCCATTCATGAACTGGAAGATGCGTACAAGTCGCCGTTCCGGGGGTATTGATCATGGTTGCGACCGATCGGAAAGTATCAGGGAAACCCGCGCATGGGTCCGCTGGATCCGTAAAGGGGGCTGAACGACAGCCAGCGCTCCTGACAGATGCAAAAGCGCTCATCATGAGCGGGTACGGGATTAATTCAGAGATGGAGACAAGGGAAGCGCTTTTCCGGGCCGGTATGGACTCGGATATCGTCCACATCAATGACCTCATCTCAGAAAGAAAACGATTGGCCGATTACCGGCTGCTCGTCTTTCCCGGCGGATTTTCCTACGGGGATGATACCGGCGCCGGTAACGCGTATGCCAACCGGGTGCGGAATAACCTCTGGAGAGACGTGGAAAAATTCCTTGAAGGCGACAACCTGGTTCTTGGAATCTGCAACGGATTTCAGATTATCGCAAATCTCGGGCTTGTACCCGCATTCGATCACTCATTCGATCGTTCCATCGCCCTGATGCCCAACAGGAACGGCGTGCTGGAATGCCGGTTTGTTACCCTGAAACCCGCTGCCGGCAATCTCTGGACACGGGATATTAAAAAGATCTACTGCCCGGTCTCCCATGGCGAGGGGAACTTTTTCTGTTCGGATGAAACCCTGCAACGGCTGAAGAACCAGCATATGATCGCTTTTCAGTACTGCCGGCAGGATCTCTCGCCTGCACAGGGAGAATATCCTGACAACCCGAATGGTTCCCTCCTGGACATTGCCGGCATCACATCTGAAGATGGGAAAGTCCTCGGGCTGATGCCCCACCCTGAACGCGCAATGGAATTCACCAATCTCTATGACTGGCCTTACCGGAAAGAACTCCTGAAGCGTCAGGGTAAGGAACTTCCGCGGGAGTCACTGAACATGCAGTTCTTCAAAAACATCGTCCGGTATTTCAGATGAAATGAGCAGGGATCTGGTAATTCCCCATCTGTTTTCAGGAAATATTCAGGGGTAGTCCGGGGGCATGATACTTTTTTTGGGATTTATTGTGAATTCCGGTAACCGGGGATTGACCCGGAACTATCTGGCAGGAAAAGAAAAACGGATCGCGGGAGAAATTGCACCGGGGCAGAGAATAACGGATGGTTAATCCGTCAGAGAAGCACTGATTGCAACAAACATCTCGTTGAGCTTCTTCCCGTCCTTAAGATCCTTATCGGTGAATGCAAACTCTCCGATTACATCCATACCAGTCTTCTCACAGGTTTTCCGTAAAATATCAAGGGTCTGGCCCGGCTGGCTTTTACAGGTTGCAAGGAGAAGCGCCTTCTTACCTTCATGACCTTTGAGCGCCGCAACTGCTGCATTCACCGCAGGCGTAGGTTTCCCAGCCCAGACCGGGGTGCAAAGAATAACGAGATCGTACCCGTTCACATCGATTTTCTTCTGCTCGATGGCGTCCTGCGCCCCTTTCATCGCACGAAATCCTCCAAGCGCGTAGAGCGTAAGGGCATTGTAGGGTTTTTTCAGCATTATTTCAATCAGGTCGGCACCGCAGGCATCCTTGATCTTCTGAGCGAGAGCGCGGGTGACGCCGGTATGGGAGTGATAAATGACGCACCGTGCCATATCCGGAGTTATCGTTCTTCCAACGGAAAAAAGATTGGGGGATTTGCCGGAACTGGGCAGAGGGGATAAAAAAAACACCAAGAGGGATTGAAACCGGAGGTATTGAAACCGCCCGACGGGATTTATAGCGATCCGACCGATTTGATAAGTTTTAGGATCTCCCCGGTCTTTTTCTCATCCTCGATCTCTTTCTTGTGAATGCTGACGGTACCGGCCACTTTGAGCCAGCGCTGCTCGCACCACCGGGTAAAAATCTTCTCAGCCGAGCCGGGCATCCCTCCATGGGTAAAGAACCCGATCACCGGCTTTCCGGTATATCCTCTCAGAACATTGACTGCCGCGTGGATAACCGGCGTCGGCTTGAAAGCCCAGATTGGGGATCCCATGATGATGAGATCAAAGGGGGCGACATCGATCGTTCCGGGCGAGATCGGGGTCAGGCTTTCACTGTATGCTTTACTGCACCGGCTGGCATATCCCGTGAGCCGGGTATAGGTTGTGCGGTCAAGGATCTCGATCAGGCGCTCGGCACTGCATGCTGAAGCGATGTGCTGCGCCACGTGCCGGGTATTTCCCGTTTCCGAATGGTAGAGAATGCAAATCCTCATCAGGAAAGAATGCGACGGCCTTGGCAAAAAACATGTAAGCAAAAAAGGTTACTTCTTCCGGGCGCGGCTTTTCTTTGTCGTACCTGAAGATTTTTTAGAGACTTTTGCGGGACTTTTCACCGGTTCTTTCCGGAACTGGGGCATGAGATTGCGTACTTCACGCCCTACCTCTTCAATGAGGTGTTCCTCGTCTGCCTTTGTGAGTGCATTGAAGACCGGGCGGTTGACCAGGTTCTCGAGCATCCATTCATGGGCAAATTTTCCGCTCTGGATTTCAAAGAGGATCTCTTCCATTGCCTCGTGCGCCTCAGGCCCGATGACCCTTGGTCCGCGCGTGAGATCCCCATACTGGGCGGTGTTGCTGATGGACTTGCGCATATTGGTAAACCCGCCCTCATAGATGAGATCGGTAATCAGCTTCGTCTCGTGGAGTACTTCGAGATACGCCATCTCGGGTGCATACCCGGCATCTACAAGCGTCTCGAACCCGGCCTTGATAAGAGAGGTCATCCCGCCGCAGAGGACTGCCTGCTCCCCGAACAGGTCGGTTTCGGTCTCTTCCCGGAACGTTGTTTCCAGTACGACTGCCCGCGTTGCCCCGATTGCCTTTGCATAAGCAAGTGCAATGCTATGCGCGTTGCCGGTTGCATCCTGGTGCACCGCGATCAATGCCGGTACGCCTTTTCCCTCCTCGTACTGCCTGCGCACCATTGCGCCCGGCCCCTTGGGAGCAACCATGACGACATCGACATTTGCCGGTGGCACGATCTGGCCGAAATGGATATTGAAACCATGGGAGAACATCAGACATTTACCGGAAGAGAGGTTCTGCACGATCTCTGCCCGGTAGACGGCCCCCTGCTGTTCATCGGGGAGGAGGATCTGGATGATATCGGATTTTTTCACGGCTTCAGCGACAGGAAGTACCTTCATGCCATCCTTTGCTGCCGCATCCCAGCTCTTCCCCCTGCGAAGACCGATGACCACATCGAGGCCGGAATCCCGCAGGTTCAGGGACTGCCCCCTTCCCTGGGATCCGTACCCAAGAACCGCAATCTTCCTTCCTTTCAGCACACGCAGATCCGCATCCGCCTCATAGTATTTTTTTATCATACAGCCTCCCTTTGATATCAGCAACAAAGCACATAAATATTATATGAAAAAAACGCAAGTGCACACGTTCAATAAAACAACAAGAAGGATATGATCAGCCATTCCTGCAACTGATTCTCCCGATAAAATGGAGCATTCGTTCACCCGCGATCTCCCTGATATCCAGGCAACGTCCCCGGATGTCCGCATCAACCTTACCCGCGTCGGCGTGAAAAATGTAAAAAAACTGGTGGAAGTTTCTCGCCCCGAAAAGCGTCCTGTCATCTTCATTTCGACCTTCGATGTCTTTGTCGACCTGCCCGGAAGCCTCAAAGGTGCGAACCTGTCGCGCAATTTTGAAGTGATCGATGAAGTACTCCAGCAGGCCATTGACGGTGAAGTCAAGGAGATCGAGAATCTCTGCAGCGCTGTCGCGCGAAAACTCCTTGACAGGCACGAGTACGCCGATCGCACGGAAGTCCTTATGCGCAGTGAATTCATGGTCAAGCGCGAGACGCCGGTCAGCCATACGACATGCCATGAAGTTGTCAAGGTTCATGCCCGTGCAATAGCGCGCCGTACCTTCAGGGCGCCAATCGTCCGTAAAAGCATTGGAGCAGAAGTTACCGGCATGACTGCGTGCCCGTGCGCCCAGAACATCATGAAGGAACGGGCGATGCATGTGCTCCAGGATCTTGGCGTTAAAGACGACGTCATCGACAGTTTTTTTGCTGAAGTTCCCATGGCAACCCACAACCAGAGAGGGCGTGGATTCCTCTGTATCGAGACTGACGACGACCAGCATGTAGACCTTGAGAAGATCATCCGGATCCTCAAGGAGTCCATGAGTGCGGGTATCTACGAGCTCTTAAAACGCGGGGACGAGAGCCATGTTGTTCTCGCCGCCCATAAAAACCCGAGGTTTGTCGAAGACTGCGTTCGTGAGATGGCAAAGAAGGTACTCGCCGATTTCGAATATCTCTCGGGAGATTCCGTTGTCACAATCAAGCAGACCAATGAAGAGAGCATTCACCAGCACGATGCCTATGCTGAACGGCGCGCAACGATCGCCGAACTGATGGATGAACTCAACGGGGAACGATTCCAGACTGAGAAATAACTATTCCCTAAAGGTTGTCCCAATATAATTTTTTATTTTAACAAATGTAATTTGTATATTTTTTTATTTTGACTTAATATATTTAGAGTAAAAACCGCTGAACGATATGAGAAAAATGTTGCGATTTCTGGTTTCAATTGAGAAACAGAGTTAAAATTTTCGATTTTTAGTACGGATCTACCCCCATAAAAAGTGTTATTAACGGGATGGAGGAAAAAGGAGATGAACGTACTTTTGTACGGTCAATGACAACCTGAGATTAAACTTAAAAATTCTGTACAGCGCTCTGAACAACGCAACACAAAATGAGGCGATAGTATTGTCGAAAGTTGTAGAGATTTCCCCAACCACAAGACATGAAGGTCACTCCAAGCTTGTCTTGAAGGTTAATGATGCAGGTATCATCGAGACGGGTAACTGGTGTTCCATTACCCCCGTGAGGGGCGTCGAGAAACTTGCCGTAGGCAAGACCCCCGAACAGGTCCCGAAGATCGCATCCCGTGTCTGTGGTATCTGTCCGATAGCCCACAACCTTGCTGCGACTGAAGCGATGGAAGCGTCCATCAAGTGCGAGATACCCAAGGACGCAAAGATGCTCCGTCACATCCTGCAGCTTGCAAACCGGCTGCACAGCATTGCACTGCACAACATCCTCATCCTGCCCGATTACTACATCCCGGGTACCGAGACCAAGATCAACCCGTTCACTTCGGAAGAGCCGGTACGCTCCGTCGCAAAGCGCATCCAGCGGCTCCGTGAGATCGGCCAGACCATCGGCCAGATCGCCGGTGGAGACTGCATTCACCCGCGGAATACCCGCATCGGTGGTATGTACCGCAACTGCTCACCGCAGGCAAAGACAAAGATGTATGACCTTGCAAAAGAAGGCCTCGTCCTTGCCCACCAGCAGGCTGAATTCATGATCGCGGTCATCCGGAACTACCACAACAGGGATACTGTAGATGTTGGCGGTATGAAAGTCCCGATGCCCAAGACGCTCGGGTATCATAATCAGGGTTACCTGGCAACCCATGCGTTCTATGGCAGCAGCAGCCTTGACGAATGCCCCACCTGGGACATCAACCGGTTCAAGGAAGTCCGGCCATGGGACTGGTACATGGGCGAGATGGAAGTAACTCTCGAAGAGCCCAAGTACCCGATTGGCGGCACAACCAAGCTCGGCACCAAGGTCAACCCGCAGATGGAAGCCTGCACCGGCATCCCGATGTATGACGGCCAGCCCGTCGAAGTCGGCCCGCGTGCACGTCTTGTTACCTTCAAGAACTATGATGAGAAGGGGACCGCGGGCCAGAACATTGCCCGCCAGATGGAATACCAGGACTGCCTGTACGAGATGATCGACTGTATCGACGCACTTAACCCGGACGGCAAAGTCGTTGCAGATTACATCCCGAACGGAGACGGTTCGCTCGGATGGGCATCCAACGAGGCACCCCGCGGCACCGATGTCCATATCACCCGTGTCAAGGACTGGAAGGTCCAGTATTTCAGCATGCTCGTCCCGACAACCTGGAACTTTGCGACCTGCAGTGCAGCACTTAAAGGTGCGCCCTGGCAGCTTGCCGAAGTCATCATGCGCGGGTACGACCCGTGCGTCTCATGTGCAACCCACATGATTGTACTGGATGAAGACAACAAGATGGTAGCCCAGAAACTCATCCAGTAAGAGCACCGCAATGCTGTATTCCGAGATTGTGATTGCAGGGTGCGGAAATCCCCTGTTTGCCGACGATGGATTCGGACCGGCAGTGATTGAGGAACTTCTGAAGCTGTCGCTTCCCGATAATGTGAGCGTTGTCGATGCGGGCCTTGGCGGCCCCCATTTTATTTTTACGCTCCTTGACCCGGAAGTGACCAGAAAACTGGTGATCATCGATATTGCGGATTTTGGTGCAGAACCCGGGACGCTCGCAAAGTTCCGCGTGGAGGACCTGCCTCCCGGCAGCTACCGCGACGCCCATTCATGGGACCTGACCGAACCGCTCCAGCGCATCAAGGATCTCATCGATATCACGGTTATCGGATGCCAGCCGGCGCGTGTCACCGATCCCGAGATGGAGATCGGTCTCTCGGATGAAGTTTCAGATGCGATACCAAAGACAGTACGGTACGTACTGGAAATGGTAGGAACAGATTATGGGACTACTGGACAGCATCTTCAAGAAGAAGAGCGTCAGCGAAGTTCCGCAGAAACCTGCGGCACCGGTAAAATCCGCTGACGTACCATCAAACGTTGAAACAACAAAAAAGGAGGTTAAGCCTGTGGCAGATAAGATTACATTGGGATACACGCACCTGAGTGGGTGTACCGGTTGTACTGTGGCACTCGCAGACAACTATGCCGGATTATTAACGCTCCTCGACAAGTACGTCGACCTGAAATATATGCCAACACTTGCAGACGCAAGGCACATCCAGAAGGTCGATGTCTCGTTCGTTGAGGGTTCAGTCTGTATTAACGACAAACTCGCAGTGGAAGAGATCAAGGAAACCCGTGAAAAGTCAACCATCGTCGTGGCACTCGGCGGATGCGCCTGTTACGGCAACATCACCCGGTTCTCCCGCGGCGGCCAGCAGAACCAGCCGGGGCACGAGGCATACCTGCCGATCGGCGACCTGATCAAGGTTGACGTGTACATCCCCGGATGCGCCCCGACCCCCCAGATGATCCGGAACGTCGCGGTCATGGCATACCTGCTCCTCAAGGGGACCAAGGAACAGAAGGACCTCGCAACCAAGTTCTTAACCCCGCTGATGAAGGCGGCAGAGAGGGGAACTTCTGCATGCTTCTGCGACCTGATGACCAATGTCATCAACCAGAGCCTGTGTATGGGATGCGGCAGCTGTGCCGCCGCCTGCCCGGTCAATGCAATCTCCATGGAGTACGGCAAGCCCCAGGGCGAGCGCGACCTGTGCATCAAGTGCGGCGCATGCTACAACCAGTGCCCGCGGAGCTGGTTCAGCTTCGACGTTGTTGAGAACTATGAGGCGATCAACGAGGCCATCATGGCGGCACTCCAGTGAAGGTGATTGAAATGGGAGCAGAACTCGGTAAATACAAATCATGCGTCGCGGCCCGGACCACCGACAAGGAGATCCTGAAATTCTCGCAGGATGGCGGTATCGTTACCTCGCTCTTTGCATTCGCCCTTGACGAAGGCATCATTGATGGTGCAATTGTCGCAGCGAACAAAGAATTCTACGCAAAGTACCCCTCCAAGTGCATCCAGGACAACTCGAACTTCGACATGATCGAACCCTGGAGGCCGATCCCGGCGATTGTCAACACCAAGGCTGAGCTGCTTGCAGCAGCAGGCACCAAGTACAACATCAGCCCCAACATTGCCCTGCTGAAAGAGGCAACCCGCAGCTTCGGTCTGGACAAGATCGGTATTGTTGGAACCCCCTGCCAGATGCAGGCGGTAAGAAAGGCCCAGCTCTACCCGATCGGCATGCGTGATGTCGGCGCAAGTATCGCTCTTGCAGTCGGTATCTTCTGCATGGAGAACTTCCCGTACCAGAGCATCATCCAGCTCGTGGAAGACCACGCAGCAATGAAGATGGAGTCTGTAAGGAAGATGGAGATCGGCAAGGGCAAGTTCTGGGTCTATGGCAAGCGCGGACAGGTTGTCTCGCTGCCGCTCAAGGTTACCCACAAGTACGAGCAGCCCGGCTGCCATGTCTGCCTTGACTATGTCGCAAACCTTGGCGATATCTCCACCGGTTCAGTCGGCAGCCCCGACGGCTGGTCAACCGTCTTTGTCAGGTCCAAGATCGGGGACTCGGTCTGGGCAAAGGCAATGGCGGCAGGCGCTTTCGAGACCCAGCCGATCGAGAAGGTCAAGCCCGGTCTCGAACTGGTGACCAAGCTCGCCAACGAGAAGATCACCAAGAACAAGAAGACTCTTGAGGGACGGGCGACGTTCGGCGTCGACAAGGCGCTGCGCAACCCGTACCTCTGAATCAGAAATTTTTTCTTTTTTCCACCTGATGTTCAGGTAAACCGATCAGGTTTCTGACCGGACCGGCGCATTAATGTACGCCCCCGGCTACACTGATACAAGTATGAAGAAACCACCGTCAGTCGATCTTGCAGCTATCGCGGTACGTGCAATGGAAAAATATGGTTTTGCTCCCCGTCACCCCGGATCCGTGATACGCGAGGCTGCAGATGCCGCAAAACAGGACCCGATGCACAGGCATGGAGGGGCCCGGGATCTCCGGGACATGCTCTGGTCTTCTATTGATAACATCGATTCGGAGGATCTCGACCAGCTGGAGTTTTGCGAGCGGATGCCGGACGACAGCATCCATGTCTTTGTCGCGATTGCTGATGTCGATGCGTTGGTTCCGAAGGGGTCAGCAACGGACCATTATGCTGCCCATAACTGCACATCGGTTTACACCGGAATCATAACATTTCCGATGCTGCCCGATGTGCTCTCGAAAGGGGCAACATCGCTCCTCCCGGCAAAGGACCGGCGGGCAATTGTTGCGGAATATACTGTCTCTCCAAAAGGGGATCTGACTCCCGGCTCAATCTTCCCGGCATTCGTCCGCAACAAGGCAAAACTTGTCTATGAGACGACCGGAGCCTGGCTTGCGGGAACCGGGACGATACCGGACACGATCCGCGATCTGCCGGGCCTTGAAGCACAGGTGCAACTCCAGAATGAGGTTGCCGTGAGGCTCCGGAACGAAAGGATTGAACACGGGGCGCTCGATCTCCAGACGCTGGAAGCAAGCCCGGTGATCGAAAACGGGGTTGTGAAGGATCTTATCGTCATCGAACCAAACCCTGCCCGGAGTATCATCGAGGAGCTTATGGTCGCGGCAAACCGGACGATGATTGCATCACTGGAACGGGCAGACCTGCCCGCAATCGAGCGGATTGTAAAAACCCCGAAGAACTGGGAGGGCATCGTTGCGACCGCTGCCGCTCTTGGAACCCGGCTGCCTAAAAAACCGGATGCAAAGGCGCTCTCGCTGTTCCTGACCCGGCAGAAAACAGTTGATCCCGGAAGGTTCCCGGATCTCTCGCTCACAGTGGTCAAGCTGATGGGGCCGGGGGAGTATGCCCCTCTCTGGCCGGGTGGCGATCCGCTCGGTCATTTCGCGCTTGCCGTGACCGATTATACCCATGCAACCGCACCGAACCGGCGCTATCCTGACCTTGTCAACCAGCGGCTGATCAAATCGGTACTCAGCCACCGGCAGACGCCCTATACCCCGGAGGAGATCGAAGGTCTCGCAGAGCACATGACCGACCGCGAGAAGGCAAGCAAGAAGGTCGAACGCTTCATGCAGAAAGCCGCAGCTGCCGTCCTGCTCAGGGATAGGATCGGCGACATATTTGATGGAATCGTAACCGGTGCTGCGGATAAAGGCACCTATGTCAGGATCATCGCGCCGCCGGTCGAGGGGCGGGTCGTGCAGAGCGAACAGGGCCTGTATGTGGGGGAGTATGTGAGCGTCAGACTCCTCTCGGTGGACCCATATAAAGGATTCATCGACTTTGCCTTTATCCGAAAACGGTGATCCAATTCGTAAGAATATAATCAGAAATACATGGATTTTCATTTGAAAATCCGATTTTTTTTAAGATTCAGATAACTGTTCAGGGCTTTACATTTTTATTACGGTCACGGGATCGATGGTTGCATCAATCATCAGGTCAAACGGGACGGTAGTGAGCCACCCTGCCTTCTCAAACATGCTCATGAAACAAACTCCAACCACTTTAACGTTATCATATTTCCGGACAAGATCCCGTACCTGCTCCTTTTTAACGGGAATGTCCGGCATCGCAAGTCCGCCCATGATGACAACGGCTTTCGGGTGCAGTGCTGTCGGCCCGCCGCTCACCTGCATACCGACATCAGGAATATACTGGATCTTTTTAGCCCTTGACTCATCAAGGAGCGGGACAAAGACCTGTTCTGCTTTCAGCCCGCGTATGGCGACTGCCAGAAGCTCCACAAACGGTGTACAGGTGCCCGCACAGCCGTAATAGACAATCTGGTCGGCTTCAGCAAGGCCGATGCTCTGGCAATACTCTTTAAACGGTCGCAGAATACCCGGTACACTTTTATAAACAGACTTTTCCGGCATATGAGGAAGTTACCTCATTCCCACATATAGATGACGGGTCTTACCGGAGAGAAAAGAGCGGGGGAAAAAAATTCTGTCTACAGCCACTCGCGGTCGATTGCCCTGATTGTTGTTCCGGTTGCCTCCCGCAGGATCAGGAAGACTGCGAGAAGTACAGACATGCTCGCTACGAGAAAGAGCGGAGCAGCAATATCCCCGGGAACGGGGAGAATACCCAGCCGGGAGAGGTCGAAGATCACATACAGAGTAAATGTAAGGGCAATCAGCCAGCCATAGGATTTTTTACTCCGATCGGCAAGCTTCAGGGCGAGTATAACCACAGCGCACTCGATCAGGACTGATATTATCTGGATGATTGTAATGAGATCCATAGTAATGTCTGGATTATGACGGGGAAAGGCTTTGTCCCAGGTATGAGGGCATAATCCCCATATGGTTCTCGTAGGTATTGTCTGGTGTGCCTTCAACACTCTGGTTTTCATACGAGCAAAATGGCTGATTCTCAGGAACAGAAATCTGCAAAGAAAATTACTCCAATACCAAAATAAACTACCGGGGGGTTTATACAATCTGTCCCTGATCTCCGGAGAATACCCGGGCAATCGGGGAAGAATGCATACCTTGCCATGCGACAGGGGATTTTCAACAGAATCCCGGGGAGTATTTGCACAACAACCCGCAGGGATTATCTGGTTTGGGATCAATTCTGGAGAGAGAAATGTCGAACGACTGGATCAGGAAATTAACACCCTACAGGATTATGGTCGCCCTTTTCACCGGTCTCATGCTTGGATATCTCCTCCAGGTGGTGCTCGTGGTTTTCAACCACTGGGTACTTGCCCCGCTGATGTTCATATTTGTCGGAGGTTGTGTGCTCCTGATCTTTGTAATCTGGATGCAACACCAGCCAGGGCTTATCGGGCGGGAATAATTCCTGTTCGCATCAGGAGAATGAGATCGGGGTCAGCTACTGGCGCCGCCGGGATTGCCGTTTCGCGAGAAGGATCAGGTGTTATAACCGATTGTACCTTCCGGGAACAGACGTAAAATGGATTTTGTTACGATCAACGGGTATTTTTTATTGGGGATGATTAAAATCTCCCGTATCTGTATGTGACGGGGGAATCGTCCTTGGATCAAGAGGAGAGACACGAGCTTTTTGACGGGGGTACCGCATTGTTCAGTGCCGGACGGTATGCAGAGGCAATTTTTTGTTTCGAACGGATTCTTGTGCAGGATCCCGCCAATATCCCGGCGCTCACTGCCCTTGCCGCGAGCCTTGACCGGCTCGGCCTTTTCTCGGAAGCGATTGTCTGCTGCGACCAGGCACTGAAGGCAGATCCGGGAGCACCGGACGCCATGTTTATCCGGGGGCTCGCCCTGTTCCGGCTTGGCAGGAACCGCGATGCGGTTCCCTGCTTCGATAACGTGCTGGAACGTATTCCCGATCATGCCGAGGCGCAGTTCATGAAAGGAAATGCCCTGTAATCCCAAGGGGACAGGCCTGGAGCGATCCGGTGTTTCGAAGAAACGCTGCGGATCCGCCCCAAGTACCCGAAGGCGCTCTACAACAAGGGGGTCTGTCTTGGCGATCTCGGTGAATTTAAGGAAGCGCTCGCCTGTTATGATACCTGCCTGGCTATGAACCCGGGAATCGCTGTTGTACTCACCAACAAAGGCGTGGTTCTTGGCCAACTGCGACGGTATGCTGAAGCTGAAGAGGTGCTGAAAGAGGCACTCTCGATCGATCCCGGTGATGCAACCGCATGGAGCAATCTCGGGATTTGCTACAGCCGGACCGGCCGCGATAACCTTGCGATGCAGGCCTTTTCAAAGGCACGGGAGCTTGCTGGCATCAGGGATCCGATTATCCGATAAAATGGTGCCACAAGCACGTAATATTGAACGGAACAGGCCCTCCTGTCGAGGTGACAGAGTATTGCGGAAACCGTTGTAAAATAGCGATGGTATCTGGATTACAACAACGAGACATGTAAACAGGAAAACAGGTCCGTCCTGATCAGTGCATGATGGTTTCCTGCCCGTGCTTTCCCGAAGGAAGCGTTGCCACAAAATCTGCAAGCATGGCCGTGCATTCTAATCGATGTTTTGCCGATGCCCGCACGACATTTGCAGACCGGATCTCCTGCTGTATGAGATCAGGTCGTGCCCCGATCTCGTCGCATTTGTTCATCATGACAACAAACGGGATCTTCGTTTCAGTAAGGGATTTATAGAGATGGTCAACAAAACCGTCATACGGGCTTGTCACATCGATCAGCAGGATGGCACCGTCCATCCCCCGCCCGATGATCCCGCGGGCAAACTCGAACCGCTCCTGCCCGGGTGTCCCGAAAAGATACACCTGCCGTTCTCCGATCCCGACACGCCCGAAATCAAGGGCGATGGTGGTCGTCCCACCGGCACACGGCGCCTCGATATGATCGGAGGCAGGATCGAGTGTCCTGATCAGCGTTGTCTTTCCTGCACCAAAAGCACCGAAAACTACTATTTTGAGTCGATCCGGTTCCATTACAAAAATTTCTGCGGGCAGGATCTATTACGATTTCGGTTTGCAAGGCTCAGTAAAAACCGGGATTCCCGTGCATCAGGAGTTGCCGGGACAGAATGAGACAACAGAAACGTCAGGAAATACCGGACTGTGATTGTCTTTCTTATTTGCTGCCTTTTGCATCGACAGTACCGGTATAGACCGTCAGGAGAATCCGGGTATACACTTCGCGCTCTTTGAGAGTCGGCGGACAGCGGGCATCACACATGGCTGTCTCAACCTGCCGGACAACGTCACCAAGATTTGTCATGGATCCCAAGACCTTTTACGTATCGTATGGTATTTTTGCAGGCCCTTTTCTGCTGACCTGATTTTACCGTCAGCATAGTAACGATAAATATTACAAGAACCGTCCCGGTTCTCATGTTGAACCCGACGGTTAGCTGAAAAAATCCGTCAATGGCAGGTCATTGCTTTCAGGACAAGCCGGGCAGTAGTTACGTGAGATCCGGCATCTCCCCGGAGCAGTTAGTTATCCTCCCTGTACCAGGATGGATCTCCGCAGGCTCCACGCGAAATACAGCCCCCGCAGCTGAACCCAAAAGAGGGTACCCCCACCTCTGTCTGTTAGTGGGGGGTGCCACCCTCAGCAGGGCCAACCCTGCGCATGGGGTCGCGGGGGGTAATCGATCGAAGGGATGGGGGGGCAGGTCACCGGACCTGAGAGGGGGTACCCGCCCGTTCTGCACGCGAAACAATGGTTGCCGGCATGGACTCTCCGTCGGACGGTGCGAGTATGAACCGTAGGGGTACCCCCACCTTTGCACAAATGAGGGGGTACCCACACGCAGTACGGCCGACCCTGTGCAGGGGATCGCGAGGGGTAATCGATCTGAGGGGTGGGGGGTCCCTGTCAATTCCCAAAGAGGGGGGTGCCACCCGCTCTCCGACGGAGTGCTGCGAAAAATCCCGGGTTTTCGGGGATCCGGGAGGGGGTAAACACTGTTCAGGGTGGGGGGGTAGGCTGAGGGGGTAAAGAGGGGGGCCCCTGCTGGTTGTGCGGGCGGGGGACGAGCGGTCGTAAAAAAATTCTCTCATGCGAAGGTGACGGGGGTTGAACGTCCGCGTGGTTGCGTGAATCCCCGTCCCGGAATCAAAAAATGGATCCCGGGAAAACGGTCATGGATCGATCAGAGTCTTGTCCGTTTCTGCAAACGCTGGAAAGGTCTGAACTCCATCAAGGAGAGATCCAAAATGGGGGAACAGGGGAAAATTGAGAGATTAACCGGTAAGATAATCGCTGGGAGTTGGCATCTGCTCTTTCAGGCCTTTGCGCTTGCGGATGCCGATCACAACGTCCTTGACCATGTTGTTTGGTACGAGCTCGAAGCCTAAGAACTCGGTGTTCCACATCGCGCGGCCTTCGGTTGCAGACCGTATGTCACCGGCAAACCCGAAGAGCTCGGCAACCGGAGCCTTGCCGACAACCGTGATGGTGTCTCCCTCGCTCTGCATATCGAAGACCTGCCCGCGCCGGCCCTGGATCTGGGAAGTTGCTGCGCCCATCTGTTCCATCGGGACAGAGATCTGGATCTTCTGGACCGGCTCAAGGAGCGAGTCTCCTGCAACCAGCATACCGCCTTTGATCGCGCTCCTGACCGCAGGGATGACCTGGGCCGGGCCGCGGTGGATGGCATCTTCATGGAGCTTGACATCGACAAGGCGCATCTTGAGGTTCTGGACCGGCTCATCGGCAAGCGGACCGCCGGCAAGGGCCTCGTGGATACCCTCGATGATCAGTTCCATGGTCTCGTTGAGGTACTGGATACCTTTGGTCATGTCGATGAGCATGTTGGTGCCCTTGATGTCCTTGACATTCTTGGCCTCGTCCTTGTCCATGCCCGCCTTGATCAGCACGTCACGGCGCTCGAGATTCTGCTGGTTCATCGAGACCTCGCCGGCCTTGATGAGGTTCACGATCTCATCGGGCAGGGGTTCCAGGTCGAAGTAGAACCGGTTATGCCTGTTCGGGGACTTGCCTTCAACTGACTCGACTTTACCGGTAATAGTTTCGCGGTACACCACAATCGGTTCGGAAGTGACAATCTCGACACCCTTGTCACGCTTGATACGCCCGGTGACGATCTCGAGGTGAAGTTCTCCCATGCCCGAGATCAGGTGTTCGCCGGTCTCTTCGTTGATTGCAATGCCGAGCGTCGGGTCTTCCTTTGCTACCTGACGGAGGACCTCGACCAGCTTGGGCAGGTCCTTCATGTTCTTTGCCTCGACGGCAACCGTCATGACGGGCTCCGAGTAGTGCTTGAGCGACTCGAAGGGGGTTACCTCCATAAGCGAGCTTACCGTTGACCCGACAATTGCGTCCTTGAGGCCGGTGACTGCCGCGATGTTGCCGGCGACAATCTCCTCGACCTCGACACGCTTCGGGCCCATGAAGATCCCGACCTGCTGGAGACGGTTCTCCTTCTTTGCCGTTCCCATGACATACAGGCCGTCTCCCCGCTTGAGGCTCCCGGAGAAAAGACGCCCGGTTGCAACTTCACCCGCATGGGGATCAAACGAGATGTCCGTGACCATCATGGCGACCGGTCCTGCCGCATCGCAGGCGAGCATGGCCTTGCCCTCTTTTGTTGTCTTATCTCCGTGCCAGATGACATTAACACGGCGGGGCTGTGCTTCAAGCGGGTTGGGAAGGTGGTGCACGACCATGTCGAGGACGACATCTGAGAGCGGGCTCTGCTTTGCGAGGTATTTCATGTCGCCGGAACGGCACTTCTCGTATACAATCTTGAACGAGATCCCACTCTTCTTCATAAACGGGACGGAGACCGCCCAGTTATAGAGCGCCGATCCGAATGCAACGGTTCCCAGGGAGGCATCAAGCTTCCAGCCATTGTTGTATGACTCCTCGTTCATGCCCTTGATGAGTTTGTTGACCTTGTCGATAACCTTGCCAAGCCGGATCTGCATCTCCATCTCGTCGACTTTCAGCTCGTTGATAAGCCGGTCCACCTTGTTGATGAAGAGGACAGGTCTGACCTGCTCCTTGAGTGCCTGCCGGAGCACGGTCTCGGTCTGGGGCATGGTTCCTTCGACTGCGTCAACAAGAACGACCGCTCCGTCAACCGCACGCATCGCGCGGGTGACATCGCCACCGAAGTCGACGTGGCCGGGGGTATCAATCATATTGATGAGGAATTCCTGGCCTTCGTACTCATGCACCATTGAGACGTTGGAGGCGTCAATCGTGATGCCCCGGGCCTGTTCTTCCTCATCAGAGTCCATGAAGAGCTGCTTTCCCGCAAGCTCCTCGGAGATGATGCCGGCACCTGCAAGCAGGTTATCCGAGAGGGTGGTCTTCCCATGATCAATATGGGCTACGATACCGATATTCCGAATGTGCTTCGGATCCTTCATGAGCTCGACTACGCGCTCAACCGTTTTTTTGCCGCGGGACATAAAAACACCAAAAAAGAGTTTATCGGGCGGATTTTGCAATCCGCTCGCGTTCTTCCTTCTTGTTCACCGAGTAGCATTTCGCGTCGCCTTTTGCAGCAGCGATCAGTTCGTCGGCGAGGATAGCGCTCGCGGTCTTCTTGCTCGAACGCGAGGCCTTCAGGGTTGCTTCAGCAATGAAACCAATGGCGGAATTGACCCTGCGCAAGGGTGCAGTATCGACCGATTTGGGGACATTGATCCCGCCGTACTTCAGACGGACGGTCTCTTCCCGGGGACCGGTGTTGGCGATCGCATCGACCAGCACCTGGATCGGGTTCTGTTTGGTCTTCTTGTTGATGATCTCGAATGCATCGCTCACAATTCTCGTTGCGAGCTGCTTTTTTCCGGTATTGTTCTCGGTCTGCATCAGCTTGTTGATGAGCCGTTCGACGATCATCATATTGCCTTTTGAGAAGTCCTGCTGGGTGTATTTCCCGCAGGTGTGGGGGATGATCTGGGGGTTGAGGTTGACGTACCGTACGAGTGCCGGGTCGTTGATCTTCACTTCGCCGGCATCCCACTGGTTGAACAGGAGTTTCTTCCCTTCAACCTTGCTCTCCGCTTCTGCCATCATGATCACCTGCGCGGCTTCTCCTTCCTGCCAATCACCATCTCATGGAGGCAGACGTTGTTCACCTTGGTGACCACATACCGGACGCCGGGAATATCTCCCATCGAACGCCCGAGACGGCCGCCAATCCCTTCGATCTCGACTTCATCGTGCTCGTCGATGAAGTTGATGGCGCCGTCGCCAACCGCGAATGCGGTAACCTGCCGGCCGTTCTTGATCAGCTGCACGCGCACGCATTTGCGGATGGCGGAGTTGGGCTGTTTTGCCTCAACACCGATCTTCTCCAGTACGATTCCGCGCGCCTGAGGCGCCCCCTCAAGGGGGTCCGATTTTACATCGAGATTAAGCTCGCGGCGGGCGTAATTTTTGTCTGCCCACCGGAACTTATGAGCGCTCCGAACCAGTTTTCTGGCTGCAAATTTACCCTGTCCCATTGAATGTCCTCATGAACGTTTATTCTGTCGTGATCGATACGCCACGCTGAGATATATACTAGCGCGGGATACCGATTTATAAATTGTGGCAACCCTATTGCCAGTCTGTAACTATTGGCACGCACTCATAATAATATTATATCCTGCCCGGGAAAATTAGATACCGATGATTGTCGGGCTTTATAAAGAAGTACAGTTCGATGCCAGCCACCGGCTGCTCCATTACAAGGGGAAGTGCGCAAACCTGCACGGGCACCGCTGGAAGGTCGAGGTCTGGATGGAGGGCGAGCCCGATGCAACGACCGGTATCCTGATCGATTACAACGCGATCAAGCAGGTGGCCGGAAGGTTCGATCACCAGATCATGCTCAACGACGCCGATCCCCTCGTTGCCTGTATCAGGAAATACCAGCAGGTGATCACGACACCGGGGGAGCCGACAAGCGAACTCCTCGCAGGGCTGATCCGGGACGAGCTGCAGGCATATTGCAGCGGGCAGAAGATTGCAGCGACTGTTGTAAAAGTACGGGTCTGGGAATCCCCGGGCTGCTATGCTGAAGTGACTGTGCGGAAGTAAAAGGCTGAAATGCGGTACGGTATTCTATGAAGATCAGCGAAATCTTTTACAGTCTCCAGGGTGAAGGAAGGGAGCAGGGGAAGCCCTGCATGTTTATCCGGTGCGCAGGTTGTAACCTCAACTGCCGCTGGTGCGACACCGGATATGCACGATCCGGTGGGATTGAGATGAGCACGGATGCCATCCTCGAACATCTCTTACGGATCAAACCGCGGCAGGTCTGTATCACCGGTGGTGAACCTTTACTGCAGGAGGAAGCACTCCCGCCGCTCCTCGCTTCACTCCACACGAGGGGGACTGCCATCGATATCGAGACCAACGGTACAATCGATTTCTCACGCCTCCAGCAGTATGCCTCGATCTGCATGGATGTGAAATGCCCGTCATCCGGGGAAGAGAGCGATCTTAACCTGCTTGCAAAGATCCGGGAATGCGACAGCGTCAAGTTCGTTGTTGCGGACGAGGAGGACTGCCGGTACGCGAATGAGGTCATGAACGCCCGGCCGATCCGGGGAGAGATCTTCTTCTCTCCGGTGTATGGTGCAGATTACCAGCCGATTATCCGGTTTATCTTAAAGAACTGCCTGCCGGTCCGGTTCCAGGTCCAGCTCCACAAGATTGTCGGGGTGAAATGATGGACGCAGTCTGCCTGCTCTCAGGGGGCATGGACTCCACAACCCTTGCTTACCATGCAAAGAGCGAGGGTTACGCCATATATGCCCTCCACCTGAACTACGGGCAGAGGACCGAGGCAAAGGAGCGTGCCTGCGCGAAGAAGGTAGCCTCCCTCCTTCACGCAAAGGAATTCATCGAGATCGATGTGGGGTACTTCCGGAGGTTCGGGGCAAGCAGCCTGACCGACCCGGCGATAGCAGTCGAGGAGTTTGATCCTGCCCGGGCGCACCTCCCCAATACGTATGTCCCGTTCCGGAACGCGAACCTGCTCGCGATCGCAACAAGTTTTGCAGAAGCCCGGGGGGCGGATGCGATCTTCATCGGTGTCCAGGCGCTCGATTACAGCGGGTATCCCGACTGCCGGCCGGCATTTATCGAGGCGTTCCAGCGCCTCATCGACCTCGGGACAAAGGAAGGAACAACTATCGCGCTCAAAACCCCGTTCATCAACATGACCAAGACGGACATCCTCCGGAGGGGCATGGAACTGAAGGTACCCTATGAATACACCTGGTCCTGTTACCGGAACGAGGACGCCGCGTGCGGCACCTGCGGGTCCTGCCACTTCCGCAGGGAAGCGTTTGCCACGATCGGGAAGAAAGATCCGATCCTGTACGAGGTGTGAATGGAACTATTCCGGGGCAGGCGTCTCTGGGCTGAAAAACGGGAGATCCGGCTTCCTACCGGTTCCACGCGGGAAAAGATCATCATCCATCCCGGCGATGCCGTAGCGCTGCTTCCCATGAACGGGGACCGGGTAAAACTGCTCCGGCAGTACCGGTACGCGATCGGGCAGTATATCATGGAGGCGCCGGCTGGCACACTTGAACCCGGTGAATCGCCGGAAGCCTGCGCCCGCCGCGAGCTGATCGAGGAGACAGGTTTTTCCGCAACAGCGATCGAGTCGCGGGGCTTCATCTGGACGACGCCGGGATTTACCGACGAGAAGATCTACCTCTTCGAGGCGCACGGTCTCACTCCTTCGGCCGAGTTTGACAAGGACGATGACGAGATCATCGAAGTTGTCGATGTCCGGATCTCCGATCTTGATGGGATGATCCGGGACGGAACCATCAGCGATGCCAAGACGATTGCCCTCATGTACCGCTGCCTCCGGTGAGTTTCATGCGCAGGTTTTCAGTTATTCTTTGCAGTATGCTCCTTGCTTCTGCCTTCCTTGCCGGCTGCAGCAGTACATCGGAAAAACCATCGTGGTCAGTTGACAGCACCGGCCGGTTTTCCGCAGTCTGTCCGATGGCAGCTGTCGCGGAAGAGATCCTTGTGAAGAATGAGACATATACCAGGAGCAGGCTTACTCTCCATTCGGATGAGGGAGGGGATGTGATCGCATACGTTGCGGCACCGGAACATCCCCTCGGAGCTGTTGTCTATGTGCCCGGAGCAGGCGAACGGGTATCAGGGCACGACGAACGGATGCTCCGGTACACAAGAGCCGGTTATGTATTCCTCTACATGGATATCAGGGGCAATTACGGTGAAACAGCCGGCCTGCCGTTCGGCCAGCAGCTGATCCAGTCGGATTATGCGAAGTTCAAAACCGAGGAATGGCCCCAGTATTACCTGACAATATGCGATCTTTCCTCAGCGCAGCGGTATCTGACTGAACGGTATGCCGTCCCGGTCTATATCGTGGGATCCAGTAATGGCGGCCGGTATGCGGCGGTTGCGGCAGCCGTCGATCCGGATTTTGCCGGGTATGCGGGGATCTCGACATCCGACTGGGGGATTTATGACGCATTCCTGGGTCAGGGCTATACAGGAGATCCCCTCAGGTTTGCCGCCTCGCTGGAACCTTCAACGTACATCGCTGAGATTTCCCCGCATCCGGTCTGGATCTTCCATGCCAGAGCGGATCCCGTTATCCCGTATGAAAACGGCGAACAGCTCTTTGCCCATGCCGTCGAACCAAAGACCTTCATCACATTCAACGGATCCCACGGCATCGACCCGGAAGTGGATGACAGGCTCCTGTCCGCTTGGGCGCAAATTTATGCCACGCGCGGGTAAACAAATATGAGATTTTTGTACCTGAGAGAAGCCCATGACTGAAGCAGTGGAGATGGACGAGGCGCGCAAGCGCTACGAGTTTAAAAAGAAGCTCGAGAAGCTGGAGTCGATGCAGGGGAGCGGGACCGAGCTTATTTCGCTCTATATTCCTCCCTACAAGCAGATCTTCGATGTCACCGCCCAGCTGCGCGACGAATTCGGGCAGTGCGCCAACATCAAGAGCAAGCAGACCCGGACCAACGTGCAGAGTGCCATCTCCTCCATCCTCTCCCGGCTCAAGTACTACAAGACTCCACCGCCAAATGGCATTGCAATATTCTGCGGGAGCCACCAGCTTGGCGGCGACAAGACCGACTTTTCCTGCACAATCGTCGATCCCCCGGAGCCTCTGAACATCTCGATGTACCGGTGCAGTTCAAACTTCGAGCTCGATCCCTTACGGCAGATGCTCGAGGAGAAGAGCGTGTACGGTCTTCTCGTTCTTGACCGGCGCGAGGCATACTGGGGCTTTTTACGCGGGAACCGGATCGATCCGGTCGGCGGCACCACCTCAACAGTCCCCGGCAAGCAGCGGAAGGGCGGCCAGTCGAGCGTCCGGTTCCAGCGGCTGCGTGAAATTGCGATCAACGAGTTCTATGTCAAGATCGGGGAGCGGTCGAGTGCCATATTCCTCGCGGAAAAAGATTTCTTTACCCGTTTCAAAGGGGTGCTGATCGGTGGCCCCAGCCCGACGAAGGAAGAGTTCGAGGCCGGCAGTTACCTCCACCACGAGATCCAGAAACGGATCATCGGGCTCTTCGATGTTGCGTACACCAATGAGAGCGGCCTCCCCGAGCTCGTCGATGCAGCAAAGGACGCACTCAAGGGCATGACCGTCGTCAAAGAAAAGGCCTTCATGGACCGGTTCCTCAAGGAACTGGTCAAAGACGGCGGGCTTGCTGCCTATGGTGAAGAGAGTATCCGCAAGAACCTCGAAATCGGTGCAGTCGACACCCTGCTCCTCTCGGCAAGTCTGCGCAAGTCCCGGCTGAAGATCAGGTGCCAGAGCTGCGATCATGTCGAAGAGAAGACCGTGGACGTTGGACCCGGGAAAGGTGCTGCAGATATTGCGTTCGGGTCATGCCCGAAATGTACTGCGCCGCTTGTCCTTGAAAATGAGACCGACATCATTGACGAACTGACGAAACTGGCCGACGGGAGCAGCGCAAAAGTCGAGATCATCTCCGATGACTTTGAGGAGGGATCGATCCTCTACTCCGCATTCGGGGGGATCGCAGCGATTCTCAGGTACAGGACGGGATACTGATGGAAGATTACCAGGATCCTTTTGTGAAGAGAAGGGAAGAGATTGTCCGCGTGCTGAGCAAAGCAACCGGGGAAACAGATGTCCTGCTGACCGATGGCGGGGAACACGCTGATCTCGCATCGACGATCGCATTCACGCTTGCGAAGAAGCAGAAGACCTCACCGGTTACCATTGCGAAAAGTCTTGTTCAGAATGTCGCCGCAGATCCGGGGATCAGAAGCCTTGGGATCACCGCGGAGGCAAAAGGGCCGTACATCAATTTCCGGTACGATAAGGCCCCCTTAATCGAAGCTTTAAAGGCGGCGGTGCAGGACGGGTACGGGGCTCTCCCGAAAAAGACCCAGAGGATTGTCCTCGAACACACGAGCGCAAATCCCAACGGCCCTCTGCATGTCGGTCACATCCGGAACTCGATCATCGGCGACACGCTCGCCCGGGCGTTCCGGAAGGCGGGATACCGGCTGGAAGTGCAGTACTATGTCAACGACATGGGCCGGCAGATTGCGATCGTAGTCTGGGGATTCGATAACCTTGACAGTACGCAGCAGCCGGGCGAGAAGGAGGATGCCCATATCGCCCGGGTCTACATCGCGGCAAACCGGGAAATCGAAAAAGACCCGGAGATCACCGGGCAGGTTGACCGCCTGATGCAGCTCGTCGAGAACGGGGACGCAGAGACGGTGAAAAAATTTAGGAAAGAGGTGAGCCGGTGCCTTGACGGTTTTGCCGTTACCCTGAAGGATCTCAACGTTGTCCATGACCGGTTTGTCTGGGAGAGCGATTTTGTCCGGAACGGGGATACCGCGCGGATCATCGGCAAGATCAAAAAACTCCCGCAGGCTGTCGAGGACGAGACCCTTGCCCTCGACCTCTCGGAATTCGGCTTCTCCAACAAGTATGTTATAAGAAGGAGCGACGGGACCTCGGTATACGCGGCCCGCGACCTTGCGTTCCATTCCTGGAAGTCGCGCAACTTCGACCGGGCTATCGATGTGCTTGGGGCGGACCACAAGCTGATCGGGGCGCAGCTCATCTGCACCCTGAGACTGCTGGGCGAGCACCCGCCCGAGATCGTTCACTTCGAGTTCGTCTCGCTCCCCGAAGGTTCGATGAGCACCCGGGCCGGCAAGTTCGTCTCGGCGGACGACCTGATCGCAGAAGTGACCAAGCGGGCGTTTGAGGAGGTCACCGTCCGGAGGCCCGAACTTCCCGAAGAGACCCGGAAAGGGATCGCGAAGTCGGTCGCCCTTGCAGCGATCCGCTACGATATCGTCAAGGTCTCTCCTGAGAAGAGTACTGTCTTCGATTGGAAGGAAGCCCTCAACTTCGAGCGCCAGAGTGGCCCGTACATCCAGTACGCCCATGCCCGCGCCTGCAGCATTCTCGAAAAGGCAGGGGAGTTCTCACTCAACTACGAACTTGAGAATGATTCCGAGATCGCGCTTGCCCGACTGATCGCACGGTTCCCGTCGGTTATCGAAACCGTCGTTGCAGATCTCCGCCCGCATGTGCTTGCGATCTATGCACGTGAACTCGCCGATGCGTTCAACTCGTTCTACCATTTCGAACCGGTCCTGAAAAGCGAAGGGGCGGTGCGGGAACGCCGGCTGACGCTCGTGAAAGCGGTGCAGAACACGCTCAGGGAAGCTCTCGAAACGCTCGGGATCGATGCCGTCCGAACCATGTGATGCCCTGAGAAGACAGGGCTACCAGTTTTTCTCACCGTCGTCGTCAGCCGCCCTCAAGCCGTGCATGTGGTGCAAACGGGCGCTCACCGGCGGCGACATGTGCTACAAGCACCAGTTCTACGGTATTGCAAGCCACCGCTGCGTCCAGCTGACACCGACGCTCCGGTGCAACCAGCGCTGCCTCTTCTGCTGGAGATCGTTCGAGCACGAGGTCACTGAAGAAGAGGACTGCCCGCCGGATACGATCCTCGACGGCATCCACCGGCTCCAGAAGAAAGCGCTTGCCGGGTACAATGCCGTACTCGAGAACACGGTGACTGATGCGATGTGGCGGGAAGCCCTCGACCCGAAACATGTCGCCATCTCCCTCTCCGGGGAGCCGACGCTCTACCCCCGGCTTCCGGAACTGATCGACCGGTTCAACGCGGACGGCTATACGACATTCCTCGTTAGCAATGGAACGAACCCTGCTGTCCTCGCGAAGTGCCGGCCTTACCAGATGTATGTCTCGCTCGCGGCCCCTGATCCGGATACTTACCGGAAGGTTTGTCGCCCCCTCTCCGATACGTGGGAACAGGTGAAAGAGAGCCTGAGCCTGCTGAAGGGACGGAGGTCGGCGGTCCGGATCACGCTTGTTGCCGGGCTTAACGACTTTGCACCGGAGAAGTACGCGGCGATCCTGCAGGGCTCGGGCGCACGGTTCGTGGAAGTCAAAGGATATATGTATCTGGGATACAGTAGAAACCGTTTAGAACGGAAGAATATGCCGGAGCATGATGCGGTCCGCGCTTTTGCGGAGAGAATTGCCGCGGTGTGCGACTACAAGTACCATGACGAGAACCGGCTGAGCAGGGTCGTCTGCCTGGAGCGTGCTGGATGAGATTTTCACCGGAAGAATGGAAGAAGCGTGCGCATGAGGATTTCGAAGGGGCCTGGCACCAGGGAGTGTCGGTCGTCACTCCGGCAGGACAGGCCGGCCGGTACCCCCGGCTCGCGTACCGGCGGGCACAGGCCCACCCGGTCTTTGCAACAATCCAGCGGTTGCGGGAGACCTACCTCTCGCTCGGGTTTTCCGAAGCCGAGAACCCGGTGATTGTTGACGAGAAGGACATTTACCGGCAGTTCGGCCCCGAAGCGATGGCAGTGCTGGACCGGGTATTCTATATCGGCGGGCTTCCCCGCCCCAATGTCGGGATCTCGCGGGAGAAACTTGACGCGATCAACGGCATCCTCGGGACGCCCATGAAAGGAGAGACCGAAGAGAAACTCCGGGAGACACTCCATGCATACAAGAAATCTGAGATTGACGGGGACGAGCTGACGTTCGAGATCGCAAAAGTGCTTGGTACAGACGATGCCAAAGTTGTGCATATCCTCGATGCGGTCTTCCCGGAGTTCCGGGAACTCGCCCCGGAATCATCGCGCTCCACGCTCCGGAGCCATATGACGAGCGGGTGGTTCCTAACCCTCGGCTCCATCTGGGAGAAGACTGAACTCCCCCTCCGGCTCTTCTCGGTAGACCGCTGTTTCCGGCGCGAGCAGGCGGAGGGGCCCACCCGGCTCATGACATATCATTCGGCGTCATGCATTGTTGCGGGAAACGATATCTCGAATGAGGAAGGAAAGGCGGTCAGCGAAGCGCTCCTCTCGGCTTTTGGATATACCGATTTCCGGTTCCAGCCGGATGAGAAACGCTCCAAGTACTACATGCCGGACTCCCAGACCGAGGTGTACGCCCGGCACCCCACGCATGGCTGGGTCGAGGTGGCGACGTTCGGCATGTACTCCCCGTCCGCGCTCGCGGAGTACGGGATCGGCGTCCCGGTCATGAACCTCGGGCTCGGGGTCGAGCGGCTCGCGATGATAGCATACGGCGGGAACGATATCCGCCAGCTCTGTTATCCCCAGTTCTTCCCAAGGGCACTTGCGGATCGGGACGTTGCCCGGGCCGTTCATCTCCGCGAAGAACCTGCATCCCATGAAGGAAAGGAGCTCGCTTCAGCGATTGTAAAAGTGGCGGCAGCAAATGCGACTGCTCAGGGCCCGTGTTCGTTCAATGCCTGGGAAGGATCCCTTTTCGGGACAACGGTCAGGGTTATCATTGAGGAGCAGGAATCGAACGCGAAACTCTGCGGCCCGGCCTGTGGAAACGAGGTATTTGTCCACGAGGGATCCGTGCTCGGCGTCCCCGATGCCGAGAAGTGGAAGCCGGTGCGCACCGGGGGTATCAGTACCGGCATAACGTACCTGGATGCCGTCGCTGCATTGGCGGCAGCACGGATCGAGGAAGCCGCCCGGTGCGGAAAGACTACCGCCGTTCAGGTCAAGATGGCAAAACTCCCAAGCGACATCAACGTCCGGATTGACGAGTACGCGATGCGGTTTATCACGGATTCCAAGAAGAAAGTCGATCTGCGGGGCCCGGTCTTCCTCTCGGTCCGTTCCGTACTGAAGGAATGAGGGAATGTGCGTTATCCCCTTAAACACGCTTTTCCAGAACTATCTGACAGGAATCTCCGGCAGGTTCCTATCGCGATCGATCCTGCAGGAATATCCGGCGGTGGATGATCCGCCACGAGAGGATCAGCTGGATGATGTCGGTTGCAACAACCGTCTCCCTGTTCGTGTACATCTCAATGGGATGAACGCCGGTCTGGCGTTCAATGGTCTTTTCCAGGGAACGAATCGTCTCGTAGTTCATCTCCCCGTCAAACGTGAGCGCCCGCATCCGTTCGCAGGCGATCTGCTGGTTTGAGAACTCGATGAGAAAGTCACTGTTGTGGAATGAGAGGAGCGAGTGGAGGTCGATGGAAAGATCGATATCCGCAATCGCCTGCCGCATCTGGTTCTGCAGGAGCGATATCTGGTAGACATTCTTTGTCTCCCCCCGGTCTTTCCCGTACTTCGAGTACCGGATCTGGATGACTGCATCGGCATTGCAACGCTGGGGTTCGATGAACTCCCGGTAATCCTTCTCGCGCCGGACAATCTCGTCCCCCACTTCTACAGATGTGTATCCCCTCACCCCGATATCGCGCCTCCGTTTCCATGAGTACTTGATCTCCTTATCCGGATCGACGAAGATGGAGAAGTCCATCAGGTCGCAAAGGTGTGGAGTAAAGAGCGTGTGCAGACCTTCAAAGATCAGGATCTTCCGGGGGGCGAACGGGACCGGTGGATCGAACCTGCCGGTAGCATGGTTATAAACCGGTTTCTGGATGGTCTTCCCGGACTTCAGCGCGGCGATATCCGACTCCAGCCGGTCAAGGTTGTTTGCGTCCGGATTAAGGGGCGTGATGTTCCGGGTCCGCCGCTCTTCCCGGTCGTACCGGTGATAGTCGTCAAGGGTTACTGTGCCCACGAGGTCCGGGCCAAAGATCTGCCGGATCGCATTCGTGAACGTGGTCTTGCCGGACCCTGAGTCTCCCGCCACGCCGATGGTGAAGATGATTGGTGAACCGGCAATGATCTCCTTGAAGTTCGGTGAAGGGCGCATACCGACCGTACCAGCATACGACGCGCCGCTATTAAGCACCTGTGAATGGGAAAACCGATTCCTAAGGACTTTGTCGGTCGTTCAATGTGATGATTTTGTTAGAAATAGATAACTTTTATATGATCTGATGTTAGAAATAAATAACAAATCGGGTATTAGTATGAAACCTAGGAATCTTTACCGCATCGTGATTGGTGCGCTGATGGGCATAAGCGGGCTTGTTTCGATCCTGTTGACCACAGGAGAAGCCGGAATCGGGACAATGTTATTGACTGCCGGGATTGTCTTTCTGATTGCGGGTATCAACAATCATCGGAAATATGGCAATGATCCGGAATCTGATGAACGGTCAAAGAAGATCGGCGCATACGGTATCACCTATGCATGGCTGACAGGCCTCTTCTTCATGTTTATCCTTTTCTGGCTGGATGATTTTGGTATTGTAACGCTCAGCACAAAGAATGCCCTCGCCCTTTCGATCCTGGTTCTTGCACTTTCAGCAGTAATCTACCAGATCTATCTCTTCCGTAAAGGGGATGTGGAGTGATGTTGCCGATGATCCGCCGGAACCTGTTAATCGGCGGTTGTGCGATAGCCATAGGGATACTTCTTATCCTGATCCGCGAATGGACTCCACAGCCTTGGAATGTTGTACTGCTCGCGGCTATCG
>Ga0209099_1000720_pt1 | contig 37896 bp, 26 predicted proteins | sample AD_JPNHW2_MetaG_FD_184430 | JGI IMG/M metagenome (GOLD analysis project Ga0209099, IMG submission 184430) | Active sludge microbial communities of municipal wastewater-treating anaerobic digesters from Japan - AD_JPNHW2_MetaG (SPAdes) (version 2) | ecosystem: Engineered > Bioreactor > Anaerobic...
GATTCTTGGATTTATCATGCATCTGATTCCTTCATTCCTATTGATCGCCTTGCTTGTCGTTGCATGGAAATGGGAATATGCGGGCGGCATCATCTATATGGTTATTGGCCTCAGCCTAAGCCCATTAGTTTTTATGATTAATTACCGCATGAATCATTCGGTATGTATGAGCCTGGGTATCATAATGGCAATCACCATCCCCTTTGCAATTATAGGATTTCTGTTTATTTTAAGTCATTTCCTGAAAAAGAAAAACCAGACAAAAAAACCGTTGTTTTAATAAATATATGATAGCAAAAAAGAAAATTATTATTGCAGGTGGCGGTTTTGCCGGAATTCAGCTTGCCGGCAAACTCGACGAAAGCTTGTTTGAAATACTGTTGATCGACCGGTTAAACCATCATCAGTTTCAGCCGCTTTTTTACCAGGTGGCATCATCGCAGATAGAGCCATCAAGCATATCTTTCCCTTTAAGGTATATTTTTAAAAACAAAAAAAATGTCCAGGTCAGGATGGCCGAGATACTTGCGGTGGACAGAAACAACAAACAGATAATTACCGAGATCGGGAATTTCAGTTATGATTACCTTGTAATTGCCATGGGTTGCAAAACCAATTTTTACGGCAACGACAACATTGAAAAGCACTCATTGACCTTGAAGACTACCTACGAAGCTATTAGGATACGGAACAGGATACTTCAGATATTTGAGAAAGCTGTTTCTGCTACTGAAGATGAAAGAGAGTCATTGCTTAACCTCCTGATTGTAGGCGCCGGGCCAACAGGGGTGGAACTGGCCGGTGCTTTTGCCGAGATCAAAAAACATATCTTACCGAAAGATTATCCCGGTATAGATTTTTCAAAATTCAACATTATACTTTATGAAGGAAGCCCTTATACGTTGGGCTCTATGAGCGGGGGTGCCAGGGCCTCATCATTGAAATACCTTACAGAAATGGGAGTTACCGTGATTACCGGAACTTACCTGAAACAATACGATGGGAACACTGCGGTACTTAGTGATGGTAAGGAAGTAAAAACAAGGACTGTAATATGGGTTGCAGGAATCACTGCGAACCAGATCGGGGGCCTTCCCGAAACAGCAACTGGTACTGGCAACAGAATTAAGGTAGACAGATATAATAAAGTAAATGATTGTGAAGATATTTTTGCAGTCGGCGATATTGCTTATATGGAAACTCCTCTGTATCCTCAAGGCCATCCACAGGTTGCCAATGTGGCCATCGGACAGGCAAGGCTGCTTGCAAAAAATCTTTATGCAAAAACAAAAAATCAAAAGCTCACAGAATATGAATACAAGGATCTCGGATCCATGGCGACCATAGGCAATAACAAAGCAGTGGTGGATTTACCATTTATTAAATTCAGAGGATATTTTGCCTGGTTAGTGTGGATGTTCCTTCACCTGATGCTCATACTCAGCGTAAAAAACAAGCTGATTATTTTTATCAACTGGGCCTGGAAGTACATTACCAAAAACACCTCACTGCGCCTTATATTATCTTCGGAAGAATTAAAAACAAACACTAAGCGTTAATTGAAGTATGAAAAAAGAAATAAAAGAAAAATTCCATGAGTTGTGGAAAAAATATTTTGGAGAGGCTGAGCTCCCGATAGTTTTTTATTATAGCGAGGGTGATGGTGGTACAAAACCCGCGGAAAAGCCCATGGGCTGGAAATGCCTGATTGGCGCACTGGCAGCAGTAAGGGAAGGCTCCTCTATGAATTTTAATGCCGGCACCCTGGGCTGTGGCGGCGCCTTGCGCTATCTCGGTTATACAACTAAAATGCGTCCGGATTTTGAGTATTTCCTTTCGTGCGGCAATGAAAAGATGGAAGGAGAACGATACAAACGCTCTCCCGGCATTGTTCTGGAGATGATGAAAAACCAGCAACAGCTGCCCGTTAACAGAAAGAAAATTGTTTTTAAAAGATGGGATAAACTTACAGAGGATGATCAACCAGAAGTGGTTATATTTTTTGCAAAACCAGACGTGCTCTCGGGACTGTTTACACTAGCCAATTTTGATCAGGTTGACAACGAGCAGGTGATAGCACCTTTTGGCGCCGGCTGCAGTTCTATTGTACATTATCCTTATCTTCAGCATCTGTCAGCCAATCCCAAAGCTGTTATCGGCATGTTCGACCCTTCGGCAAGGCCTTATGTCAAAGCCGATGAGATTTCCTTTGCGGTTCCTTACAGCAAGTTTGAGAAAATGATTGGATATATGGAAGAGAGTTTTTTGATTACAGATACGTGGAAAACAGTAAAGAAGAGGATAGAGTAGAAAAGCAGGGATTGGAGATTGGAGATTAGATTAAGGCGTTAGTCAGGAGTCATTAGTCAATTAGTCAGGAGTCAGGAGTCATTAGTCAGGAGTCATTAGTCAGGATTCATTAGTCAGGAGTCATTAGTCAGGAGTCATTAGTCATTTAGTCAGGAGTCAGGAGTCAGGAGTCAGGAGTCAGGAGTCATTAGTCAGGAGTTAGGAGTCCGCCGCGGCGGAGGAGTCAGGAGTCAGGCAGATTGGAGATTGTACCTTGCCTCAAGACATTGTGACAAATATATAAAAAAGAAAAAGCCGCCTAAAAAGGACGGCTTTTTCTTTTAAAAATCCCAAAATCATCCTTTATAAAACGGGAACTTCACGACTTTAGCCTTAATAAGCTTTTCGCGGATTTTTATGAAAATCTCAGTATCAACTTTTGAAAAAGCGGTTTGAACATAACCCATACCAATGTTTATTTGCAGTGATGGCGCCATGGTTCCAGAGGTAACCTCGCCGATTTTATTTCCGTCAGCATCGCAAATTTCATAATAATGACGCGGAATACCCCGGTCGATCATTTCAAAACCAACAAGCTTACGGCTTACGCCTTCGGTTTTATGTTTCAGGTTGTATTCTTTATCAATAAAATTCTTCTCATCGGTAAATTTAGTTATCCAGCCCAGGCCTGCTTCGATAGGCGAGGTAGTATCGTTGATATCGTTGCCATACAGACAGAATCCCATTTCGAGGCGCAAGGTATCGCGTGCTGCCAGGCCGATAGGTTTTATCCCGAATTCTTTACCGGCTTCCATCACGGCATTCCACATCACTTCAGCATATTTGTTAGGGAAATAGATTTCGCAACCACCCGAGCCGGTGTAACCGGTTGTAGAGAAAAGCACGTCATCAATACCTGCAAACTTCAACACTTTAAAAGTATAATATTCCATATCGGTGACCGTGGTTTCGGTCAGTTTCTGCATGGCTTTCAGCGCCAGCGGCCCCTGTATGGCGAGTTGGGAAGTCTCATCAGAAGCATTGGTCAGTTTTACACCCAGGTTGTTGTTTTTATTTACCCATGCCCAGTCTTTGTCGATGTTGGCGGCATTAACTACCAGTAAATATTTTTCAGCATTGAAACGGTAAACCAGCAGATCATCTACTATGCCTCCTTTTCCGTTAGGATAACAGGAATACTGGACTTTTCCGTCCCATAGTTTTGATGCATCGTTTGATGTCACATACTGAACGAAATCAAGAGCTTTAGGGCCTTCCACCCAAAACTCACCCATATGAGAAACATCAAAAACGCCTAATTTTTTTCGGACATTTTCGTGTTCAATAATTAAACCTTCATACTGAATGGGCATATAAAAACCGGCAAACTCAACCATTTTTGCTCCGGCAGCCTCATGAATCTTACAAAATGCTGTACTTTTCATTGTGATTTTATTTTAAAAAAATTTATAAATATGTTATTTTTATCTTGTATTCATCGTTCGGTAAAAAATATCTATCCTGAAAGAAATAAATATGACAGGGCAAATTTATAAATAATAACTAATGAATAACAGAACTTTTTCGGATGTAATATTTTGCGGCTATTAGTTGGAGGCAGATTTATTTTTATCTTTGGCATCTGATTAACAATAAATAAAATGATCTTTTCGAAGCTAAATATTCCCCGCTGGCTGATACTGCTGATCGACATTTGTATTTGCGCTTTTTCAGTGGTGCTGGCGTACATGCTGCGTTTCAACTTCCACGTTCCGGCAACTGATGCCCACGATCTGCCTTATGTGCTTTCTTATATTGCCGGCATCAGAATTATTACTTTTTTTATTGCAAAAACCTATACGGGCATCATCCAATACACCAGCACGGGCGATGCCGTACGCATTGTCGTTGTGACCACCATCGGGTCTGTATTATTTGTACTTACCGATCTCGTCTCCTATTTTTTTATCAATGGCATAAATTTCATCCCTTATTCTATTATCATCATCGATTTTCTCACCACCACCTTCATCCTTATCGCGTTCCGCATCCTGGTAAAGATTACCTATATGGAAATGCATAATCCTTCACGTAACAAGACCAATGTGCTGATATACGGCGCAGGAGAAAGCGGTCTCATCTCCAAACGTTCGCTTGACCGCGACGCAGGAACCAAGTATAAAGTTTTAGGATTTATTGACGATGACCCCAAAAAAATCGGGATGAAAATTGAGGATATCCCGATTTACGGCCCCGACAAATTAGAAAAACTTCTTGAGGACAACACCATTGAACACCTGATCATTTCGATCCAAAATATTAAAGCCTCGAAGAAACAGGAGATTATTGAAAAGTGTATGGCCTACAACACCAAGGTGCTGAGTGTGCCTCCGGTAAGTAAATGGATAAACGGGGAACTCAGTTTTAAACAGATAAAAAAGATCAATATCGAAGACCTACTCGAACGAGACGAAATAAAACTTGATGAAGAAAAAGTCAGGCGCGAACTGTTGGATAAGTGCATACTGGTTACCGGCGCTGCAGGTTCGATAGGCAGTGAAATTGTGAGACAGGTTGTTCGTTTTTCGCCCAAAAAGATCATACTGGTTGACCAGGCCGAATCGCCCATGTATTTTCTCGAACTGGAATTAAACGAAAAATTTCCTAAGGCAAATATTGAGGTCATTATCTGCGACATCAACCATGAGGTAAGGATGCGGAAGATCATGGAGACTTTTTTACCTCAGATCATCTACCATGCTGCGGCATACAAGCATGTACCCATGATGGAAAACAATCCCGTGGAAGCTGTAATGACCAATGTTCTCGGGACAAAAGCCATCGCCGACCTGGCCATAGAATTTAAAGCCGAAAAATTTGTGATGGTTTCCACGGACAAGGCTGTAAACCCTACAAGTATCATGGGTGCGACAAAACGAATTGCAGAAATTTACACGCAATCGCTGAACAGGAAAAACCTCACACGTTTTATCACCACGCGTTTCGGAAACGTGCTTGGCTCTAACGGGTCCGTGATACCATTATTCCGCGAACAGATTGAGAAAGGCGGCCCGGTAACCATCACCGACCCGGAGGTAACACGTTTTTTTATGACTATACCCGAAGCATGCCAACTGGTGCTCGAAGCCGGCACCATGGGCCACGGCGGAGAAATATTTATTTTCGATATGGGCAAGTCGGTAAAGATCCTTGACCTGGCCAAGAAGATGATAAAACTCTCCAGGCTTGAGCTGGGAAGAGATATACAGATAAAATACACCGGCCTGCGCCCCGGCGAAAAACTTTACGAAGAGTTGCTCAATAATAAGGAAAATACATTGCCGACCTATCATCCGCAAATCATGATCGCCAAAGTGGCCGAAAGTGATTTTGACCTGATCTCAAAACAGGTACAGGAGCTGGACAGCCTGCTTGCCGGGCACGACAACATTCAGCTAGTAAAAAAAATGAAAGAAATTGTTGCGGAGTTTAAAAGCAAGAATTCGGTGTATGCAAAACTGGATGAGTGATGTTTATGTCGCCGCATTGCAGCTATATTTTCTTTTTCCACACTAATCCTTCAGCACCTTATTCACCAGGTCGGCGGCATCCTGCAGTTTGATGGCAGAAAATACTTTCAACCCGGATTTATCAATAATTTCTTTGGCTTCTTCGGCGTTGGTGCCCTGCAAGCGTATGATTACCGGAACTTTTATCTCGCCTATGCTTTTGTAGGCATCTACAATGCCGTTGGCCACCCTGTCGCAGCGCACGATGCCTCCGAAAATATTCACTAATATGGCCTTCACGTTGGAATCGTCAAGAATGATGCGGAAAGCCTCCTCCACCCGTTTGGCATTAGCTGATCCGCCAACATCCAGAAAATTGGCAGGCGAGCCGCCGCTGAGTTTAATAATATCCATGGTGGCCATGGCTAAACCCGCGCCATTAACCATACAGCCGACGTTACCATCCAGCTTGATGAAATTCAGCCCATATTCTCCTGCTTTCACCTCGGTGGGATTTTCTTCGGATATGTCGCGCATATTGGCAATGACACAATGGCGGAACAACGCACTGTTGTCAGCCACCATTTTAGCGTCGGCAGCAAAGATCTTATTATCGGAGGTTTTTATCACCGGGTTAATTTCGAGCAACGACAAATCACACTTGATATAGGCTTTATATAGGCACATTAAAAAAGGTTGTATGTTTTTGTAGGCATCACCTTCAAGGCCAAGGTTAAAAGCAATACGGCGGCATTGAAAGGGCTGCAGGCCAACACCGGGATGTATTTCCTCCCTGAAGATCTGACCGGGGGTTTCTTCGGCTACTTTTTCGATGTCCATACCGCCGCGGGGCGAATACATCAAGACATTCCTGCCCGTCTGCCTATTCACAAGCATACTGATATAAAACTCTTTTATGGGGTTCGGTCCGTCATAATAGATATTCTGTTCAATTAGCACTTTATGCACCTTCTTGCCTTCGGCTTTGGTTTGCGGCGTCACCAGCTTCATGCCGATGATCTGCCCGGCATAGTCGAACACCTCCTGAAAACCGCTTGCAATTTTTACCCCTCCGCCTTTACCGCGTCCTCCGGCATGTATCTGCGCCTTGACAGCGAATTTTTCAGAGCCGGTACTGGCATGTATCATCTGCGCAGCATTTTTTGCTTCTTCAGGCGTACCGGCTACAATGCCTTCAGGAACATTGACCTTAAAGGTTCTCAGCAGATCTTTTGCCTGATATTCATGTAAATTCATATTTTATTTTTTATACTGACTAATTCACCATTGATTTTTAATTAATTATCCAGGTGCAGGTCGCGACGAACTCTTTGCCGTTCTTTGAGCCAATAGAATTAATAACTATTGACCACAAAATATCAAAATTTCTACACGATAGTTCTCGACGATTGAAAATTAATCAGGTAATATCGTTACCAAAAATAAGGAAAAAATCCTACAAATGAAATAATTTCTTAAAAAAGAATAAATCAGGCTAAAAAAACGCAACAATCATACTCCTTTTAGTATTAAATTTTTATTTTCGCATTGATGAACAGCATGTATAAAATATTATGGCCCTCACTGATATTATTATTGTTTTATTCATCAGCAATTTTTGCTCAGAAAAAAACAGCTCATGCCACAAGGCTTTCTACCGTTCCTAAGGTTGACGGGGTTTTAGACGATGCCTGCTGGGCGGTATGTGATTCTGTGGATGATTTCACTCAATACATCCCGGTCTATGATGTCAGGCCATCACAACGCACCGTTGTCCGCATCGCTTATGATGATGAGGCCATTTATGTCGGGGCCATGATGTACGACACGGCACCAGACAGCATTTTCAGGGAAGTCGGTACCCGTGATGACGAACTTAATGCCGATAAATTTGCCATACAGTTCGACACATACAACATGCAGACGGATGCCTATACTTTTGCGGTCTGGGCATCGGGGACGCAGGCCGACTGGCGGCAAAACGACGAAACATACAATGCCGTCTGGCAAAGCGCTACAAAAATAATTGATAAAGGCTGGGTTTGTGAGCTAAAAATTTCTTATTCCGCTTTACGCTTTCCAAAAATCAAGGAGCAGGCCTGGGGAATGCAGATCTTCAGGGGTATCCGAAGGCACCGTGAAACCGACCAGTGGGCCCTGGAAATCAAAGGCAATGCCAATTACCTGAAAGACTGGGGAATCCTGCAAGGGATCAAAGAAGTAAATCCTTCGCTGAGATTGTCCGTCACTCCTTTCATTTCGCTTTATGGCGACCATTATCCCTACAACGAAAAAGGCAAAAGCAATTTTTCATATTCTTTCAGCGGTGGGCTGGATCTGAAATACGGGATCAACGAAAGTTTTACGCTGGATGTAACCCTGCTGCCCGACTTCAGCCAGGTTCAATCAGATTATCAGGTTAAAAATATAACCGCTTTTGAAACGGTTTATGAAGAATACCGCCCGTTTTTCACTGAAGCCATAGACCTTTTCAAGGAAGGAGACCTGTTTTATTCCCGAAGGATCGGCCGGCTACCCTTAGGCTTTTACAGTGTTTATGATTCGGTAGCAGAGGGTGAAATCATCAAAAAAAATCCCGGCCAGGCAAAATTAATTAATGCGATAAAACTCTCCGGCCGGAATAAAAAAGGAACCGCTGTGGGGGTGTTTAACGCCATCACCAACAATATGTATGCAACCCTTGAAGATTCAACAGGAAACACCCGGAAAATACTCACCGAGCCTCTGACGAATTACAATATTCTTGTCCTTGATCAGATTATAAAAAATAATTCTAAAATCTATTTCGTGAACACCAATGTGATTCGGGATAAAAAATACGATGACGCCAATGTTTCGCTGCTCGGGCTGACGCTGAACGACAAAAAAAATATGTACCAGTTTGCAGGATCAGCCGCATTAAGCATGAAATTTCATAAAAATGATACCTTGGTAAAGAAAATTACAAACACGCTGGGTTATCAATATGCGGTGTCGTTCGGGAAAGTCAGCGGAAAATTTCAGTTCAGCATATACCGCAATGAGATGAACGATACCTGGGACCCCAATGACCTGGGTTTGGTATTACAAAATAACAGAACCACTACAGGCGCTACCTTCAAATACAATATCTACGAACCTTTCTGGAAGCTGCGTGACATGACGAATACGCTGAATATTTACCATACGGAAAACTTTCTTGCCAAACGGGTGGAGGAATTTCAGTTTGAATACACCGGATTTGTAACAACCAGAAAGTATTTGAGCATTTGGGCAAAACTCACCGTAAGCCCGTTGCCGGTGAATGTTTTTGCAGACACCCGCACCCCTGGTAGGTTTTTTATCATCGACAACTGGTATTATGCTTCGTTGGGAATTTCATCAGACTACAGAAAAAAATTCGCACTGGACATGGGCGTTGATTTCTGGCAGGAAATAAAAGGTGACGGAGTTTATTATGGTATTACAGTTAATCCCATTGTCAAGCCTTCCAACAAGTTTACCTTTGATATTGCCAGTAAATACGAAGGCAGTTATAATGATATCGGCTTTGTTTACAAAGATGACATCGGGAACATCATCATAGGCAAAAGAGATATTATAACCGTGCAAAACCAGTTTGAAGGCCGGTATATGTTCAGGAATAATCTGGCGCTGAGCCTGCTCGTCAGGCATTATTGGTCAAAAGGCATTTACGAACAGCATTACAAACTCGATTTTGATGGCAATCTGATTACCGACCCTCTGCTAACTATTGACCAGAACTATAATTTTAATTTCAACGCATTTAATATTGACCTGTTGTTTTACTGGGAATTTTCGCCCGGCAGCAGCCTGAACATCACTTACAAAAACAATATTCTCAAAGAAGGCAGCCAGATTGTTCCTTCGTATTTTAAAAATTTTGGCAACATATTCGCTGAAAAACAACTAAATTCGCTTTCCGTTAAGGTGATTTATTACCTCGATTACCAACAGGTAAAAGGCTGGGGTAATAAGAAAAAACAGAAAAAAAAATCAGATGATTAAAGCAAAGAACATTCAAAAAACATACGGGACACTGAACGTATTAAAAGGTATCGATATCGAAATCGCCAAAGGTGAGATTGTTGCCATTTCCGGCGCTTCGGGAGCAGGTAAAACCACTTTGCTGCATATCATTGGAACACTCGATAAGCCCGATAACGGCACCGTAGAAATTAATGGCCATCTCATCTCAGGATTGAACGAAAAAAAACTTTCCGCATTCCGTAACCGCCATATCGGATTTGTTTTTCAGTTCCATCATTTGCTGCCCGAATTCACAGCCCTTGAAAATGTGTGCATCCCTGCCTTTATCGCCCATACTTCTAAAAAGGAAGCCGAGCGTAAAGCAAAAGAAATTCTTGATTATTTATGGTTGGGCGAACGCCTGTCGCACAAGCCCGCACAATTGTCGGGAGGCGAGGCGCAGCGGGTGGCTGTAGCCCGTGCGCTTATCAACAACCCGGATGTTATTCTTGCCGATGAGCCTTCGGGCAACCTCGACTCTGAAAACGCAAAAGAACTTCATAAACTATTTTTTACACTCAGGGAAAAATTCAACCAGACCTTCGTCATTGTTACTCATAATGCCGAATTTGCGGGCATGTCGGACCGCTTGTTGCACATGAAAGACGGCATGATAGAGAAATATTACCGAGCGGAAAAATAACATCAATATGCCTTATCAGACTAGTTGATATTTCAATTTGGCATAAAAAGCAAAAACTTTTCCATTCAGATACTATCGAATTCTTACTTTTTTAGTGAGTTTAATTGCTGATGGCCGGCGCTTTATAAAGATATGCCTTATCTTCAACCTGATCTACAAAAAATTCAGCAAGGTCAGCTCTTGAGATACTAATACGATGATTGACCTTACCGTAATAACCGGCAATAACTTTTCCTGTTCCGGGCTTATTGGTAAGCATGCCCAGCCTGATGAGCGTCCAGTCGAGCCCTGATTCTCTTACAATACTGCCTATTCGCCTTATTTCAAGATATGCGCCGGGGATAATCATTTTCACGATCTTCACCAGAAGCCGGAACTTAAACACGGACTTATCATTCTCGTCATCCACGCTTGCAGTGCCCATGGCGACCAGCCTGCGTACATCGTGTTTCTTCATGGCATTGATGATATGCTGAGTGCCATCACTAAGCTCTGTAGTCTTTACATTGCTGCTGGGCCCGAGTATGCTTACAACTGCATGAACGCCATTGACGGCGCTTTCAATAGCCGCCACATCGTGAAGAGTCCCTTTAACGATCACTAAATTTTTATCCTGAAATCTTATTTTTGATGGGTCGCGGGCATAAGCCACTACTTCATACCCTTTGGACAGCGCAGATTTTATAATGAGCTGGCCCGATGGGCCTGTGGAGCCGAATACAGCTATCTTCATAATTTTTTTATTTGTAAACCGGAAAATAGACCGGATGCTTCTCGTTATACTTCAACAAAAAATGATGGATCATTTTTCGTTTTTGCTTAGTTTTCTGAAGCTCCTGATAAAGCTCTTCATCATGGATTTTTAAAAAATCGCAGAAATCTTTGTAGTTAAAATGAAATGTTTCTCCTGTCTCAAAGTCGAGTAGAAATTCCGAATAATCATTTGATGAGCCTACATAGGCTATAGGCTCGGTTGAGAAGTACATGTCGCCCATCCTATTTTTGCTGAAGGCAATGTAATGCGATAAAGCCCCGACCAAAAACATGCGGTAATAATATCCTGAATAACCCTGATACATATATAATATTCCATTTTTGCTATATCCAAAACACTCGTCAATCACACAAGTTTTTTTGCTCCCGATAGAATCCGGACAAGGATATTTTAATTTCATGCTTCCTTCCTCGCCGTAGAGATTATCTTTTACCACTTCAAATACCGGGAGGGAAGGTTTGTTGTCCTTAAACTCTTTAAAAGTCTGATAAATCCCGTCATTAAATTTAAAATCGCGGGTATACTTTACCATGACGGTATCGCTTTGGGCATATCCAAAAGCAGGACAAAAAAATAACAATAAAATGATGTAAAACGCGATGGGAAACAGCGCTTTTCTTTGGTTACATATAGTTCCCGAAAGAGTATACAGAGAATTCACACCCGTAATTTTCAACAAATTTACAATAAAATCAAATACCGGTTCGTGAAAAACCACGCCTGAACATCAACTGGTCGAAATTTACACTGTAAACAAATTCAGCAAGAACATTACCGTTATCGAAACGGTATGTAGTGCGGATTCCCATGCTAAGCGGCGCCAGAAAACGTAAAAGATGAAAATCGGCAAGTACAGCAATACCGGCAGAACTCAGCGTGTAATGATGATCATATTTATCCGTGACAAACGCATGGTCGTAATAGAAGGATGCCCTGAAACGCTTGATATAAAGCAATGAGCCGATGCTCCAATCGGGATAGAACAAAGGCATCTCGTAGGCTGACCTGATCGTGAAAGTCCTCTTATATCCGCTGCTGTCGTACCCTTGCGGCAAGGAGACCACATCATTGAAAATATAATCTTTGGCCAGGTTTTGCTGGTACCCTCCATACACATTCAGGCTATGATGTTTTCCAATACCCGGAAAATAAAAAACACCCTGAATAGCCGTTATGCTGCCGAGTTGTGATCCCCTGAACGGGGTATGGCTGAACGAAAACTCCAGCACCTGTCCCCAGCGCGGATTTATATCCCGCAGGGAAGTTTTTAAAAGATGGTAACCAAAAAAACGGTATCCCAGCGCCTGATAATACCCCGAGAAATCCTCAGAAGGGTAATTGCTTTTCGGTGTTAGTTTGTAAAAAGTAAAGTTTACCTGAGGCTGAACAAAGTTATAATATTTCCCTTTTGAGAGGTCAAACGGGACCTTAAGGCCACCCTGCAGAGTCATAACATCCCATGTTATTGTATCTGATCTGTTGAAACTATATGTAAACTGCAGGTCGATCTGCGGATACCAACCCCGGTAACTGAGCCTGGCATAGATTTGTGATTGAGGCTTGTTCCACTCATGTTCGTAGCCTGCACTCAGATACATGGTGCTCAGAAGGTTTTGCGAAAGCAATTCGACGCCCGGCTTCACAGTGGTGTTATCCGCATTGACAGAGATAGGCCCCCAGCTGTGAATATTGAACAGATTCAAAATTTTAGAATAGCGTTTCACAGAGTACTTTTTTTTATCATTTTCATAGAAATCAATCACCTGCGATCCTGATGTTTTCAGCGATTGATAAAGCTTATCGGAATGGTCGGCAACATTTTCCAGGGGGATCCAATTCGGTGGATCAACGCCGGTTTTTACCGGCCTGAATCCGTCGGCAGTATAATCAGCAAAGAAAAGATCCTGACCGTCGTCAGAAACAAAAGGGTCAGCAGCGCCGTAGGCCGATGAAGTTACCTGGAAGATATTTTTTGTTTGGATGTCTGTGGCGTAAATGTTATTTATTCCCGAATAGGCAGCTACAAAAAACACATAATTTTTATACATCACGGGTTGTGCAATTTCAATAGTTCCCGCGCCGGTCAGATCGCATGATTTCCCGGCGCTGTCGAGCAAGCAAATTCGTTTCCCGAAACGGTTCAGGGCAATGTACACAATTTCCTTACCTGTTTCCGACCAGCATGGAGTCATCAAAAAATCAGACGAATCGGCATCGAAACGCTGCATGATGTTTCCGCTTTTCGCATCTAAAACGATGAGTGCAGACCGGTTGCTCATGCTCTGTTCCACGCACACAACTTTTTTACCCTGCCTGTCAAGCGCCGGGGCAAAATACCGGGAACGGTGTGAAAGCTGGTGAACACGTCGTTTTTTTGCATCATATATTTTTATCACTGAATAGGTGCGGTTTTCCCATCGTGGATCATTGCTCGTTTCTGCCCATACCATCTTATTGTCATGAACACTAAATGAGGTATTGGCATAGGAACCGGGGGTAAACAATTTACGTTCCTTTCCATTGCTGTCAATGTATACAAAGCGGGTGATATCGTTCAATCCTGAACGGACACTTATGATAGCATGATCGCCGTAAGGCCGGGGAAAATTATAACTGGTATAAAGTCTATTTTTTTTTGTCGGGATCATGGTTGCTTCCGAAAGGTTTGTCTTTGTTCTTTGAAAATGCCACAAACTATCCAACTCGTGAAAACAATATTTGTACATTTTAACCTTGCTCATGCCGCTCACTTTCTTAATTCCGTGATTGAACGGAACGACCATGACAGGCAGTTTCCCGGTTTTATTCATGGCTCGCTCCCAGACATCGGAAGAGTAATGCTTTCGGGCTGTAGACACCAGGTGGTAACCAAATTCATACCTGTTTGCCGTAAACGTTTTGTAAGAGCCAAAACAAGCTTTGTTATAATTATAAATACCTTTTTCAATTACCTGTGCCCGTAACTTCATCGTGAACGAAGGTGTCCGTCCCCGCCCGCTGTTGCTAAAAGCTGTTTCGGCGCATACAGCATCACCTTCCACATACCACAGGGGGACAAACGTACCTATCACGCCTGCCGTGATCTGCTGCCCGAACAGGTACGACAACACCTTGGTAAATCCCTGATTGATCTTACTGTACTGAACAACATGCCTGAATTCATGCAGCACCAGTTGGTCGGTCCAGGGCTGTGCATAATCATCCTGTCCCGGACACATGAAAAATTCTATGCGTTTAGGAGCCCAAGGGACTTCGGCATTAGAAATAATTGCCCGGTTATGCAATACTACCGGAATTTTTACGGGTTTAATTTTCATGTCGGCGCTTAATGGCTCATAAACCTTTTCGAAACCGTTGGCGATGTGCTGCGCCTGGCCTTCAATACCTTCGGGAAAGATGATTTTAAAATGTTCGGTTTTTATGATATTCCATTTTACTGAAGCGGGATCCTGCCCCATCTCGTAAAACTGCGACTCTGCTGTAAAAACAACAAAAAGCAAACAAAAAAAAACAATATTTCTGATCTTATTTTTTGGCATAATACAATGCCAAAATTACAAAATGAATCACATGCCGCTGAAAATAAATACAAATCTGCCTATCTCTCAATAATGATCTTCCCGGTTTCAATGATCTTGTTTTTGCTTGAAAGCCTGTAAAAATAAATGCCGTTATGGCAGTCTTGTAAATTGATCCGGAACCTTGTCGCATCCACTTGTTGTGAGTAGACAATCTCTCCAAGTAAATTCATCACCTCCACTGATAAAATTTCCGTTTCTGAGTTTATATAAAAAATTCCGTCACCGGGATTGGGCGAGATTTTGATCAAAGGTGCCGCAACATATTCATTAGTGCCGGGAGTACATGGAAAAGCGCAATAAGTGACCGTCGTATCAATAGAGCCTGTGTTCATATCAATATGTCCTCCGGTTAAATCACAAAAATCAAAGCTGCCGGACATTAATCCGGAATTGTTGGTGTTGTTGACAATGCAAAATTTTCCGGTACCATAAACGGTATCCTGATTTTGCCAGTCATTCATCACTTCCTGCCCTCCATTGTTAGTAAAGATAGCCGGACCGGTTATGGAGTCAGCATTCAGAAAATCATGATTCAGCGCAATAACAGCACCGGAATTATTAAATAAACTTTTACAATTATTAAAATCAGACGATTGGATGACGCCAAGGTTTACTATGGTTTCGAGATTAAGCAGGTTGGTGCTTACAATTTCCCCGGCATTAGTAATGCGTCCGCCGATGCCGTTAAAAAACTGTGAAGCATGGATGCTCCCGGCACTGCTTATCAAAAATGCAGACTGGTTGTACAGGCTGTCGCTATTGAAACTTCCGCTTACTGAAACGGTATCTGCAAAGAATGATACCCTTGCCACATCAAATGACCCAAGTACTGTCAGAAAACCGGTACCTGAGGGATAATTAAGCGTCAATCCTCTCATGCCTGTATTGCCCGTTAATGATGCACCGGACAGAACAGTTATTGACCCGGATGTGTAGGCAAAGTTGGTGTCCAGAATAACATCATGATTAATGATGACCGTATTGCCCGGTATTGGAGGCATTCCGCCCCATGTCAGCGGATTGGTCCAATTACCATCGGCAACAGAAGTTACCGTTTGTGCATTCGCAAGTAAACAAAAAATCACAAAAAAGAGTGCTAAAAATAATTTTTTCATTACTATGGTATTGATGATTATCAGGTTGATAGAACAAATTTAAAAAAGTTCATGTAAAACAAGTAATAAATTTCTAAAAAACTTCTTATTTCTATGTTTTTAATGTATTTTTGTAAAAAACAAACCTATGAAATTTATCATAAAAGTACTGATTACCGCCCTTGCCGTGATGGCGGCCGCTTATTTGCTGGAGCCTCATGTACAGGTGGAAAGTTTCTGGATAAGCATTATCGTAGCTCTGGTATTGGCGCTGCTAAATGCTTTTGTAAGGCCCTTGCTGCTTTTTATCAGTATCCCCGTAACCATATTGACAATGGGCTTGTTTATTTTTGTGATTAATGTGGCAATTATATATATTGCTGCCTATTTTATTGATGGATTTAAGGTGGATGGATTCTGGTGGACCTTGTTGTTCAGCATTATAATTTCATTCTTCAGCAGTATTATGAACAGCATATTAAAAACAGACAGCCCGCAAAAAAATTAATACGGGCTTTGTACCTGAGACATGGATATTTCTGATATCATCAACCATCTGGGCGAAAGCCGCCATGAATATTATGGCGCTGTGGCTCCGCCCGTGATGCGCACCAGCAACTTCTGCTTCAGCAGCGTTGAAGAGATGCGCAACAATATCAACAAAGAATTTGAGGTGCCTTTTTATACCCGCGGCAACAATCCGACCGTCAGTATCCTGCGAAAAAAAATGGCCGCCCTTGAAAAAACCGAAGATGCCCTTATTACTTCCAGCGGCTGTGCAGCCATCAGCACGGCAGTGTTCGGCAACCTTGCCGCCGGCGACCATGCTATTTGTGTCATTAATTGTTATAGCTGGACCTACACCCTCTTCCATGATATTCTGAAAAAGTTCGGAGTGAATGTGAGTTTTATTGACGGCACCCGGATCGAACATTTTAAAAATGCCATCACGCCCCGGACACGCTTGTTCATGCTCGAAAGCCCTACTTCTTTTATGATGGAATTACAGGATTTGAAAGCCATTGCTACGCTGGCAAGGCAGCACGGCATTACCACCGTCATTGACAACAGTTATTCCACTCCGCTATATCAGAACCCGGCAGAACTGGGTATCGACATCGTGTTACATTCGGCATCCAAGTACCTGGGCGGCCACAGCGACCTGATCGCCGGGGTGATTTGCGCATCGGAAAAAATGATACGCAAACTGTTTGCACAGGAATACCTTGCTTTTGGCGGTATCATCACACCCGATAATGCATGGCTGATACTTCGCGGATTAAGAACATTACCCGTGCGAATGAAACAGATCAGCGAATCAACGCAGAAAATAGCGGGTTTTCTCGAAGGCCATCCAAAGGTTGATAAGGTGTTGTGGCCATTTGCAAAAAGTTTCCCTCAGTACGAATTGGCCAGACAGCAGATGAAAGGTGCCGGAGGATTATTTTCTTTTACTCTGAAAACAAAAGAAATGGAAAAAGTGGACGCTTTCTGCAACAGCCTGAAAAGATTTCTCCTGGCATGTTCGTGGGGAGGTTACGAGTCACTGGTTTTCCCGGGTTCTGTCCTGTACAGTTCGATGAACAACAACAAAGAAATTCCTTTTAACCTGATACGGATGTATGTAGGCCTGGAAGAGGCGGAGGTGCTGATAGCAGATATTGAGAAGGGACTGGAACAAGTCTGATACCAGTTGTGAGAAGTTTCCGAACTTCGCCATTAATAATTCGAAGTTTTTCACTACGTTAGGGATTACCAGGTGCAGAGTTGTTGATTCAGCGATGACAATAATATTTCCGGCTCCTTATATTTTAGATTTTTGTTTTAGGATTTGTAAAATATATTTTCTATATTTGGAAATTAATAGCAATTTAACAGAAAAAAGTTCATGTATTCATACGGCTGTTTTGTATTCCTTTAATTCTTTATCCTCAGAGCATGTTTCGAAAGATTATGGCCTCTGATGGCGATTTTCGGCAGAACAGCACACGTTCCTTGATTTTAAAGCATGGCAAAACGGCAATGACCGCCAATGAGGCCGATGCAGTGTATCTTGCGCAGGGATTTCAGGAAAACGACCTGTTGATCCAAATGTTTTATGATAAAGGGATATAAATAATTTAAACAATAATTTAAACAAATAATTCTTATGAAAACAAAATCAGCAATCGTTAAAGTATTAAATCAATGGGTGTTACAGCCTATCTTGATCGCATCATGCCTGTTATTCTCATTTTATGGCTATTCGCAGCAAGGGGTTTCTATCAATAGCAGCGGTACGCCTGCAGATCCTTCAGCCATGCTTGATGTGAGCAGCACATCAAAAGGGTTATTAATCCCGCGGGTATCCTTAACTTCGATTAACGATGTCACAACCATTCCGGGTCCTGCAATTTCATTGATTGTCTATAATACCAATGCTACTATGACCGGCGGGGCTGTTGGCTTTTGGTACTTTAACGGAAGTATCTGGGTTCAGGCATTAGGGCCACAGGGGCCTGCCGGGCCCACGGGTGCGCAGGGATTGCAGGGCACACAGGGACCTACCGGAGCACAAGGATTGCAGGGTATACAGGGACCTACAGGCGCGCAAGGATTGCAGGGTGTACAAGGTAATACCGGCCCGGCAGGGCCGACAGGGGCTCAGGGGGTTCAGGGTATTCAAGGGCCCACAGGAGCACAGGGCGTTCAGGGTGTACAGGGTAATACAGGGCCAACAGGACTTACAGGCACTACCGGAGCCACCGGGCCATTGGTAAGCGGAACCACAGGGCAAACATTGCGTCATGACGGAACCACTTGGGTAGCAAACAGCAAATTATATAATGATGGTGCAAATATTGGCATCGGGACAACATCTCCATCAGCTTTGCTGCAAACCAACGGCACAGGCACAGGTGAAGGCAATGTGTTGTTCACCGGGGAATATAAATCATCCAACCCCGGTGCTGCTCCGGTTTCGGGGGCAGGTACACGATTGATGTGGTACCCCGACATGGCAGCCCTCAGGGCTGGAAATGTGACCGGCGGTAAGTGGGATACCGACAGTATTGGTATAAGCTCCATCGCATTGGGTTATGATACCAAGGCAAATGGCTTTAACACTACAGCGTTAGGCGCCAATACCACTGCTTCCGGAAATGTTGCAACAGCACTGGGCTATGGAACCGTTGCATCAGGAAGCTTTTCCACATCAATGGGAAATCAGACAAAAGCATCCGGAGCTTTTACAACCGCCTTAGGATATGGCTCTGCAGCTCCCGGAGACTATTCTATCGCAATGGGCAGAAGTTCGGTTGCATCAGGATATTATTCAAATGCAATCGGTTATTTTGCAACAGCCTCTGGGAATAACTCTTATGCTATCGGTGATGATATTACGGCATACTCTTACCGTGAATTTGTTATCGGGAGTTGTAACACACAATATACCCCAATCTCTGCGGCAAGCTGGAATCCGGCCGACCGTCTGTTTGTTGTCGGTAATGGAACCAGTTTCGCAGCAAGGAGCGATGCTTTCACCATTTTGAAAAACGGAAATACCGGAATAGGGACTTCAGCACCCGCATCCAAACTTGAGGTGGCAGGCGCCGGTGCATTTACAGGCACGGTATCAGGCGCCAATGCGGTTGATAATGATGAGTTTGTTACCAAAGGGCAGCTCTCATCTCTGACAATGTCAAGCCTTTGGGATACTTCCGGACAACATATTTATAATGCCAATGCAGGTTATGTTGGCATTGGAACAGCAAGCCCTGCGGCTCTTCTGCATGTAAATGATACTGCAACAGGCAATGGCAATGTCTTGTTTACCGGAACGTATAAATTCTCAAACCCCGGCCCTGCGCCGGCATCAGGAAGCGGTACCCGGATGATGTGGTATCCTGATAAAGGCGCATTCAGGGCTGGAGTAGCAGCAGATACACACTGGGATACCGACAGTATCGGCAACTACTCCATCGCTCTGGGAAACAGCCCGATTGCAAAGGGGTTTAATTCGGTTGCCATGGGATGTTATGCCAAGGCGATAGGGCAATTTGCGATGGGTTTCGGCTATAATGCTCATGCCATTGGTGATTATTCAGCGACTTTGGGGAATTTCACCAATGCCTCTGGTTACAGTTCCACAGCGCTGGGCTCCTGGACCGATGCTACGGGAGCTTACTCTACTGCTATGGGCGACCATACTACCGCTTCAGGATTATACTCAACAGCCATGGGTTATTCAACCAGCGCACCTTCGGGATATGAGACAGTTATCGGAAGATATAACACCCTGTACACCCCTTTAAGTACAACGGGATGGAACAGCAGTGACCGTCTTTTTGTGATAGGCAATGGTACAAGCCCTGCCGCAACCGCAAATGCTGTTACTGTGCTGAAAAAAGGCAATACGGGCATCAGGACATCATCACCCACGGCGCTTTTCCAGGTCGGCGACAGCGGCCTGATCATTAAATATACAGGTGAAATACAAACAATAGGGGTAGGAAACGGTCATGTAGCGGCCAACGTCAGAGATTCCGGCGCCGTTGACCTGCAGACATGGAGGGATTCAACCCATCAGGTTGCCTCCGGAAAATATGCTGTCATCGGCGGTGGAAGAAGCAATAGTGCAATATATATTTATTCTACGATTAGCGGAGGATACAAAAACAAAGCCAAAGATACCTATACAACAATAGGTGGAGGTTATGGCAACAAGGCTAGTGGAACTCTGGCAACCGTTGGCGGAGGCGACAATAATGAAGCGAGCGGTGCTGCTGCTGCAATTGGCGGGGGGCGTTTTAATGTGAACTCCGGATATCGCGGAACCATAGCCGGAGGTTATTCAAATAAGGTTTACAATAATTACGGGAGCGTAGGCGGAGGTTATATGAATTTAGATAGCGGTTATGCTGCCACTATCCCCGGCGGATACCTGGTTGTTGCCGGAGGCAGTTATTCTTTTGCTACAGGGTACAGGGCCAAAGCAATTCATCATGGTACGATGGTATTTGGCGATGCAACAAACGCCGACATATCATCAACAGTTGATAATCAGTTTACTATACGTGCATCAGGTGGCACAAGGATATATTCAAATGGAATACTATCAGCAGGTGTCCTGCTTGCTGCCGGCGGCAGTTCGTGGTCGGCAGTATCCGACAGCACACTTAAACAAAACATCCGCCCGGTTGACGGCAATGAAATCCTTGACAAGCTTCAGCAGGTTCCTATAAGCCGCTGGAGTTATAAAGCACAGGATCCTTCCATTGAACATATCGGACCTATGGCGCAGGATTTTTACGCAGCATTCGGCCTCGGCGAAGATAACGAACACATCAACACCCTCGACCCTGACGGTATTGCCCTGGCAGGTGTTCAGCAATTAGCAAAGGATAAAGCCATGCAGCAAAATATTATTAAACAACTCCAGGAGGAGGTTACCTTATTAAAATCCGAAATCAGGGAACTGAGGGTAATCAATGAAGATTTTGAAAAACGTCTTAAAAAACTTGAAGATAGTAAATAGGTTGAAATACCAAGAACCAGGGTCATAGTTTTTTCTGATATGAAGCCCCTGCGGGAATGATCAAAGATTCTCTGTTTCTCACAGCGAAAACCACATGATAAAAAATTTGCAAATAGGTATTTGCCATAGTTTATGTTTTTTGTTTTACCCCTCCGGGGCTTTAAAATTAACATTTTGAATTATAACGTCAATTCTATGAGCTTTTTCACCATAAGGTGAAGATATTTTATCTGTAAAATTTGTTTTTTAAGTCATCCGATGACTACTTCAAAAATTCGTAACTTTGACTGAAGCAAACTTCCTATGTTTTTGAATATCATCAACTGGCTCGAAAGTCATACCTTACCCTGTCTTTACAAGACCTTTTTCGGCATAGAATGCCCGGGTTGCGGGACACAACGGGCACTTATTGACCTGCTGAAAGGCAATATTTTCGAAAGCCTGAAAGCCTGGCCCGCATTGCTGCCCGTGATGTTCATGCTGGTGTATCTCGTGTTGTTTTTACTATTCAAATTCAAAAACGGGCTGAATATTTTAAAGATTGCTTTTATAATTAATGCAGCCATTATTACCATCAATTACATTTATAAATTAACTTTGCACTTATTGTGATCATAATTTCATTCAAATAATACAACAATGGAAGAACTAGAAACAGAACAGACTGAAAGCAAACAACCGGAACAAGAATCCATACAGCAGGAATACAAAAGAGCTGCACTAAGGCAGAAAATGATCCCCCATTCCATTACCGCGATGGTATTCGGAATTGTTTCCATTGCTGTGATGTGCTATTTCGGATGGGTGGCCGCAATTGTGGCTTTGGTATTATATAACAAAGGAATGAAGATCTACAACGAAAACCCGCCCGATTACAAACCTTCTTCGCTCGGAATGATGCGCACGGCAAAGATCTGCGGGATCATCGGTCTGATTGTGTCCATTGTGGTAACGCTGCTATATATCCTTTATATCGTTCTGATCGCCGGCCTTGCAAATTATGCAGGCGGAGATTTTCATTTTTAAACCATGAAAATATTGACTGTCGGACAAATCCGTGAAGCGGATGCTTATACCATAGCCAACGAGCCAATAGCCTCTGTTGATCTCATGGAACGTGCAGCAACAAAATGTTTCAACTGGCTCATGCAGCATCATGGCAGAAATAAAAATTACAAAATATTCTGTGGCACCGGCAACAACGGTGGTGACGGGCTGGTAATCGCCCGCCTGCTTTCCGAAAAAAATGTCGCTGTGGAAACATTCATCGTTCGAATCAGTGAAAAATGTTCAGAAGATTTCACTATCAATCACCAGCGTTTGGCGAAGATCAAAAAAATTAAAATTTCAGACATCATTGCTGACAAAGAAATTCCCGGCATTGATAAAAACGATATTGTGGTTGATGCCATTTTCGGGTCGGGGCTTTCAAAGCCTGTAACTACAGGTATCTCGGCAGAAGTTATTCAAGCCATAAACAAAAGCAAAGCCGCTGTAGTTGCTGTCGATATTCCCTCGGGACTTTTCGGAGAAGACAATTCAAGCAATGATGGAAAGATCATAGAGGCCTCACAGACGCTGACTTTTCAGTTTCCCAAATTATCATTTTTTTATGCAGGCAATGAAAAATATGTTGGAAACTGGCATGTTCTTCCTATTGGTTTGCATCCTGATTTTATTGAAAACGCCCTTGTAAGGAACTACTTTGTTGAAAAAGAAGATGTGAGGGCCATGATCAGGCCACGCAAAAAATTTTCACATAAAGGAAATTTCGGCCATGCCCTTTTGGTATGCGGCTCATTTGGAAAAATCGGCGCAGCAGTGCTGGCTGCACGCGCATGTATCAAATCAGGTGCGGGCTTAGTTACCACGCATATCCCGAAATGCGGTTACGAAATTATGCAAAGCAGCGCGCCTGAAATAATGTGCAGCATTGATAATAACGAACAGCTCATCACCGACTCCATTGATCTGAAACCATATAATGCTGTCGGCATTGGCCCCGGCATTGGCAATGATGAAAAAACGAAGAAAACATTAAAACTGCTTATCCAGAATTGCGGTTGCCCTGTGGTTTTTGATGCCGACGCCATTAACATCCTTGCTGAAAACAAGACTTGGCTTGCCTTTGTCCCGAAAAATTCCATATTTACCCCGCATCCAAAAGAATTTGAACGTCTGGCCGGAAAGAGCGCTAACGAAAATGCAAGACAGAATCTGCAAACGGATTTCTCAAAAAAATATGGCGTATATATTGTCCTGAAAGGCGCCTATACCTGTATCAGCACCCCGGCCGGCGACTGCTATTTTAATTCTACCGGCAACCCGGGCATGGCCACTGCGGGCAGCGGCGACGTTCTTACCGGCATCATCACGGGTTTACTGGCCCAGAGTTATACTTGTTTTGAATCATGCCTGCTCGGAGTATTTGTGCATGGCCTCGCCGGTGACTTATCGGCCAAACGCTACGGATATGAAGCCACCACAGCAGGAGAAATTATTAATATGTTGGGAAAAGCTTTTTTAAAGACAGGAGCATCAATCGATAAATAACTCCCCGATTTCTTTTCTTGTCCTAACCTTTTGTGCCCGTTGCTGAAGCTGATCGGATAATACCCTCGTATCGCCTTCATAGCCTAAGGCAGCTACTGAGATAACGGAATACTCCTCAGAAATTTTAAAATTTTCGCGTGCTTTTTCCTGGCTGAACCCACCCATCTGATGCACAAAAATATTCATTTCAGAAGCCCTGATAATCAAATTCTCAAAAGCCATACCCGTATCATACATGTGAAAATAATTCGGCTTATTATTATGTGAAAAATTTCTTTTTGCCAACACCAGAATCAGCACAGAAGCGGTTTTTGCCCACTCTTTATTGGCATCCACCAGGCAGTCAAAAAGTTTATCATATTTTTCGGGGGCCTCTTTTGTCGTATAAATAAACCTCCAGGGCTGTTCATTGAAGGCCGAAGGAGCCCAGCGCGCCGCATCAAACAAGTGCATGATGATTTCTTCACAAGGTATTTCATCGGTAAAGGCCAGCGGACTGTACCTTTGCTTAATGGCATCAGCTACTTTCATAAATTTTCTATTTTTATTATGCAAAAATACATATTATGACCTGATGAAATAAGTGTTGATTTAAATAAAATATTGCACTTTTTCAAAAACCCGCCTCTCCCCCTCCCCGTCCGGCAAAATCAGCAGAAGCGGACATCATGTGATTACTCATTGGTAACAACAACTCTATTGTCCACTTTTTCGGGTAGCACCAAACATCACCAAATTTTCTGTTTTTCAATTCAGATTTAAAAATTATGTATTTTTGAAAAAAAATCAATTATGAGAAAACTCGTGTTCATTTTAATATCAGTGTTGATCTTTATATCATGCAACAATAATTCCGCCGATAAAGAGGCCAAAGACGAAACAAAAAAAGACACCGTAATAGAAACCGTAATTGTAAAACCTGAAGTTCTGAACGAGCTTGTTTTTAAGCAGAAAGTGTTCGATTATGAAAAGGGAAAAGAATGGAAATATCTTGGGGACAAGCCCTGCATGATCGACTTCTATGCCGACTGGTGCGCGCCATGCAGAAAACTGGCTCCTATCATCGAAGAGCTTGCTAACGAATACCAGGGGAAAATTCAATGCTATAAAATTAATACCGACCACAATCAGAATGTTTCCAGGTATTTTAACGTTTCCAGTATCCCTGCCGTTCTGTTATGCCCTATGAAAGGCCAGCCGCAAATGATTGTAGGTCTTTATCCTAAGCAGGATTACATCAATGCGATCCATCAGGTATTGCTCGATACGGTGAGCAGTAACAAATAAGTCCGAAGCTGAAATATTAACAGAGCTAAAATTCTAAGACCTCATTTCGTTTCGGATCTGCGCTGAATTGACAAATTCTTTATCTATTCTTAGTTTATTTTAAAAGGCCGGACAGAGTACCTTTTTCGTTGACCCTCACTCCTTTTTCGGTCTGATGAACTGTACAGCATTCGTTGTAATCATCATGCTGAAAAACTAACAGGTAATTCCTTTCAGCGGCTTCATTCAGGAACTTTTGTTTCTCATCCAGCGCTAACAGCGGGCGTGTGTCGAAGCTTGCAATATAAGGCAATGTAACATGCGCCGCCGTAGGAATAAAATCCGCCATATAAACCAGCGTCCGATCGTAAATGCGTATTATCGGAACAATCTGCCCGTCGGTATGGCCGCCCACGAGTTTCAAAAAAATATTTTTGGTGAATGGAGTCTCATTTTCGATAAAATTCAGTCTACCGCTTTGCTCCAGGGGCAAAAGGTTTTCCTTTAAGTACGATGCTTTTTCGCGCGGGTTGGGATCATTTGCCCAGGCCCACTGCTGACGTGAACACCATAAGCGTGCATTTTTGAATGTCGCTTCTGTTTCGTTTAGCAAGTTAATCCGGAAGGTGCCTCCGCAATGGTCAAAATGAAGGTGGGTATGCACCACATCGGTAATTTCATCCGGAGAAAAACCATTATCTCTTAAGGAATTCACGAGCTTATCCTCGCCGCTGATAAAAAAGTTATTCCTGAATTTCTGTTCCTGCTTGTTGCCGACACCGGTATCAAAAAGTATTTTCCTGCCGTCTTCTACAACGAGTAGATTCCTCAATGACAGAACCACCATATTGTTTTCGTCGGGCGTGTACAGTTTGCTCCACATTGATTTTGGAACCACCCCAAAAAAGGCGCCGCCGTCAATTTTAAAATTCTCTGCATTAACAAAAAATATCTGCATAATAAGATTTATTTTTCACAAAGGTAAATGTTTCCGTTTTATTCAATAGAATAAACACTATCCGCTTTATCTCCGCTAAAATTGAACTTTAAAAAAGTTCCTCATTTGCAAATCCAAATGCTTAAAATGAAAAATCAGAATTTAATGAACTTTTTGACGATGCTTTCAATGCCACCGGTTATTCTGATAAAATACAATCCTTTTCTTAGACAGGAAATGTCGAGAAGCTGTTTTCTTGTTTCCGAAAGATCACCTGATTTCACAAGATGACCAATTGCATCGTAGATTTCAAAGCGTGAAAAACTGTTAAAGGAGTATTCAAGTGCTACAAACTCCGTAGCCGGGTTGGGATATAAATAAAGGAACTCCGAATTTGTCACATCGGGGTTGTACATGGAAAACTTTTCACCGCATGGAGTGGCATCTTTAATAAAGTAACTGCGAACGCTGTCAATACGTTTATTCATGACAGGTATTGCGGCCTTTGCATTTGAATCTGCAAAATTTCTCCCGAACACAAAGGCAAGGTCAAGTTCCTGTATCGCGCCAGGAAAAAAAGTAAATGGGCCCGAAGAACCAGCGCTTCTGCGATCATAAGGTAAATTGCCCGCCTGTTCTTCGGTCCATGGTTCGGTTCCTCCGGGATCAATCCCCCTCGTACCCCAGTTGCAGGGATCGGTATCGCCGGGAAACATGAAGTAACATGCCGGGCCTGTAGCACTTTGGTCGGGATGACCATTACCCCAGTAATGCATTTGGGCACCTCCGCCCCAAAATCCGCGCATATAATTATAATAATCAACATCGGTAGAAGGACAACCCTCTAATGTACAGGCAAAACACCAATGAGGACCGGAGCTGCTCATACCATGACGTTCGTCATCAATAATCGAATTTCCGAAATTGAAGCCATTCACACCTTCGTCACAATTACCGGCAGGATTATCCAATCCATCCGAATCCAAATATGGGCCGCCTAAAAATGTGATAGCCTGCGCAGGAGGATGGGTGCCATAATCTTGCGGGCGACCGTAACCATCAATATTATCACCGTTATAACAATAAAAACTTCCCCGCTGAACATCGCAGGCAATATAATCATCAGTAGGATCACCTAAACTGAAATCAGTATAAGTTGCAATATATGAATTATGGTAGGAGTTTACAGAACGGTTTTTAATTTTAACGTTCAAAAATACTGTGTTCCACAAAGCAGAATCTGAAGGACAGTCGAAACCATAGAGCATCCCCACCCCTTCAATACCAAGTTTTTTCCCGCCTGTTTCCGAATGCTGTTCCCGATCGTCATTAAAAATAAAAAGGACCGTTTCATCACCTTTTATTAATGGATAATCTCCCGTATAAGGATCATAAATTCCATCGTTATTGTTATCATAAAATGGTGCTAATACAGGAGATTCTCCCTTCATCACATCACCATTTCCGGGCCAGTCGAGTAGGATTTGTGAAGGAGTGTAACCCGGCTGCTGCCAGTGAGCAAGATGGTAGTCAATATCTGACTTGTTAATTTTCCATAACCTTTTGTATTTATCATCATATAAAGAATCATAAGCAGAAGACACCGGCCCTGCCCAGAAATCGCTGCCATTACCATAATACCTTTGTGCTGCAAGATGCAGAGAATCCTGATCATCCAATCCTCCAATCCAGATATTTCCTGAATAAATAGTTGTGGTCATTTTCCCTTTCGGGACTTTAAACCACGGGTATATTTGAATATTTGCGTTAGTAAAGCGTACGCATTCGGCAAAGAAGAACCCATCAGCGTTAACACAGGCTGAGATATTGTTTACCGCTACTGAATCAAAACTTAATGGATTATCAACATCAAACGTAACATGTCCGTATGAACTCATAACGGGATTCCCAAAGTCATGGATTAAATATTTAATTGAGTCATGGCCACCGCGATAACTTGGAAATGCTGAATACTCAATTTCTTGGTTTGGTAATTTCGTCACAACTCCATGTTTTGGCGATGAAACTAAAAATAAAGAAATACTATCGCCATCCACATCAAAATCATTAGCTAAAACATCTACTATCACATGGCCGCGCTTTGTTACAGCATAATCATCCACGGCTGTCGGCGGGTGGTTCTGTGAAAAAACCGGCAGGGAAAGACAAAGAGTAAATAAAAATGGAATGATTTTTTTCATAAAGAAAAATAGAGTCAAGTAGCAAATATATGGAAATAAAATAACTTTTATAATAAATAAGGACAATTTTACTCCCATTTATAAAAAAAGCTACCCCATCGCTGAGGCAGCTTTTTCTGTTTTCAGTCTTATCTTTTATTGGATGATGGTCATTTCATCTATAATATTCTTAGCGCCAGCGTATTTGTCGATAATAAATAATACATAACGGATATCAACACTTATTGTGCGCTGTACAGCCGGCTCATAGGCAATATCGCCGCTCATGGCTTCCCAGTTGCCGTCGAACGCAATCCCTATTAACTGTCCGTCACCGTTAATTACAGGGCTTCCCGAATTTCCCCCCGTAATATCGAGGTTAGCGATAAAGCATACGGGCATTTCGCCGTTTTTACCATAACGTCCGTAATCTTTTGCGTCATAGAGTTGCTTAAGTTTTGCCGGAACAATGAACTCATCATTCGTTGCATCTTCTTTCTCCATCACGCCTTTCAATGTGGTGAAATAATTGTAATGTACCGCATCGGCGGCATCATAATCGAGCACTTTCCCATAGGTCATGCGCATGGTCGAGTTCGCATTGGGATAATAGGTCTTGCCCGGGTTCATCTCTCGCAAACCGGCAACAAACAAACGGCTGCCGTGGTTGATCTTGGATTCGAGTTCGCCCATGGAGCCATAAAGTCCACGGATGCATGTTACCATCGATAAGGTAATTTTAAATCCCGGATCGTTCACGATCACTTTGTAGTTAGGCTTGTCGAGAAATGCCATCAGCCTGGCTTTATCAACAAAAACGGATTTAGAGTAAACTTCGTCAGCCCATTTATTAAAATCACCTTTAAATTTCTTGTCGACTTCATTGGCAAAGATATCAGGCCATTGGTCTTTGGGGACATTGTCGTAATACATTTTTAATAAGGCGACAAAAAGTTTTTTATCTGTTGCTTGATTATAGTCTTTAAAAAACTTTTCTACTTCGGGTTTAAACCCATTTGCCAAGGTAATAATATCCGCGGTGTAGGAGGCTTTTATCGTTTTGTTTTTTTCATCATTCTGCGCTTTCAGTTTCATGTACACCTGAAATGCACCAAATGAAAAATATATAAATTCTGGTCCCTGAAAAACGGATTCTTCCAGATATTTCATGCTCAGATTGTATTTTTCCAGGTCTTTATAACCTTCACCGATCATCTGGAGGGCATTCCCGTATTTTTCTTTGCGGTTGTTGTCTGCATTAACCCATGCTTCAAACTGGCCTTCTATCTGTTGTTTTTTTTCGTAAACATCCAGACGTTTCAAGCCTTTAGTTTGTCCTATGAAATATTTCCAGTAGTTTGCTGATTGTGCATATTTCGAGGCGTATTGCAGTTTTACTTTTGGGTCAGCATCCATGTCTTCTCTCATCAGGTCAAGCTTTTTTGTACGAACGGCCACCGTTGTGGGGTTTGACTGTTCCAGCGCCATCTTCACGCCATAGGAAGTTAAAAAACGGTCGGTAGTACCCGGATAGCCCCAGATCATGGCAAAATCATCTTTTTTCACACCTTTGAGTGAAATCGGTAAATGGTGCTTAGGCTTCAGGGGAATGTTATTTTCAGAATATTCAGCAGGCGAACCATCAGGGGCGGTATATATGCGCAGCATGGAAAAGTCGCCTGTATGGCGCGGCCACATCCAGTTATCCGTATCACCGCCGAATTTTCCGATAGATGATGGCGGGGCGCCTACCAGACGAACGTCTTTATAAATAATGTAAACAAACATATAAAACTCGTTACCATCGTAGAAGCTCTTAACATCAACTTCATACTTGCCTTTTTCGGAAGCTTCCTTTTCCAGTTTCCCTGAAACCTTCTTAATGGCAGCATCCCGTTCGTCTTCAGTCATACCATCTTTCAATTCTGCCAGTACTTTTGAGGTAACATCTTCCATGCGTACGAGGAAAGACGCGGTAACGCCTTCGCTACGAAGCTCTTCTTTCTGACTGAAAGCCCAAAAACCATTGGTCAGGTAATCGTGCTCAACAGAACTCTGCTCCTGGATAGCGTCAAATCCGCAATGGTGGTTGGTAAGCAGGAGACCCTGATCGGAAACCACTTCGGCGGTGCAAAAGTGGCTGGTCGGAGAATTAATATTTCCAAGTCCCACAATGGCATCCTTTAGTGATGCATTATTAACATTGTACAATTCTTCAGCAGTAAGGTGAAGGCCCATTTTCTGCATATCCACATAATTGAGGCGTTCGATGAGCATTGGCAGCCACATGCCTTCATCGGGCGGGTTAGTAGCAAACGCACCGCTTAAAAGTGTGAAGCTGATAAACAGGGAAACAAACAGTTTTTTCATAAGTTTTTGTTTTTAATTATTAATAGTTGAGTTTTTATTTTTCGGTTCGCAAAATTAATCCTTTGAATGATTTTATAGAAGTATTATTTTACTTAATTCAAAAAATCAGTTTAGGACTGCGCATTATTAAAAAAGTTTTGTAAAAAAAAATCTTTTTTTGTTTGCCATTTTGACAAGACACAAAAGGTTTTGTTACAATTTTTTTGTAATACAAAACATAATATTTTTTGAAGACTAATCTGAATTAGCGAAATTCGTTCTTGGATTTTCGATTTATTTTACCACTTAGACACTTAGAAAAATAAAGCAATGGCAATATTGAAATAAATTGAAACCTTGTTTAAACTTTTTTTTTGAAAAATTATTTGGATATTAAAAAATAATGTGTATATTTATGTGCATTATTCATTAATATGTTTCGACTTCCTCAAATATTGTTCGGCTCATATTTTAAAACCCCTGTTTCTCTAGAGAGAGAGCTTTTCAAGAAGTGTATCACATATAGCTTTCACGAATTTCATAATCCATTTATTTATTATTTTCTTTTCAGTTCTTGTATTCCCCCTAATTACAAGAGGTGCTGATATTTCAATTTAATGAACTTAAATTCATGAATAATTAATGAGAAAAAAATAGTATTAACCTTAAAAATGAAAAAATGAAAAAAATTAATTGCTTAAATATCAATTTTTATGTAATAATGAAAAATAATTATATGATTTCCTTGTTTTTAATAATTATTTGTTATATATTTACAAAAAATTTCAATCGTTAATAGTTGTTTAAATTTTATATTTGAATTATTACATATAAAAAATGCCTCCAAGTGGGCTGAAAAATATTGATACTGCGAATAAACAACAAATTTAACCAAACACAAGGAGGCAAGGGCAAAGATACAAAAAAATGCTGAATAACAACACTTTATTTTATAAACCCCGCCACGGTATTTCTAAAATAAATTATGCGCCAAAGTAGCAAAGCCGGACGGCGAAAGTGAAAGGTGATTTGATTTTAATAATTAAAATTTAAATTTATGAAAATTCAGAAATGTTTACAAAAAATATTAATATTACTGGTGTTTCTTATAGCGGCTAATGGGGCGAAAGCACAAACCTTGAACTTCATACTTAGTAAGGATACCATTAATACAAGCGATTTGCTTACAATAACAAATACATCCACAGGATTTAATTCAAATTCAAGGTTTTATTGGGAATTTGAAACATGTGACTTTTATATAAATGATACTACAGTTATTTGTAATACTACTACAACTGGTATAAGTCAAAACATTACCGGTAAATTTTATCATGATTGTTATTGTTTAATAACTTTAAAAGCTCTTGATTCTTTGGGAAATGTAATAACCACCATACCATTCAGTTATAAAACTATTTACGTACAATTATTAAATCAATTAATTTGTGAAACAGTATCGTGTCATGATCCAATGCCATGGAATGCGTGCGAATATATTTGCAATGGGGATTTTGAATGGTATAACCCCCTATGTATTGACGACCAAGGGCAATTATGCATAGCGGAACCATGGCAAATTTCTCATCAAGGTAATATGCCCGGTTCATCGCCAGATTATTTTAATAGTTGTTTCACCGGGCCTTGCCCGGGAGGAGTACCACCTAATGCAATGTGTATGGATGTTCCAGCAAATTATCACAGTCAAAATCAACCATCATGTGGAGGAGGTAATGGATATGCGGGTTTTATAGCAATATCAGGAACAAGCGCAAATGACCAACAAAGAGAATATATACAACAGCCTTTAAAATATTCATTAATACCAGGTAATACTTATCATATAAAAATGTATTTAAGCCATGACGGCCGAAGTGATTTAGCATGCAATAAAATCAAATTGTATTTTTCAAATGGGCAACCGGTTCAAGCGCCATGGGGGCTTTTTCCCAATGTTATCCAAAATCAATTAACAAGCCCGTCAGTACTCATGACCAATCATACTTGGACACAATATTCTGCTGATTTTGTTGCACCTACAGGCACTAATTTAAATTGGGTTTCTATTGGTGTTTTTGACCAATTTTCACAAATAAATATTACAACTGGCAATCATGAAACCTATTATAATACTCATCCCCCTGTTTTTTCGCGTGTTGCGTATTATTTTATTGACAGTATAAGCATTAAATATGCCCCTATAATAACCGCGACAGCTTTCCCAACAAGCATTTGTAATAGCGGTTGCACAAATTTAAGTGCAAGCGGAGCATCAACATATACATGGATGCCTGGAAATTTAACAGGATCAACTGTTAATGTTTGCCCTACAACTACAACAACTTATACTGTTATTGGGACTTCTGCTTCAGGATGTACAGGATCTGCAACAATTACAGTCCAAGTTGTTGCTCCACCTCAAAAGCCAATTATCATAGGAAATCATAATAGCTGCGATACAATTGCAGCCTATTATACGATCAGCAATTTTAATCTAAACAATACTTATTTTTGGAGAATAGGCGATGATAATTACTCAGGCAGTTTTCCACAATATGGATCTTCAATTATTGTTGCATGGAACCCACTTTATACCATTGCAACTGCTGAATATACATGGCTATATGTAGAGGTTACTGATAATAATACAGGATGTACTTCAGAAGACAGTATTAAAATATGGAAATGTTGCCGTAAAAATGAACAAAGCCTGGCATTTAATGATACTATAATCACCAGTGCTGGCATTTTTTCAGTATGGCCGCCCCCAGTGTTTAATGGGAATGTTATCGTAAACCAAAATATTTCTGTAAATAACATAGACTATATTTTAATGGGTCCTGAAGCCAAAATAATAGTTAATCCACAATATACATTTACTATAACCGCTTCAAGCATAGGTGCTGGTTGTGGATATATGTGGGATGGAATTTATGTGACCGACAGCAACGCAAAAGTAATAATACAAAATAACTTGATTATAGCTTCTAATGTTTATGACGCAAAAAATGCCATAGTTTCTGAAAATGGTGGTAAATTTGAATTAAAATATTCAAAATTTTATAACAATTACATTTCGGTGCTGGCAAAAAATAATTTTTGGGGTCCCTATTTATATCCTTTTACAGGGTACCCGCATAAAGGAATTATTAAAGGCTGCACGTTTGCTAACAATGGGACAGGAATGATAGCACCTTACTTAGGGCAAAAAACCAGATACGGCATATATGCTGATAATGCGGACAGACTTACCGTTGGCGACAGCACCTTTGCCGGCAACACCAATACATTTCGCAATTTATATTGCGGTGTTTACAGCAAAAATTCAACTATAAAATTGATAAATAATGATTTCAGAAGAATTAAGAATACCCTCCCCTGTTTCTTCCCATCACCTGAAATATTTACTACCCAATATTGCGAAACAGCGATTTTTAGTATTTATTACAATCCTGATAACTTAGAGCATATCAATGGTTCAGTTTTAACATGCGGAGGTAATTCAACAACAACACGCAATACCTTTGACACCTGTAATATGGCGATATATACATACCAAACTACTACAAAACTCACGAAAAATAAAATTTATAATACAGGAACAGGAATTAAATGCAGGGATGTTCGGAATCCAAGTTATATAACACACAGTATTTTTAAAACAAACACTCCAATAGGGATACAAGTCATCAGAACAGTTCCGTCATATACTAATTTAACTGTGATGTATGATACTATCCTGGATCCCACTTATGGAATCTATTTATCGAATATTAAATCTCATGCAACTGTTGCCACTTTGAAATCCGTAGTTCGCAATAATTATGTTACCTTAAACGGAACAGGATCATTATACGGCATACGTTTGGAAAATTCGAACTATATAAATGCATACTGTAATAAAGTAAAACGCTCGACGCTGGTGCCCGTGGCTGATTCGCTAAAACGAATAGGGATACAACTCGAGCATTGTGCCAATGCCTATATACATGATAATTCGTTTTCAAAACTGAGCTTGGGAATAAAGGGTTCGGGAGACCTTACGAAAGCAAAATTAAAAATGAATAATATAGACAGTTGCTACCACGGTTTTTATTTTGCAACAGCATACAGCGGAAATGGAACCGTGCTGACAGAGCAAGGGACTGCTTATTGGCCTTTTGATAACAAGTTTTCTGAATACCCCGGTAAACCTATTGAATATAGATATGGAGGGGCTTTGCCTGGCTCAATCTCAATTAACTGGTGGTATAAAAATCCTCCTCTTTATTACAAAATTTCCATACCTCCTGGTCATCCATTAAACCAAAGAATTTCACCTCAATTAACAACGGGTAATGACACTGCAGTAAATTGTGGCAGCCAACCACAGGGACTTATGGGGAGCGGAACAAGCGGTTCGGGAATCTCCAATTCATCGGGCACAAGTACGGATGCCCAGGCATTAGATTTTGCATTTAACGAGAGCTATAGTTTCGGCGAAATTAACGAACCGATGAAATACATATTGCAGGACAATGCCTACAGCATACTGAGCAATATGGAGCAGCAGCCAACGCTGGGAAATAGCGCCCTGAGGCAACAATATAGTGCCGTATATTCGCAGATGACAAGCGGAAATATTGGCAAATTCAGCCGGGTGCTTAGTTTGGTTGATGCCGGACAAATAGCCGATGCCAGAAGCGTAAACGCGGGCATTGCCCCGACCAATGATATCGAAAGTAACAAACAGTTTGCATACAGTGTTTATTTCGATTACGTGGTACCGCAACTTGAAATACCCGCTGCCAAGGTTGAACAATTACAGATTATTGCCGATACCCCGCCCTGCATCGGTGGCGGCGGTGTGTATGTGGCACGGGCTATATTGGGATATACCGAACTGGAAACAGTAAATAATAAAAATCTTGCCAGCAATAGTGATGAGATCGAAGGGACTGAAACATCTGGAACCATAGTGATTTATCCCAACCCGACAAGCGATGAGTTGTTTATTTTGTTCGATGGGTATGAAAACGGACAGCATGTTGATGTGGAATTGTATAACATGCTTGGAACTCTGATGCTGAACAAACAAATTGTAAGCAGCACAGAAGCGTTGAATATCAGCACGGAAAAAATACCGGGAGGTTGCTATATATTAATTTTGAAAACTGCAAGCAACGCTTTATACAAAAATCATTTAGTAATAATAAAGTAAAAAAATTAATAATACGGTATAGGGTAGAACTCTTTCCTATACCGTATTATTTTACAATGAGAAAATTATTTCTAATATTATTATTATCCGTATGTAGCAGTAATGTACATTGCCAGCATAATTACGGCGAAAATCTAATACCAAATCCAAGTTTAGATAGCTTTTCTATATGTCCGGATAATGTCTGGCAGATTGATCGTGCCGTGCCATGGACACAACCTTTATGGCGGTCAGCAAGTTCTGTATATAATCAATGTATGTTTGATGATATTACAACCCAAATGGATACAACGTACTGGAGGCATTTTAACTGGCGCTCGCAAGGTATGGCGTGGAATATAATGTGGGCAGATGATAACTGGCGTGTATATATTGAAACACCATTAAAACACCAATTGGAAGCAGGGCAATGTTATTATGGAGAGTTTTATGTGCTGCCATCTTCTTTTTCATATAAAGTGATAGATGCCTTAGGTATGTATTTTTCGGACACATTGGTAAAAGTACTTAATTATACAGTTGTAGGAGGAGATACCTTAAACTGGATTGTACCTATTTATGCTCAACCTCAAATAAGCAACCCTGTTGGCAGGATAATAAAAGATACAGCTAACTGGACAAAAGTGTCGGGTACTTTTGTAGCCAATGGCACCGAAACAGCCATGATAGTTGGCAATTTTATTCCAAGTAACGAAATAAACTGGGAAATATTGAATAATTATCCTTTGCAAAGCTCTAGGTATTTCTTTGATGATTTTGTTTTATGCAAATGCGAAGATACTATACCACCCCAAGAGCCGGAAGCGGTAGTTTATATACCCAATATTTTCTCGCCTAATGGCGATGGGCAAAACGATGTGTTTAGGGTAAGAGGCGAAAATATAGAAACGCTGCACATTGCTGTTTATAACCGCTGGGGCAATATGGTTTTTGAGGGCAGTGAGCCACAGGCAACATGGGACGGCACATACAAAGGTAAGCCCTGTGCGGATGGTGTGTATTATTATATGGTGGAAATAGGTTTTACAGGAGGTAAACAGGAAATGAGAAAGGGGAGCGTTACGCTGGTGCGGTAGCAGGGCAAATTCATGAATTTGCCCTGCTTTTTCAACATATTGTCTATCGGCCTGCCCGTCCGCCAGACGGACGGGCAGTACCACCTGAATGACTCTATCTGGCAGGCCTCGAGCCCGAATATTATTAACCAAACACTGACTTAATGGACAGGCTCTATTTAAAAGAGAATTTTCAAATCATCCTTTTATTGAATCTTTTTTTATTTCTTCCTTCACAGGCTGAGGGCCGATAAGAAGTGTTTCGATTTTTCTTGAAGTATATTTCACATAAATAGTACCGCCCAGATGAGTTCCGTTTTCCAATGGCCGGCTGTTCTCACGCACCAGGTAAATCGTTATTTTGCCGGGTTTGAGATTTTTTAATTCTTCAGGATTTATCTTCATACTGGTGGATCCAACAGCATTGTTATAGACAGACGCTGTGTTAACACTTGAATCTTCTACAAATAAATTGATGGTTTCCCCTGCCTGCAGAGGATAAGTCCATTCCACTGAAAAATCCACATTTTTATCAGCAATCTTAGGGTATTTTATAATTTCGACAGGAATCATCATCGCACGGTTTGTGTATGATTTTTTGTCGCAATCAGTATACATAAAAGTATATATTGGCTTTACACCAGTTTGTTCGGTTACTTCGTAAAACGCACCTGAAAAAATATTTTGTTCATACGGCATTTTTTCCTTTTCAAAAAGGATACCGGCTGGTTTAACAAGAATAAGGGTAGTCCCGTTATGCCCGCCAAAACGGAAAGAAGCAAATGCAGTCAATTGCTTCTCATCCGAATTGTATGCTACTGAATAATACTGGTATATTTCAGATTGCTTCACCGTATCAGAGTTGGCTACTTCATTTGAGGCACATTGTGCAAAAAAAAT
>Ga0209099_1000721_pt1 | contig 37879 bp, 34 predicted proteins | sample AD_JPNHW2_MetaG_FD_184430 | JGI IMG/M metagenome (GOLD analysis project Ga0209099, IMG submission 184430) | Active sludge microbial communities of municipal wastewater-treating anaerobic digesters from Japan - AD_JPNHW2_MetaG (SPAdes) (version 2) | ecosystem: Engineered > Bioreactor > Anaerobic...
CGGGACCTCGCTGGTAGTCTCACACCTGGGGTATATCAGTCAGCGCATCCCGGTCGGGTTGCTCGACGAACAACAGGTGGATCTGTGCCTTGAGCGCCGGGTAATCTCTATCCGGGAAGTAATTATCCGCTATCTGGATCCGGTCTCCATCCTTGCGAAAGCGATGGACCGGCGCAAAGAGAATTTCGCGACAGATCCAACTTATCTGACCACCTTCTACCGGGAAGGAGTGGAAAAAAACGGCCGCTACATCAGTTATTCCGAAGCCGTTTTCAAAGTATACAAAGCCCCTGTCACCAGCGGTGAACACTCCGATCAGGTGAAACTGCTGAAGTCTCGTAAAATCAGGAAAGAAGATCCCGGTGATACCGTGCTCCTGAAGCTGAAAGCCGGGGTTCAATCAGCCCTGGAACTCGATATTGTCAAATGCATCCCGGGTTTCCTCGACTTGAGACCGCCTGTCGACTACACCTACTTTTACTCTAACCTCATCCCGACTGACCACCATGACGCCTATGCCATCACCTTTACCCAACATGCCGGTCTGGACGAGGCTCTTTATACCGGGACCATTTATATTGATAAAGAGAATGATGCCATCCTGGGCGCCGATTTCGAGATCAATCCCGATCATATTGAAAAGGCAGCCGTTGACTTCATTCTGAAGAAAAGCCCTAACGTCAACATTCAACTCGAAAAAATCACCTATTCCGTAAGCTATGCTCCCTTCAACGGAAGGTATTACCTGAACCATGTCCGTTGTGATATCCAGCTGAAAACCAGGTTACGACACCATCTTTCCGCGGATCATTTCTCCACCTTCCTGGAACTCGCCACCTGTAACATCGATACCTCGGAGGTGGTTAAATTTCCCAAGCAGGAACTGATGAAACCCGATGTCGTCTTTTCGGATGAATCGTATACCAGCGACGATGCCTTCTGGGGAAGTTACAACTTCATCGCTCCGGAAACCAAGCTGAAGGAAGCATTGTCGAAAATCATCGGGCAAATCGAAAAGATAGAATAACCCATTTTATCAGGCGCCTTCCTTCGGAAACGGCGAAAGCGTTTTGCCCGGTTCCTTTATACCCGTGTTTTCGAAAAACTTCCTACTTTTGTTTTTCGGCCCCTTTAATTCAACGGTCCCTTGAAAAAACGAATCGGCATATTTCTTTTTCTCTGCCTGACAGCTCCGTTTGTTCTCTGTTATTCCTGGTTGAGCATTCAGAGGATGGAGATCAGGAAAGAAGTGAAATGCAAGATCAGGGCCGGACTTGACAAAAAAGACCTGGTGTTGTTTGTTTTTTCCATCAACGATTCGAAGGCTCTTCACTGGAAAAACCCGCATGAATTCCGGTACAGACAACAGATGTATGATGTGGTGGAAAAAAAAGCCAGGGGTGATTCCGTCCTTTACTGGTGTTATTGGGACCAGAAGGAATCATCCATCGACAAGTTGATCGACGACCTGGTTGCCGGCGTCCTGGAGGCAGATACGCAGGAACAGGAAACGCAGAAGCAATTAATAACCTACCTGAAGACTTATTATATTACCAACCCGTTCTCATGGAATCCTGACATGGAAAGCAGGATGAGCAGGTATACCCGGGTTCAGCCATGCTCCTATTGTCCATGGATCTCCGAACCTCCTTCTCCTCCTCCAAAGATGAGTTAAACAACCGTCTTATTATTACTATTCTCCTCCGCTGTTTTTCGCCGGGGGCAACCCTTTGTTTAACTTAATCAGAAAAAAATGAAGAAATTATTACTGGTTTGTCTGCTGTTATGCTCTCAAATCATTGGATATACCCAGATCATTACGATCAAAGACAAAGAAAGTGATCAGCCGCTGGAGCTGGTTACCCTCATGAGTGATCATCCGAAAGCTTTTGTTATCACGAATGCTGAAGGGCAAGCCGATATTTCAAAATTCCAGGGCGCCACGTTCATCGAAGTCCGGTTCATCGGTTATAAAACAGAACATTACGGATATGCTGATCTCGCAAAAGCCGGTACCATCATCTATTTGACCCCGACCCCCATCACTCTCGATCAGGTAGTGGTTTCCGCTACCCGGTGGAACCAGAATGAGCGGGAAATCCCGGCCAGGATCGTGATCATCTCTCCGAAAAACATCGCCCTGAATAACCCGCAGACAGCAGCAGATCTGTTAGCGGAATCAGGCGAAGTGTTTATTCAGAAAAGCCAACAGGGTGGCGGCAGCCCGATGATCCGTGGTTTCGCCACAAACCGCCTGTTGTACACCGTGGATGGAATCCGCATGAACACCGCCATTTTCAGAAGCGGTAACATACAGAATGTCATCTCATTAGATCCTTTCTCACTCGAAAGCGCCGAAGTGATGTTCGGACCGACTTCGCTCATCTATGGCAGCGACGCCCTCGGCGGAGTGATGGCTTTCCGCACATTGACTCCCAAATACTCCCTGACCTCCAAACCGACGGTCAACGGCAATGCCGCGTTCCGCTATTCGTCAGCCAATAAGGAAGTCACCGAACATTTCGACGTGAACATCGGATGGAAAAAATGGGCCTCCGTAACCAGTTTCACCAACACCAATTTCGGAGACCTGAGAATGGGCAGCAACGGTCCGGATGAATACCTGAGAAACTGGTATGTCAAGCGGGTTGACAGCACCGACGTAGTCGTGGACAACGACGATCCCCATGTGCAGAATCCCACCGGTTATTCGGAATACAACCTGTTGCAGAAAATCGCTTTCAAACCGAACGATAAATGGGAATTTCTCTATGGATTCCAATATTCAACCACCACGGATTATTCGAGGTACGACCGGTTGCTTCAGACTAAAAAAGGCCTTCCCAAAAGCGCTGAATGGTATTACGGACCGCAGGAATGGATGATGAATAACCTGACCATCACCAACACCTCATCGAACCTGATGTACGATGAAATGATCATCCGCCTCGCCTGGCAGGAATTTGAAGAAAGCCGTATCAATCGCAACTTCCAGAAGACCACTCGTTCCCATACCTTGGAAAATGTCAATGCTTATTCGGGCAATGTGGATTTCACCAAATCCATCCGGGACAAACACACCCTGTACTATGGCGTTGAATTCGTGCTAGATGATGTTGATTCCAAAGGGAAAGACGAAGATATCACCACCGGTGAATTTGTCGACGGAGCAAGCCGTTATCCGCAATCGACCTGGGCATCGTACGCCGCTTACATGAACTACCAGTACCGCATCAGCCCCAAGGTCCTGATGCAGGTCGGTGTCCGGTACAACTACTTCACGCTCGATGCTGATTTCAGCAACAACCTGGCGTTCTATCCATTACCTTTCTCTGAAGCAAAAATCAATGACGGAGCATTAACCGAAAGCCTGGGCTTTGTTTACAACCCGGCTGAAAAATGGTCACTGACGGCTACCTTCTCCACGGGTTTCCGTGCACCCAATGTAGACGACCTGGGTAAGATCTTCGATTCTGAACCCGGTTCCGTAGTGGTCCCCAATCCCGACCTGAAACCCGAATACGCGTACAACGGAGAAATCGGTATTGCCAAAATCTTCGGCGAATCGGTGAAAATAGATCTGACCGGTTATTACACCTACCTTCAGGATGCCATGGTACGCCGCGATTATACGCTGAACGGCCTCGACAGCATCATGTATGAAGGCGAGATGAGTAAAGTGCAGGCGATCCAGAATGCCGCCTACGCCACCGTATATGGAATTGAAGCCGGTATTGAAGTGAAACTTCCGGCAGGATTCGGCATCAGCAGCCAGTTTAACTATCAGAAAGGCGAAGAAGAACTCGACGACGGCACCACCGATCCGTTACGCCACGCCGCCCCCTGGTTCGGAGTGACCCACTTCACCTTTGCCAAAAATAAACTGGAACTTGACCTTTCCGCCGTTTATAACGGAGAAGTCAGCTACGAAAACCTTCCTGAAGAAGAACGGGGAAAAGATTATATGTATGCCATCGATGAAGACGGCAATCCCTATTCCCCTGCCTGGTACACCCTGAATTTTAAAGCCATGTACCAGCTGAATAACATCTTCTCGGTCAGCGCAGGTATCGAAAACATCACCGATCAGTTGTATCGTCCATACAGCTCCGGTCTCTGTGGCGCCGGGAGAAACTTTATCATGTCCCTCCGGGCCCGTTTCTAACCAATCCGGAACAAAAAAAGCCGTCAGCAATGACGGCTTTTTTTTTCTCTATCATCAGCTATTCGACCTGAGCCATAATGACCGTGTAATTTTTGCCATATTTTTTAGCACATTTCGGACAGGTGGTGTACCACATGTACCATTTTTTGATGGTCAGGTTCCTGGCTTTGGCCAGTTCCTTATATTCCTTACACCATTTGTCGGTGTCACTGAAAGGCCCTTCAAAGACTTTGCTGAAAAATTTCCCGCTCAATACGACATTTTCGGCATTCGGAATTTCCTGATCAACAGCCAGGTAAACATCCATGTTCCAGCGTGAGGTGTGATCGGAAAGACACATCCAGTCCTGAACTGCGCTCCCCGCTTTGGTGACCTTGTCCAAAGTCCGCTTCATGACACTGCCAAAATTGAGCGGCATGTAAAACAAGGTGCATACCCGATCTTTGATAAACCGTTTATTTTCCCACACGATGATCTTGTCATCCCAGGGAGCCGGATTGAATTCCGGACAACATTCAGGGCTTTTTTCAGGATGTTCTGTCATAAAGTTGGTTTTTAGTGAAACAATAAAGGACGTATGTAACGTCCCCTAAAAACGGAGCATCAGGAACGGTCGACCTGATGCCCCAAAAACTTACTGGTTTCTCCATTTATCATTAATGACCGTTAATACAAATATACACAAAAAAACCTGTTTTTCCAAGTTCTGCAATAAATAATGTTATCATACTGATATTCTGATATATAATCATGTTTTTATCAAAATATAACAAAAGAATAAAGTTGCCGGTCCTGTTTTCATTTTTCATTGGATATTAGGTTTTTACGTGAGTTTTTCTTATCTTACTATCCAGAAAATTGAAAAATTCAGGCCATGGTAAAAAATGATCCTCTTATCCAGGGCGTGCTGATCAATAAAATTAAGAGTACCTTGCCGGCCAATATTTCCCTGGCCGATGAGCTGGCCGATCTCCTGGAGATCAGTTCCGACAGTGCCTATCGCAGGATCCGCGGGGAAACGGCATTCACCATCCACGAGATTGCTACTATTTGCGAGCATTTCAAGTTTTCTTTCGACTCCCTGATGCCTCTTCAGCAAGGCCTGGTCAATTTCAATTACAACGAAGTAAACACGTACAGCGATTATTTCAGGTACCTCACGGAGATCAGGGACGAACTGGCGAGATTCATCAGGATCCCGGAGAGACATATTACCTATGCAGCAGTGGATGTGCCTGTATTTCATTATTTTGCTTCTCCAGAGTACCTGCATTTCAAGATGTTTTACTGGCTTCGATCGGTAGCCATCGATCCCGAATATGCCGGGAAGAAATTCGCGGTATCGGACATCAACGAAGAGCTGATCGGTATTTGCCGGGAATTAGCCGACCTTTATGCGGCCATTGACTCTACCGAGATATGGTCGGAAAGCATCCTGAGCAGTATGCTGAAACAAGTTATCTACTATTGGCAGACGGGGGTTTTTGCCAGCCGGGAAGATGCGCTGCATCTGGTCGATTCCGTGAAGAAAACCATACAAAAAGTCCAACGGGAATCGGAAATGAACATGAAACTGCGTTCCGACGGACTTACTCACGACTTGACGGCCAATTTTCAGCTTTATTCCAGTGATATCGAAATCGGAAATAATTTTATTCTGGTCTGCCTTGGTCAGATGAAAATTCTGTACATGAGTTTCCATACCTTCAATAAAATGTTCACCACTAACCAGTCGTTCAACAAGCTTACCGAAAAATGGATGTCCAATCTTATCCGGCAGGCAAACCTGATCAGCGGGGTGGGTGAAAAGCAGCGGTTCCGGTTTTTCCAGACTTTATACAACCAACTCGATGACCTTGCGCTTACGATTCAATGATCTTGAGGTGTTATCCTGAAAATACTATTTTTGTCATGCAACATTTTCTTGTATGACTTACTGCGAAACTCAAAAATTCAAACAACCCTGGATCTGGATAGTGCTCATTCTTTCCGGAGTGTTGGTTTTAGGAATATTTGGTATGGGCATTTACCGTCAGATCATTTGCAGAGTTCCCATGGGGAACCATCCCATGAGTGATGGCGGGCTGATCGTCATCGCTTTCCTGATGCTGGCATTATTCAGCGGGCTGTTCTATCTTCTTTTATCCTTAAAAATGACAGCCTTGATCGATGAGAGCGGAATCCGGTACCGGATGTATCCCTTTCATATCAAATACCGGCTGATCCGTTGGGACCAGCTTGAAAAATGTGAAGTGGTACAATACAATCCTCTTCTTGATTACGGTGGATGGGGGATCCGCTACAGTAAAAAAGGAAAAGCATTCAATGTCGCCGGAAACAAAGGACTGCAATTGACCTTGAAAAAGGGCGAACCGATCCTGCTGGGGACACAGAAACCCTTGGAATTGGCTGAATTCCTTAAACAGCAAACCGGAACAACGGCTGTTAATACAGCCGGATGCCGTACTGACTCCTAATATACTTAAAGTACCAGAAGAGCGTACGGTTCACTTCAATACCGTATTCAATACCTGGTTGATAATTCAGCAAACAGGCAATGATGCCGGGGTATCGTCCCATTCGATAATAATTATTCCAGTTTCCGGCAGCGATGATATTCTGATTCCGGTAGTAATCGTTTGAATGATCCATTGCCGGACTGTAGTTAAGTATATACCACTGATCGAATGACGGGTCGATGACCACAATATCGTATTCGGTGCTGTCCAGACTATCACCGGTTAGCACCGCAGAGGTTTTCACCGTCTCTTTGACCGGGGAACAAGCCCACAACAACACGAGGGCCAACATTCCAATGAAAAAAAACCGTGACATATCGCAAATTTTACGTGAAGTTACATCAACGGGAGCAAAAAAAGCGCGATTCCGGCAGGTTTCATCTTCACCAGTGTCTGACCACCCATCTGGCCCGCGCCATCGTTTTATCTCCCGACAAAAGCTCAACCAGGTATATGCCATTGGCATACCCGGTCGAATTCAAGGTTATCCATGCGGAGGACGATTCGATACTCCGTTGTTCCATCACTTTTCCGGTCATGTCGGTGACCCTGATCACGAGGGATTTAATGCCGTCGGTGGCCGGGAGTTTTAGCAGGGCCTCGGTGGCGGACGGATTCGGGACAATCGATAACCTGCCCGGGTCCTTTTCCGCTTCTTTTACCGCCGTCAGAACACCGGTAAATTTATAAATCTCGTTGTACCCGGATTCTCCTCCGGCCAGCCATCCGGTGGTCGCATCATAAAACGAAACCGTTCCGTTTGACATAACATTAGATTCAATAAGTATCATGTTCATAAACAAATCCGGCGTAAAATATACATCCATCAGGGTTTTGAAAGCTGTAAGGACAAAACCGCCATCGAACCCCCCGACGCTGGTCATTCCGCCGATGGAATGTCCTTCCGGTATTGACACGGAATCCCAGGTGACACCTCCGTCGGTGGTGATGACAAAATCATTGCCGATATAATCCCCCCGCCAAAATGCTCCTTTTTCCCCGGTGGAAAAACATACATTGAACGATGCGGTTACACCTTCTACTACCTGCGTGACCTGCCAGGTATGTCCTTTATCGGAAGATCTGAAACACCGGCCCTGGTTGGTGGCGAACCAGATCGAATTTCCGACGGCGGAGTACGCGTTATTCAGACCTGCTTCGCCGACAAGAGGTACCGGGATATCAGATGACGGAACCCTGTTCCATGTGGCCCCTCCATCATTGGTGATCTGGATCTCAAAGTACCCTTCCGTAGGATCTCCCATGGCTACTCCCGTATCTGCGCTGAAAGCATGATAAAAATTGGCAAAACCGCCATCAAACTGGGTAGTGGTCAGATTAGACCAGGTATCGCCACCATCCGTCGTTTTCCAAATCGTTCCTCCACTTAAAATCATATCCGTAAAAACAAAGAAACAGGTATTCGTGTCCCATTCGCAGATAGAACTGCACCAGGGTTCGCCTGGAACAGGGATGGAATCAAATGTCCACAGATCTCCACCGTTGGTGGTTTTAGCAGCGTATGGAAAGATAAGTCCTTCCTCGTGAGTGGTCCCGATCCATACATGCTGCGGATCCGAGATCGAGATGTATACCGGCCAATACCCCGTTCCGGGATAATTCAGCGGCTGAGGTACAAACTGCCCCATACCGTAAAACGCCATGAAAAGAAGAATCCAACCGAATAATAGCTTTTTCATACCCTTGATTGTTAAAATCATTCATTACCAAATTTTCCGGCCCATATGTTGTCATTCCAATCTGATATCAACAATCTTTCATCTGATCATGATTCAGAATTTTAAATACCTGAATTCAAATCAAATATAACGATTTTCCGAGGAAAAAACAAGTCTGATGACGGAGAAAAGCCGGTAGGTGTAACCGATTCGGTTGATGATCGTGACGCTTTTACGCTGAGTTTTCTGACCAGCCTTATGTACATGACAAAATTTCTGAAATGAGGTATATTTAATTGTTATACACCATTTTAAATCTTCTTTTATCGTTTTCTAACCTTCTGATTTTCTTGTTCATTTTCTTTTTGCTTGTCCAAAAAGAAAACGAACCAAAAGAAAAACGACAGCCGTGCCTTTTCGACGACCCACCTGACCAGATGCGAACTGTGAAGTCCGAAATGTGATATCGGTATCCTTACATTTCGCATTTGATCTGCCCCGCCGAAAAGCCAATGGCAATTTTGAAACCGCTGCCTTTTTGCCTCACCTTCAAGGATGGACCTAACGGCAAATTCTCTTTTATGCAACGAATCCCGAAAGGATAATATGAAAGATAGAGGTTCCGGTGAACGTGTCCCCTCGCCTTGCTCGCAAGGAGAGGGCTAGGGAGAAGATACAAAAACGACTGCCTTGACATTTTAAGGAAATTGGTCATGTATTGAGTGACCAGCCTTACATCTTATAAAGCCGTGCGCGTATCTCCCGTGCCCAATCCCGGTGAGAAACGGATTTGTCAAGGGTACTGTATGATATGGGTTCCCCGATCCTGACCCTGATGGTTTTATTTCGCTTTCTGAACAGTTCCCGGGGCAAAAGGATCAACTCAAGATCCGCTTTGATCCCCAGAAATTTCCTTACCAGGAATACCGTGTAGAATAACCTGGAATTCCTGCCATAAAAATGGAAGGGAATAATATCTCTTTTGCTTTGAATCGCTTTGGTGATAAAACTTTTCTGCCAAACGTTATCCTGGATCTTTCCGTGATAGACTCTCGACACTTCCCCGGAAGGGAAATGTGTTATAGGGACATCCGATTGATAAAGGTTCTCCAACACCAGGGCAATTTCTTTGGAAGAATGATTAAAAACATCGATGGGGGCAATCAGCGGTTGCAGCTGGGGAAGAAACATGAACGAGTCGTTGGCGATTGCTTTCAGGGTGCCGTACTTGCCGGATACAACATGGGTCAGGATCAGACCGTCAATCACTCCGAACGGATGATTCGCAACAAAAAAACACTTTCCGCTTTCCGGAAGGTTCTCTGCTCCTTCGATTTCCACGTTCAGGTTTAATTCAGCGATAATTTTAACTAAAAAATCTTTCCCGGTGGCATCAGGGTATTTTGAAAGGATGTTGTTCATTTCATCCTCCTTGATGATCCAGGCAAATATTTTAAAAACAAAACGGGGGAGTTTCTTTAAGGCTTCCGACCTGCCGTTCAAAATAATCTGTTCAATGTCAATGTCCGCTGGTCGTGTGATGGGATTTTCCATACTATCGCTTTTGATCGGATCCCACCCATTATGTTCAGGATTTTGCAAAAATAATGATAATCCCGGTAAAGGATTAAGGATACAAAATGATTTATATATCTTTGGGTCACATAAAGAGTATGACATAAATACCCGGTTTACCATCAATAGTCTGTTTTTAACCATTTAACACCTCTTTTATGCAAAGGAAATTATTCTTATTATGCGCAGGAATTTTCCTGTTCCTTTCCACAGGAAATGCCCAGATTGTTCTTCCGAAGCTCTTCCCGGTCGCACCGGTGCCGGAAGCGAAGAAAGAAATGACAGTACCTGCCGCTCCTGCCGAGTGGCGGAAAGATTCAACCTGGGCCTGGCACTGGAATAGTACCACTTCAGCCTGGCAAAAAATTGAACGGACACTCCGTACTTCCAACGGTTGCGGTCAACCGGTCAACCGTTTAACCCTTTCATGGAACTATACCCTTTCGGAATGGGTCAATTTCACAAAAGCCTCCAACGACTATTTCCCGGATAATATGACCCCTTCCTCTTCCTTCGAGATGCACTGGAATCCATCGGATAATATTTGGATGGAGGTTTATCATGCTCTTTATAAAAGCAATGGCGATATCACGGAATGGGAAGAAAAGTATTACGATGAAACCACCAACAGCTACACTTCAGGAAACCAGGGAATGTATACCTATTATTCTCAGGGCATACAGGTGGTACAGAAGAACCTGGACGTCCCGACTTTGTCCTGGAAAAATTACAGCCGCTTAACCACCGGATTCGATCTGCAGGGAAACTCCGTAAGCAGAATCATTGAATTGTGGGATGAGCCAACTTCATCATGGTGCAATGTACAAGCTGAGGTGGCTACCTATAATGCACAAAACCAAGTGGTGGAAGTACTATATTCCGGATGGGACTCCGGAATCAGTGATTGGAAAAACCTGGGGAAAATAACGTATGAGTACAATGCCTCCGGATGGTTGGTCAAGAATTTTATGTACCAGTGGGATGAAATCACTCTGTCATGGCAAAACGCAGTCAGAATCGATTATCATTATGACGAAAACGGAAACAAAATCCAGGCAGGATCCTATGAATGGGACGAAGTCGCCCTGCTATGGGAACCTGATCAGAAAGAGCTTTATTCCTATCATTCCAACGGAATACCCTGGCAAACCTTCCGGTATATCTGGATCCCATCGCTGAGCGAGTTCAAAGAGACCGAATACACGGCTTATAACGAGGCAGGAAGTGAGATGGAACATTATTCTAAAGACATCAACATGTCAACCTTCGAATATTATCAGGGGTACAGAACGTTGAACACTTATTCTGAAGACTTGTTAACAGAGACGCTGAACCAGCAACTGGAAGTGCCTGCCAATACCTGGAATGATGAATACCGGACTTCCTACACCTGGGATGCCAATCACAATCTGACCCAGGAATTATACGAGTCCTATGACGATGCCCTCCTGGCCTGGAAAAATTCGTCGAAGAAGGATCATTTCTATTCCTCCTACATCGGCCTGGAAGAACCCGGGGAGTTATCAACCCTTTGCTATTTCAGAAATCCGTTGTCGCCCGGCGAAACCGTTCATTGCCCCGGCCTGGTTTCCGGAGAACAATACCGGTTCAGGTTATACACCATGACGGGACAATCCGTTTGTGATCAACAAGTTCAGGGGACTGGTTCCTTTACCATTCCCGGTTCCCTTTCACAGGGATCTTATATGCTGATGATCACCGGCAGCCAGGGAAATGCTTACTCGGGGAGAGTGATGATAAAATGATTTGAAAAACTCCTGTACGGAAGGGAAGATTTTTCTTTTAATTTTGGATAGTCAGAAACCGGAAGGCATTTATAATGATCAAACCATCCATTTTACAAAAGGATAAATTATTCTCGGCCAATTGGTTCAAATCATATGCCCTGATCGCTGTCGGCACCTTTTTAGTATCAGTGGGGTATGTCATGTTCATCAGTCCGAACAAGATAGTCCCCGGAGGCATTTACGGGATATCCATCATGTTGCATTACCTGCTGGGGACGCCTATCGGATTGACCGCCCTGGTGTTCAACATCCCGCTTACCCTGATCGGGACAAAGCTGCTGGGACCCCGGTTTGGCACCCGAACGGTGGTTGCCTTTGTCCTGACTTCCATTTACGTCGACACCTTGTATTACTTGTACGGGTCGAAGCCGCTTGTTCCTAATGAAATGCTTCTCTCGAGCATCTTCGGGGGACTGTTTATCGGGATCGGGGTGGCCATGACCTTTAAGGCAAAATCGACCAGCGGCGGAAGCGATGTCATCGCCATGATCCTGCAGAAGTATACCCGGTGGCCTTCGGGACAGCTGATGATGCTGGTCGATGGAAGCATCGTGGCCATCAGCCTGTTTGTTTTCGGTGACTGGAAAATCCCCCTGTTCAGCCTGATCACCATTTTTGTCGTCGGCCGGGTCATTGATATCGCCCTGCACGGGTTCACCTACGATAAGACCCTTTTTATCATCTCGGATAAGCACGAGGAGATCCGCAACAGTATCATCAATGACCTGAGACGGGGAGGCACTTTTCTGCACGGAGAAGGAATGTACAACCATGAGCGCAAGCAAATCATTTTCACCGTCGTCAACCCCCGCGAGTTGTTTTTACTGGAGGAATACATACACCGGGTCGATCCCGACGCTTTCATTGCTGTACTTGAAGCCTTTGAGATCCTGGGAAAAGGATTTAAATCGTTGACCGAGAAAGTGGAAGACAAATAGCCTGATTCCCGACACAGGCTTACAAAAATTTTACCTGGACTTTTTTCAGGTATTTTTCCTCCAGGACGGTCGTGATCCTTTTAATGATATTTCTTCTGATTTCCAGATCTACCGGGAGGTTGGGGTCCTGGTGCGCTTCGTTGATGCGGGTTCCGACGACTATGTCTATCCGGTCCGATTCAAAGATCAGCCTGACGATATCGCCATCCGGCGTTTCCGGTAACTGCTCGGGGGTAATCCCTTTTTCCAGCATATCGGCTACCGCACAGAGGGTAAGGATCCCTTCCGTTACCAGGTCTATCCCTTCCATGCTGGCCGCGGGTGGCAGTTTGTCGATCGGATTTTCAATATCCATGGATATTTCGCGGTGAAGTTCCCGGGAAATGATCTTGGAAGTGGTTCCGCCACAGATGATCTTCTTTCCGGGATAGCCCATGACCAGGTTTGCCAGGTACCTGTCTTTCCCCTGATCATACGGAGGACCGGAGCAGATCAGGAGATCCCGTGGTTGCCGCATGTAAATGACCGCACAGGAGGTATCGTCCAGGGGAAGGTATCCATCGTTTGCAACAGCATGTTTGACCACCACCCGGGAAAGGTCGTGTGCAGAGATGTCCGGGTCCTTTTTCAGGGTATCCTCAACCAAGTGAATGACCCCCTCCCGTTCCCAGCCAAAAGGAAAAGCCTCCCGGCCAATACCCGACTGGTTCACGCCGTCGGTGAACAGGATCAGCCGGTCGTTTTTGCAAAGATGGATGTGCGACAGCAGGATCCCCCGCCCCGCCTTTCGCTCGGGAAGCATGATCTCCTCTTTGGTAGTCTCGATCTCTTTCCCCTCCCGAAACAGGATATACCCCGGATTATCGAATTCTACTACCGTGGTATCCCCGTCGTTATCGATGTCGACAATGGTAAAGGTGGCGTAGCTGATGTTGCGGACACTGTCGGTGGGAAGGGTATCCATGATGGTGAGAGCGGTCTGTACAACAGGTTCATTGCGTAAGCTGAAACTCATGGCCATGGAGGCCGTCATGGTACTCAGCACATTGGCTTTGATCCCGCTGCCCAGTCCATCGGACAATACCGAAACATAACGGTTTTCCCCTTTTATTTTTCGTGAGATAAAAGCATCGCCACAGATCAGGCATCCTGATTTGTTCTCCTGCGAGATTCCGATCTCGATGAAAGAATTTTCTCTGTGATCAAAGGAAGGCATTGCCGGTTATTTTTGAACTTTCTCTTCCGTTTCATGCGAATTGAGGATCGAACTGATCATGGACTCCGTGAAGGCCGCATTTTCACCCAGGAGATAAGCGATGCGTTGAACCGATGCCATGTTTTGCACCACGACGTCCTTAAGCCGGCTGACCATGATCGATTTCTGCACTTCCGGTTCGCGCATGTTTTCAATGATTCCGCAGAGAATCTTATATTTCTGGATGGTAATGACAGAAACATGAAAATAATTGTCGTGATCGTGAACATCCTGTTCGATCATCTCTTCTCCCGAAGTGATCAGGGAAGAGAAATACTTGTGAAAGGGCAATAACTGCCGGAGATCGGCGCCGGCCAGTCCCGGGTTGTTCTCAAAAATGACCTGGGTATCTTTCCCCATCATCCCGGCAAACTTACGGTTGCAATCGATAATGTGCAGGGTTTCGTCCACGATGACTACTCCCGAAGGCATCTTCTGCAACAATACCGAGGCCTTATGCTGAGCGACTTTTCTCATGTATGAAATACACATGGCCCTTTCCGCCTTCCCTTCCAGCATGGCTTTGGCAAATTCCCGGCAGTTGTCGTATCCGCATCCCGAACAATTCAACTCCTCCTGTTCCGTGTATTTTCCCATCGAAAAGAGAATGTCCTGGATCTCATCTTCGGAATAACAACAGGTGATGACCGGCGATATCCGTTCAAAATGGTTCTCCGGTGCGTCTCCGGACACGGAGAGTTCCCGGTATTTCTGCTGATCTCCGTCAGCAATAAGAGAATGAGAGATGATCTTCAGCCGTTTCCCGGCCAGTCCTTCCTGATTTACGGAACCCGGTCCCTTGATACATCCCCCGTCGCATGCCATCAGTTCCAGAAAGATCCTGTGGTCGACATTCCATCCGGGGACTTCTTTCATGATCTCGCGGATATTCTTTATTCCGGAGAAGGTCATATACTCTATATCCGTGGCGGCGACATCTTTTTTAATGTTGGACAACATCCCGCCGTCGATGGGAAAAAGCTTCCCTTTCCCCGGCTTGCCGATAATGAAGTCATCCGGAAGGGTCTCTTCTGCAACTCCGGCAACAACCTTCTCTTCCTCCATCCAGTTCAGTAATTCCTGGAAAGTGATCACCGCGTTGATGGTATCCGGATAACAATCAGCTTCTTCCTTCTTGGCCACGCAGGGACCGATGAATACGGTTTTGATATTCTCACCGAACGTTTGTTTAAGCAACCGTCCGTGAGCCAGCATCGGGGAATACACGGGAGCCAGGTTCTTCCTGAGTTCCGGCGCATAGCGGCAGATAAAATTCACTACCGCGGGACAACAGCTGGAAAAATAAACCCCGTTGGGTTGTTTCTCCAACCAGGCATGCGACGTGGCGGTGATCCATTCAGCAGCAACAGCTGTTTCGGAGACCCCGCTGAACCCCAGTCTTTTCAGGATCCGGAAGAATTGCCCTGTTGTGTAATCCGGGAAATCGGAAATCCAGGAAGGTGCGAGACAGGCAATGACCTTTTCTCCGGAATCAATGAGCCACTGCGCATTCCGGATATCTTCCCTGAATTTTTTGGCTTTTACCGGGCAACTCTGAATGCAATTGCCACAGTAAATACACTGCGATTGGATGATCGAGGCGCTGTTTCCTTCGATCTTGATAGCCTTGACCGGACATTGCTTGATGCAACGGTAACAGTCCTGACAATTGTTTTTTTCGGTATAGATGACTGGTGCGCTCACGACCATCCGGATAAAATTATTTCAAAAGGTGCTTTTTCAGCAGGCTGATGATATTTTCTTTGGTAACGTTGGTATATTCTGTGCCATTTATTTGCAATACCGGCCCCTGATTGCATTTTTCATCGCACAGATGCCCTTTGAAACTGACCACATCTTTTAAATCGTGTTCTTTCAGAAATCCCTTGATGATCTCCAGGTTTTTGTCATTTCCCCGTGAGAAGCACGAACTCCCCAAACAGATGGTTATTTCATTACGATGTGCCATGAAGAAAAGTTTACGTCAGATATTGATGATCTCATATCCTTCCGCGGGTTCAATCCTGCTGCCGGTATGGTTCCGGATCAGGTTGATCCCGGCTTCCGCCATTTTGCTGATATAATAATCCGCTTCTTCGGGCAGCGACGTCAGGATGCCTTCGGTGACATGCATCCGACGGGCAAGGGAGACCAGTTTAGAGCAATCCAGCACCGGGACCCCGAGCACGGAGGAATCGTTATCGGCCGGATTCTTCTCGAAAATGGCTACCACGTTCACGGTCGGATGATGCAGGTACTCATCCCTCAGAAGTTCCGTGGTACGGGGAGTATTCCCGGCCATGAAAACGTAAGTCTTAGCGGCATTTTTCACCTCCAGGTTCTCTTCCATCCTGCTGATCAACGATTTCACTTCGCAGATGCCGTTGCTTTCATGCCTGATACCCAATTCTTCCAGATCAGCTTTCACTGTCGAAACAGGCAGTCCCACGATGGTGGAGATCCGCTGAAGAGAAATAAAATCCCGGCTCTGTAAGCAGAGTTTTTTCAGAACGGGCAGGTAGTCCGCGATCCTTTCGTACGTGGACGCAGGGATCTCCCGATGGGATTTATTATCACTTTTCATGGTTTTGTGTATTAAACTTCGTTCTGATATAACGGTCGATAGCGAGAGCGCTTTTGCGGGCTGCTCCCATGGCCAGGATGACCGTTGCCGCGCCTGTGACAGCATCGCCGGCGGCAAAAACTCCTTCGTGAGAAGTAGCTCCGTCATCGCCATTCGTGCTGATACAGCCGTGTTTATTGATTTCCAGTCCTGGCGTTGTATTGGGTATCAATGGGTTAGGCGATGTTCCTAAGGCCATGATGACCGTGTTTTCTTCAATCAGGAATTCCGAGCCGGGTATTTCCACCGGGCTACGGCGTCCGCTGGCATCCGGTTCTCCTAATTCCATCTTAATGCATTTCAGGGCTTTCACCCATCCTTTTTCGTCCCCGATAATCTCCACCGGGTTGGTAAGCAGCTGGAACCGGATCCCTTCTTCTTTGGCATGTTCTACCTCTTCCCGGCGGGCAGGCAGTTCCGCTTCCGAACGGCGGTACACGATGGTGACATCAGCTCCGAGACGAAGAGCGCCCCTGGCCGAATCCATCGCCACGTTCCCTCCACCGACAACCACCACCTTTTTCCCGGTTTTCACCGGAGTATCATGGTCATCGGTATAGGCTTTCATCAGGTTGATGCGGGTGAGGAATTCGTTGGCCGATAGTACGCCGTTGAGGTTTTCACCGGGAATATTCATGAACTTGGGTAACCCGGCGCCGGAACCAATAAACACCGCATCAAATCCTTCTGATTTCATCAGCTCTTCCACGCTCTCGGCTTTCCCGATCACGGCATCCGTGATGATGTTCACTCCCATTTTCCGGATGTTTTCAATTTCGTGTGCAACAACGGTGTCTTTGGGTAACCTGAATTCGGGAATACCGTAAACCAACACGCCTCCGGCTTTATGTAACGCTTCGTATACGGTAACGGAATATCCCATGCGGGCCAGGTCTGCTGCACAGGTCAATCCGGCCGGGCCGCTTCCGATAACGGCCACTTTGTGCCCGTTGCAGCCTGTTTTCTTCTCCGTCGAAGTCGTATTTTCCCGGCTCCAGTCACCTACGAAACGTTCCAATTTCCCGATGGCGACAGCATCCCCTTTCTTCCCCAGAACACATTGCCCTTCACACTGGGTTTCCTGCGGACAAACCCTTCCGCAGATAGCCGGTAACAAGGATGACTGGGCAATCGTTTCTGCTGCCAGAGCAAACTCTTTATTTTTAACATGTTGAATGAATTCCGGGATATGGATCTGCACCGGGCATTGTTCAATACACAGGGGTTTACGGCAATTTAAACAACGGGAAGCTTCTGCCACGGCTTCTTCCGGGGTATAACCCAGACATACTTCGTTAAAGTTGGTGCGACGGATTTCGGGTTTCTGCTCCTGTACCGGTATTCTTTTATTGATGGCCATGATATTTCTTATTTAGTATGGGATTTGTTGATAGCGAGATCTATGTTGCAGAGATGGTCCTGTTCGGTTTCTTCCTGGTGATACATGCCCTGACGGCGCATGGCCTCTTCAAAGTGGACCAGATGACCGTCGAATTCGGGGCCGTCAACACAAGTGAACCGGGTCCGGTTTCCCACCGTCACCCGGCAGGCTCCGCACATTCCAGTTCCATCGATCATCAACGGATTCAGGCTGACAATCGTCTTTAAACCGTAGGGACGGGTCATGTCGGCAACGGATTTCATCATGATCAGCGGACCGACTGCAATGCAGCGATCGTAATACCCCGGTCTTTCTTCCAGCAGCTGTTTCAGCGGGCCGGTCACAAATCCCTGGATCCCGGCGCTGCCATCGTTGGTGGTAATGAAAACCTCGTGCGAAAATCCGGTCAGTTCCTGCAAAAGGATCAACTGTTCTTTCGTTTTGGCACCGAGGATCAGGTCGGGTTTTTTCCCGTGCTGACTCAACCATTTTACCTGGGGGAAGACAGGCGCGGCGCCCAATCCGCCGGCAATAAATAAGACATTCTTACTGGAAAGCCACTCAGCGCTTTCATGGATCAACTCAGAGGGTTGCCCCAAAGGACCGACGAAATCGGCAAAAGCTTCTCCTTCCTCAAAACGCGACATCTTCCGGGAGGACAATCCCACCACCTGAAAAATAATGGTCACTGATTTTTCTTCCTGGTTTATGTCACAGATCGTCAAGGGAACCCGCTCTCCTTTCTTATCGGGGATCACAATGACAAACTGTCCGGGTTTCCCGTGTTTGGCAACTCTTGGCGCCAACACTTTCATGAGAAAGACATCGGGGCCTAACTTCTTTTTTTCCAGAATATTGAACATCTCTTTGGTTTTAACAATTGTTTTGGTTTGAGTGAAGATTGCCCTGTCCCTGCTGCATGCCGGTTCAGGGCAATCCGGTAGTCAAGGTTCAGAAATTAACTTTACGACCATAATAAGCAGCTTCGAATAACTTTTTAAAATCACCGGCTTTGGTTTCCCGCGGATTGCATCCGGTGCAGGCATCCAGGACTGCATTGTTCGAGATGCGGTCGACATTCTGCAGGAAATCTTCTTCCGTTACCCCGTATTCCTTCAAGGTCGACGGTATATTCAGTTGTTTATTCATCCCGTTGATGAACTCGCGCAAGGAATCGGTCAGTTCGGTATCGGTTTTCCCTTCCAACCCGATAAAACGGGCTATTTCCGCGTACCGGTCGGCACAGACTTTTTTATTGTAGTCGATGACAAACGGGAGGTAGATTGCATTCAGGCATCCGTGAGGAATGTGGAATACTGCTCCCGATTTATGAGCCATGCTATGGACGATCCCGAGCAGGGCATTGGAGAAAGCCATCCCGGCCAGACACTGGGCAATATGCATTTTATCACGGGCTGCTTGGTCTCCGGCATATGATTTCAACAGATTATCCTTGATCATGATAATAGCTTTCAGGGCCAGGGGATCGGAGATATCGCTCCGGTTACTGGCGGTGTAAGCTTCAATAGCGTGTGTGATCGCATCCATTCCCGTGTGTGCCGTCAGTTTCTGGGGCATGGTATAAGCCAGTTCCGGATCTACGATGGCGATATCGGGTGTGATCTCAAAGTCGGCCAGCGGATACTTGATCTGCGTTTTATAATCCGTGATGACGGAAAAAGCGGTGACTTCCGAAGCTGTTCCACTGGTCGAAGGAATGGCGATGAACCGCGCTTTTTTCCTCAAAACAGGAATGTTAAACGGCTTGGCCACTTCTTCAAACGTGGCTTCGGGGTGTTCGTAAAAAATCCACATGGCTTTGGCCGCATCGATGGGTGAGCCTCCGCCAATGGCAACAATCCAGTCGGGATTGAATTCCCGCATCATTTCGGCTCCACGCATTACAGTTTCAACCGAAGGATCAGGCTCCACTCCTTCAAAAAGTTTCACTTTCAATCCGGCTTCTTTCAGATAGCCTTCCGTTTTATCAAGGAAACCGTTTTTCTTCATCGAACTTCCACCAACAACGATGATGGCTTTTTTCCCTTTAAGGTTTTTCAGTTCTGCTAGTGCACCGTGACCAAAATAAAGGTCTCTGGGTAATGTGAATCTGGTCATTTCTTTTTTATTTAGTTGTTAGCATTGAATTTTACTTTCCCAGAGTAATTCAAATACCGTGCCACAATGCATATCTAATTTATTTTCAATATCTTATCAAAATCTATTGTTTTCATTTCAGTAATTATGTGTCATCAAAATGAACAGTTAAACAAAAATACGTGTCATTATTTATGACACTGTCATTTTTTATGACAAAACTGCAAAGAAAAGGAAGAAAACAGAAAACCGGGAGAGGTTAATCGGGATGTTTGATCCCGTATTTCTTGATTTTCTGATACAGGGCATTTCGACTGATATCCAGTGATTTCGCCACCTGGGTCATATTTTTCCCGAGAATTTCGATGGTTTGTTTGATCATTTCTTTTTCAGTTTCTGATAGCGTTTTGAGTGCCGGTTTCAGCTGGTTTTGAAAGGCTGCCGGCTCAACCGCGACATTTTCATCTTTATATGTACGAATAGCTCTGAATTCCTCATCCATCATATCGGGAGTAAGATTTCCTCCCAGGATGACGAGTTTTTCTGCAAAGTTCTCCATTTCGCGGATATTTCCCGGCCAATGGTACAGATTGATCCGGTCGATGAGGTCAATATCGATGTCGGGGACAGGTTTATTCAACCTGGTCGCCTTATGTTTCAGAAAATACTTGAGCAAAGGCAACAGGTCCTCCTTCCGTTCGCGGAGGGAGGGGATGTGAAGCGGGACTACGTTCAGCCGGTAAAACAGATCCAGCCTGAACTTCCCGTTTCTGACCTCTTCTTCCAGGTTCTTGTTCGTGGCTGCGATGATCCTGACATTCACCGGGATAGATTTGGAACTACCGATCCGGTTAATGGCATTTTCCTGCAGGGCCCGCAGCAACCTCACCTGCATATCGGGCGGCATCTCCCCGATCTCATCCAGAAAGAGGGTTCCTTTGTCGGCCAGTTCAAATTTCCCCGGATTTCCTCCCTTTTTAGCGCCGGTGAATGCACCATCGGCGTACCCGAAAAGCTCACTCTCAATCAGGCTGGGCGAGATCGCTCCGCAATTCAACGCGATGAACGCCTCCCCGGAACGATCGCTTGCGTTATGGATCGCCTGGGCGAATACCTCCTTGCCCGTGCCGCTTTCACCCGTTATCAACAGGGTCGTCGGACTGTTGGCCACCGTCCTGGCATACCGAAGGGTGTCTTTGATCTTTTTCGAAACCCCGATGATGTCGGCAAAGGTGAATCGTGCCTGTTGCCCGCTATATTTATTCAATAACCGCAACATTCCGCTCAGGGGACGGAAGGTAAACAGGAAACCCAGCACCTGCTTTTCGGGTGTCGTAATCGGTAACAGGCTGATCAGGTAAGTAACCGCCTCGCGGTTGTAAGTCAGGATGGTCTCTTCGTCCTGGATATTTCCCGAGGTGAGGATCCTCCGCTTTAGTTTGTTCCAGTCTTTTACATACCTCACAACCGGCTGGTTTAGCAAATGCAACCGTCTTATGTTCAGCGTGTCGCACGCCGTATTGTTAACCCAGTGGATATCGTCGTTCAGGTCGATCGCAAAAATGCCATACGAAAGGTTGTTCATCATGGCAAAAGCGTACATGTTGGCATCGTACAGTTGCTTATGGATCTCGACGTTCTCCAGGTGGTTTTCGATGTTTCGCGCCGCCTCCACCACGATACCCAGGGTATGCGGATGTACCATCTCGCTGTAACCGGTAAGACTGATGACCCCGATCATCTTCCCGTTCGTATCATGAACCGGCGCCGCCGAACACGTCCAGCGCTGGAAAGCTTTCAGGTAATGATCCGACTCGGTGAGTTGCAACGGTTTGTCCACAGCGATAACCGTCCCGATGGAATTGGTGCCTGCACTGGCTTCCGACATGATGGCCCCCGGTACCATGCTGAATTTCTCTGCCTCTTGTATGATCTCTTTATCACCGGTCATGGTCAGGATACATCCGTCTTCATCGGCAAGGATCACGAAGAACCCCGAACCCTTGACCAAACCATAAACCTCGGAGATAAACGGCATGATCATGTCAATCATCTCCCGGCGAAGAGAGAGCCGCTCGTTCAGCACATCACGATACAATATCTTTTGGGGAGCAACCTGCTGAGGGTCAACCCCGAATCCTTTGCTTCGTTGATGCGACTGGGAGATAATATGCCGGTGCTCATCCATTCATCTTACTCTGATTCACAAAGATAATAGTATCCTCGCAATTGGCCAAAACAGCGCTGTTTATGCTCATTCACCCCCCCTGTTATCTCCTGCTAACCGGTCATCCAACTTTTTTTTTAACAATCTCGACAATGATTATATTTTTATATTTACCTTTGTCCATATTTAAAACACCGGCTCTCATGAAAAAGTTATTGATCCTTGGCGCAGGTACCGGCGGTACCATCATGGCCAACAAAATGCGGCAGGTACTCGGGCGCGATGAATGGGATATCACGATCGTAGACCAGATCAAAACCCATTTTTACCAGCCCGGATTTTTGTTTATTCCCTTCGGAAAATACGAGAAGAAGGATGTCATCAAACCGAAAAGCAACTTCTTCCCCATCGGCATTCATTTCATCATTGAAGAAATAGAGCGGATAGAGGGTGAGAAGAATCAGGTCGTGTTAAAAAGCGGGATGGTTTTGAGGTATGACTTTCTGATCATTGCGACGGGGACCCGGATCGTACCGGAAGAGACTCCCGGTTTGAAAGGGGAATTGTGGCAAAAAAACATCTTTGACTTTTACACCATCGAAGGGGCTAATGCGCTGGCCGGATTTTTTAAAACATGGCAGGGAGGAAACCTGGTCCTGAATATCGCCGACATGCCCATCAAATGTCCGGTGGCTCCGTTGGAGTTTGTTTTTTATGCCGATGCTTTCTTCACCGAAAGGGGTATGAGGGACAAGGTGACCATTCAATACGTGACGCCATTATCGGGAGCCTTCACCAAGCCCCGGGCATCGAGGGTGCTGGGCGGCATGCTCGAAGATAAAAACATTCAGATCATCCCCGATTTTTACCTCGAGAAGGTCGATACCGGCAAAAAAACCATCGTCTCATACGATGAACGGGAAGTGCCTTTTGATGTGTTGGTGACCATCCCGGTGCATAAGGGCGATCCCTTGATTGGCCGCAGCGGGTTGGGAGATGACATGGATTTTGTAAAAGCCGACAAAAACACGTTGCAGTCCGAAGCCTTCCCGAACATCTTTGTCATCGGCGATGCCGGCAACTTCCCTACCTCCAAAGCCGGATCAGTGGTTCATTTTCAGGCAGATGTGCTGACCGAAAACCTGGTCTGCGCGATCGAAAACCGCCCGTTGACCGGATCCTACGACGGCCACTCCAATTGCTACATCGAAACGGGATTCGGGAAAGGAGCATTGATCGATTTCAATTACGATACCGAACCATTGCCCGGATTGTTCCCGCTTCCCGGTCTCGGTCCCTTCGGATTGCTGAAGGAGACCCGGATGAACCACTACGGAAAGCTGATGTTCCGCTGGATATACTGGTATATTCTGCTGAAAGGCAAAGAGATGCCCATCGATTCAAAAATGAACATGGCAGGTAAAAATCTGGAATAATATGGACCGGGATCAACATATTCAGGAACAGATTGACGAACTCAACGTCAAACTGGATAAGGTACTTGATTTCGTTGAGTATCAGTATCGTAAAAGAGAAGAATTCGATGATCTGGTGAAGGATGTGTCCATCGTGACCAAAGACGCCTTTCATCACACCGTTCAGACTCTGGATAAAGCAGGTATTGAGCTGGATACCTGCGGATTAGACTGTCTCATGGTCAAGCTTGCCGGGAACCTTGGCACGTTTGTGAAGATGATCGATATGCTTGAAAGCTTCCATGACCTGATGAAGGATGTCACGCCCATCCTCCACCAGGTTGGTCTCGACACGATCGAAAAATTCCACGAATTCCAGCGCAAGGGGTACATCGATTTTATGATCGGTCTCGGACGGCTGGCAGAGCGTTTCATGCAATCATTCACGGCGGAAGATCTGAAGAGGATCGAATCGGAAATGGAGACGATCACCTCCGCCCTGAAGAACATCACCGACCCGGAAGTGTTGGCGGGAATCAACCGGATAACGAGTGCAATGAAGGAGATCAACATGGACGAGCAGCGGGATAACATCTCCTGGTGGAAGATCATGATGCGGTTGAAATCTCCGGAAGTCCGCAAATCCCTTTCTTATTCCATCCGATTAATAGAAGCAATTCATAAGAAAAATTAATCCAATCAAGTATGGCACAGAAAACCTATGCAGGCGTCACGGTTGACGTTAACGAAGAGGGTTATCTTCTGAACCCTTCCCAATGGACAAAAGAGATCGCGGTAGAGATCGCGAAAGAGGAAAACCTGGAGCTCACGGACCAACACTTCAAGGTGCTTGATTTTATCCGGGAGAAGCATGCCAAAGGAGAGACATTGACCATCCGGTCTGTCGGCAACTCGGGCATCACCGATATCAAAGGGTTTTATCAGCTGTTTCCCGGAGCTCCCATGAAAAAGGCAGCGAAGATCGCCGGTATTCCGAAACCGGCAAGTTGTGTTTAATTCTTATTCAGCATTATCATGGCAAAAGAAGAATATCCCCTGAAAAAAGTATGCATCATCTGTGCCAAAGGCGCCATCGAGGATGTGTACGCTGCCCTGGTCATGGCCAACGGCGCCGTGATGGAAGGCATTGAGACCAAAATGTTCTTTACCTTCTTTGGATTGGATGCCATCACGAAGAAGACGATGAAATCGCTGAAGACGGCCACGGTCGGCAACCCCGCGTTGCGTATGCCCGGCGGGCTGCCCTTCCCCACGTTACTGGGTATCCTTCCCGGGGTGGAAGCAGGCGTGTCGGCCATGATGAAAAGCGGGATGGCTAAAATCGATATCCCCCCGGTGGATGAATTTCTGGAAATGATCACGGCCGGAGGAGGCGAGATATACGCCTGCAAGCTGGCTATGGATATGTTCAAACTGAAAAAAGAAGATCTCTGGGACGGGGTCTCCGGTGTGCTGACGGTCGGTGAATTCTATGAGAGAGCCGGAGGCCCCCAGTCCCAGATCATTTTTGTGTAAGGAGAAAACCGGGTATTTCCCGTAAGCGAAAAGATTAACTTTGTTCAGCATGATGAACAGGTTGATTTTTCGCACTTCCCGCCATCTTTCCACCGCTGATGTGGATATGGAAGCCCGCCTGAGACCGGGTGCCCTGGTCGAAATGATGATACAGGCAGCCGTGGGCTCTGCCGATTCACTGGGAATGGGGTATGAAGACCTGAAAAAACAGAATCTTTTCTGGGTATTGCACCGTCTTACGATCGAAATTGATCGACCGTTGAAACTGGACGAGACCATTGAAGTGGAGACCTGGCCCAAGGATGTGGACGGGTTAAACTACCTCCGTGACTTTCTGGTACGGGATGAAGCCGGCCGTATCGTCGTCAGGGCCACTTCGGGTTGGTTAGCGGTTACCAGGGAAAAGAAACGCCTCGCCGCCATTTCACAGGCGCAAACAGATATTCTTACCTCCCTGAAAAACAAACATGCCATACCGGAGATGCCTGAAAAACTGAAAGTCATCACCGGAGGAGATCCTGCTTTCATCCGACCTGTCTGGTACGATTTTGATATCAACCGGCACGTAACTTCACACAGGTATATTGATTGGATGATCGATTCATTCCCCCTGGATCATCTGGTAAAGAATTATCCCGGTTATCTGTCTGTCAACTATATCAAAGAAATCATACCGGGAGAGACGATCAAATTGCAACGGGTACAAAAAGGACCTGACTTCCAATTCGACGGAATCAACGAAACGACAGGGAACAGCGCCTTCCGGGGACATATGGTATTCTGATCCTGTTTCCCTTTAATACGGATTCAAACAGAATGCTGAAAAAAGGATATTTCCTTCTGTTGCCTGTTTCAATGATTTTATTTTACTTTACTTGTTGATTTGTGAAAAGACAAATCATCGATCAACGTTTAATTCCCGCATATTGAAGCGTCGGTTTTTATCTGTTCGTTCCCTGTATTTCCGGGTTATCCCTGGTGTTATCCTGATTTTGAGCATGCTCTCTCCTGCCGGGTTTTGTCAGCACGGGAATGCTACAGATGTCAACATGACTGTGTATAATGTCGAACAGGGCCTTGCTCAGAGCACTGTTTATCAGATATCCCAGGATCACCGGGGCTTGATCTGGCTGGCTACGGGCAATGGAATCCAATGTTTCGACGGTTCTTCCTTTCGTGCTTTCGATATCCCCGAAAACATCCCCTTCTCTGCTTATGGCAAGGCCATTCATGAAATGGCCTGTGAAAAAAACGGAGGTCTGGTCTTATCTACCGGATCATTGCTTTTCCGCTTCAATTCCGGAGAAGGTCGTTTTAAAACCATTGAAAAGTCCAAATATCAATACGTTACCCTCCTTCAACCGTTATACAAAAACAGACCTTTGTGTTGGATGTCCGCCAACCGGCTTTGTCTGATAGGCGACACCCGACTCTACCCTGTTGATTTGGATTTCAAACCGGGTAATTCCCTACCCGAGGCATTTCAGGCGTTAAACAGTGTTCAAACCCCTGATAAGCATATTCTCATCTCGGGAGAAACCGGTTATCTGGATCTGGAACCAGTTATTTCGAACGATACGTTGATGCGTGCCCGATGGATCCCGCTGAAGACACGGTCTCCCTTTCTTTGTACCGATACTTACGGGCAAGTTTTCCTGCTATCGGAAGGCATTATCTATTCCCGGGCAGCCAATGGCGCTTTGCAGGAAGTTTTCAGAACCGGGATCAGGGAGAGTTCATCCCTTTTCATTGACAGGTCACATCATTTCTGGATTGCTGATAAAAATCATAAAAAACTCTTTCGGATCAGCGAAGGGAAGTTGTCGGAGATCAGGCCGGTCACTCATGAAGGAAGACATCTTGAAGTGTTGGAGCCTGCGGTGGTTTCGATGTTTGAAGATAGTCGCGGGAACATCTGGTTAGGGACAGATGGCAACGGTCTGCTTTTCATTTCTCCCGGGCAAATGATGTTTGACAGGGCTGAAATTGGATTTACCCGTTGCATGGCTTATTTCGACGGCGATATCTGGGCCGGAACCTTTAAAAACGGGTTATGGCGATTATCCACGGATCTGAGACGATCGAGACCGGCCGTAACCGGAAAATTGCCCCGCGATCTGTATTATTACGATCTGGTGACAGATGGTCCGGACAGGCTGTGGGCTGCTACCAGCCAGGGGATTTATATTTTCAATGCCCGCGGAGCCATCATCTTTCATTATCCTTTGAAAACGGAGTCTGCCACTTTTCTGACTCTTCCCGGAAATAACCTTTTATTATCCACCTATGGCGACCTGTACTCCTGCGAGACAGGCGACCACCCCCGTGTCTCGTTCATCCGCGAACAGACTCAGATAAAAGACCTGTTAGCTTATCACGGCTTCTGCTGGATCGGAAACCATTTCGGGTTATTCAGAAAAGATCTTTCCCCGGGTTGGTTACCTGCCATTTATTTCTATGCAAAAGACGGCATCTCCACGGCTCCGGTCTATTGCATAATGGTAGTGGATTCCACCATCTGGGTCGGTTCGGAAAATGGTATTGCCTGCTTTACTCCTGACGGGAAAAAGACATCAGTACCCCCTTGCATGGAAGAGATGAAGCACGAGATTGTCTATTCCCTTGTCAGGGATGCTCAAAACAGAATCTGGTTTGCCGGTAACAAAGGCATCGGATGCGTTGCTCCGGAGCGGGACCGGATTATCCGCTTCTCCGACCGGAATAATCTCCAGTCTTCAGAATTTAACTCCAACGCCAATCTTTCCATTCCCGGAGGCAGGATCTATTTCGGAGGTATCAATGGCATTAATGGCATTGATCCTTCCAAACTGGTGATCAACATCCCCCCTCCTGATATCCGGCTGATCTCCCTTTTTATCTCTGACAGCACTTTTTCAGCCGGCATTCCTTCAGAAGGGACGACCGTAAACATCAACTGGGATGCTCCGTATCTGGAGGGCACTGTTTTCACTCCTGCCTATTTCCCATCCGGAACGGCCAAGTACTCATTTTTTCTGGAAGGATATCAGCATCAATGGAGTCAACCTTCGTCTTACGCCACTTTTTCCTACCGTAATCTTCCCCCCGGGGAATATACCTTATGGGGCAGATGCATTGATCCTTTGAAAAATCCGGGAAAAGAAAGATGCCTGGTAAAAATTATGATCAGGCCTCCGTTCTGGAAGACATGGACATTTTTGAGCCTCTTATCTTTATTGTTGGTTCTCGCCCTGGCGCTGGCAATAAAAAAAATTCAGGAAGCCAAAAACCGGAATCTGATCAAGGCGCTGGAGCAGCGTAATGCGATCGACCGAGAGCGTTTGCGTATCTCGAGGGATATGCACGATGAGATCGGCGCCAGCCTGACCCAGATCTCCATCCTCAGTGAGATCGTTAAAAAGCAGCAAGGGGATCCGGATAAGATGATGAAGTCCATTGAACAGATTTCCGGGATTTCGGGAACCGTCGTAGATGATATGAGTGAGATCATCTGGGCCATGAACCCGAAAAATGATAACCTGGCAAGTTTTATGGCCTATCTGCGCCAACATACTTCTGAATACCTCATGAGCGCCGGTATCGACGGTTGTTTCCACTTCCCGGAAGAATGTCCTCCGGTTTCCATGACATCCGAGCAAAACCGGAATATCTACCTGGTCGTCAAAGAAGCCATCCATAACGCGGTGAAACATTCAGAAGCCCGATCGGTCAATGTTTCGCTTTCGTATTCCGACGCTTTCCTCTCCATTAGCATTGAAGATAACGGGAAAGGTTTCGTCCCGGAAAAACCGGATAGGTATGGGAACGGTCTGACGACCATGCGGAAAAGAATTGAGAATCTGGGAGGATCCTATGTGATGGACTCCGCTCCCGGGAAAGGGACAAGGGTGAACTTTTCAGTGTCGTTAACCAGGAAAAATAGCATGAAAGGGTGATGCCCGGGTGAACAGGGCATTCTATCTTTGCAGGGAAAATCAATCACGAATATGCAGCAGGAAATCAGGATTATGATCGTGGAAGATCAGGAAGCTGTCAGGGATGGTTTGCGGATGCTGATCGACGGATCGGAAGGGTACCGCTGTGTTTCTGCCTGCCGTACGGCCGAAGAAGCGCTGGACCGGATCAGTGCCGATATCCCTGACGTTGTGCTGATGGATATCAACCTTCCCGGCATGCAGGGACCCGAATGTGTCGTCCACATCAAAAACCGCTTCCCCGAAATCCAGGTGATGATGTTGACTGTTTTCGAAAATACCGATGAAATATTCACCTCCCTGGAAGCGGGAGCTACCGGGTACCTCCTGAAGAAAACACCACCGGCGCGGCTGCTGGAAGCCATCCGTGAACTGATGAACGGGGGCTCACCCATGAGCGGTGAAATCGCCCGCAAAGTGGTAACGGCATTCAACAAACCTGTCATCCATTCATCACCCGAGGATTCCCTCACTCCCAGAGAAGAAGAGATTCTCTCTTGTCTCGCGAAAGGTTATCTCTATAAGGAAATTGCCGATAAACTGTCCATCAGTATCGATACTGTCAGAAGCCATATCCGGAAAATCTACCAAAAGCTCCAGGTACGTACCCGGACTGAAGCCATCCTTCATTGCATCAAACGCTGAAACCCGGAAATCCGCCTGCTCACGGTCTTTGATCGGAATACCCTTTTCATTCAGCCTGATTTACACCCTCTTATCTGCCTATCACATCAATATGCGATTGACAAGCATGATTATTCGGCAGAATTTTGCCCGATAGATCAATGTAAAAACGAAATCATATGAAAAAAGCAGCCGTTTTCATCACTTTGTTTTTCCTTTCCCAATTCATGTATGCCCAGTGGTATTATACCAGCGTTCAGGTAAGCACAAACTCCATCACCTTCGTCAACAATACCACAGGTTTCTGTTCCTCAGGATTCACTATCTGGAAGACGACTGACGGAGGAACCACCTGGAATGCTGTCACAGGTTTTGCCATGGACAGCATCATTACCTGTTTGTTTTTCCCTTCGGAAACCATCGGATATGCTACAGGCCTGAGTGGCAACCTGCTGAAGACAACCGACGGAGGAAATACCTGGAACCATCTGAACTGCGGAACGACAAAGGATCTGCGACAGGTGTCCTTCACAGATGTGAATACAGGCTATATTGCAGGGGATGAACATTCCATGTACAAAACCACCGATGGCGGGCTGACGTGGCAGACATTAAATTCCCCGGTGGGAACGACTTTCTCTTTGTTCTTTCTCAACAGTACCACCGGATTCCTTGCCGGAAATACTTCCACTCTTTTCCGAACCGAAGATGGCGGCCTCACCTGGACAGGAACCCAACTCTCAAATTCAAATGACTACTTGGGCATCTATTTTTCCGATCCTCTGACAGGTTATGCTGCAGGTCAGGAAAACGCCCTTGTCCCCTGTATGGCCAAAACAACCGACGGGGGTTTGACCTGGACAGAAATACCGGTGACGGTCGGGGCCGGGTTGAATACGGTATTTTTCCTGAATAATAATGTGGGTTATGCCGGTGGCTATTCAGGAACTATTATTAAAACCACGGATGGCGGACTGACCTGGGGAAAACAAACTACCCCCAACCTGGGACCCATTCATTCCATCTTTTTCAGAGATAGCGACCATGGCTTTGCCTGTGGCACCGCCCTTCTGAAAACCGATAATGGCGGAGGTTCTCTGGGTCTCCTGGAAACAACCTCATCAGAACCGGCATTGATTTATCCCAACCCGGCCATCGACCTGGTCACCATCTCCACCGGGAAAGATCCTCAAAACGGATCACTCACAGTCTTCAATTCCAAGGGACAAAAGATAGCATACAAAGCCATGACTACCTTCCCTTCCCGGCTTGATGTATCCGGCTGGCCTTCAGGAAACTACCTGATCAGGATTGATGCCGATAACCACATTTATACCGGAAAGTTCATGAAATAAAACCCATCATAAAGTCGCAAACCAGTAACCTGTACCGTATGTATTTATTCATTGAATGTTGGAAAGCCCGCCCCGAGTGGCTGGCCCTTAACCGGGAAACCCGTTCGGCTTATATGGCTGAACTGGGAAAAGGGATTGAACAACTGGCGAAAGCCGGTGTCGAAATCATCTCCTGGAGTGTTAATGATCCGAAGACCTCAAACAGAGCGGCGTTCGATTATTTTGCCGTATGGCGGTTCCCTGATACCGGTTCGATGCGAGGGTTTGAACAAATCATTCAACAATCGGGCTGGTATAACTACTTCGACCAGGTGAACCTGTCGGGAGAAATGGCAGATCCTTTACCATGCATCTCCCGGATCATCGATCTCTAACCCTAAACAAATTTCTCGGCTTTTGGCTGAACCTTAAATCCGGAATCATTAATAAACCAATCCCAAACCCATGAAAAAGTACACCACCATCCGATTTCTCCAAATAACCGTCATTTTCCTTTTTGCTGTCATCGCGCTGAATACCTCGGCCGGAGGACCCGCTTTTAAAGTTCTGCAGCAAATCCGGTTACCTTTCACCCCGACTATCCAGACTTTCAACCATTCCAACGACTTTGCGTTTTTCCTCTGTTCTACAAAATCAGATATGCTGATGCTTGATGGAATCACCGGTAAAACGCTGTGGCAGAAAAACTTTGAAAAAGATTTCAGCAATAAGAAATTTTCAAACCAATTCTGGAACAAGGTGGCCAATGTAATCATGGTATATGACGAAGACACGAAAAAAAGTATCGCCACCAAGTATTTTATCGACGGGAATACCGGTAAACTCCTCTGGAAAAGCGATAAATATATGTCAGGCCTGGGTGATTATGACCTCGGTGAGGGATTCAGCGAATATTACCATGAGCAAACCAACGGAGTGCTGCTGACAACCCGCGAAAGCGTCGATCTGGTGAATGTCACCACGGGAAAGACGATCTGGTCCAAACCCATTACCCTCTCAGGGAAAGGCAGGGATTTCAACTGCTTCATCATGGAATACTATGACCTGGTAAAGATTATTACCGGAGAAACAGCAAGTTATTATACCATTGAGGAAGGGAAGGAAGTGACCAATATCGATGATTATTTCAATAAGAAGAAGTACTTGGCCGACCAGCTGCATGCTCATATTATCGACATCCCCGACAAAGAGATGTACGTGCTGATGATCAGTGAAACAATCCTGCCTTACAAAGCGATAACGGGTATCGATTTACCAAAACTCGACATGAATTTTATGGGGTACGATGCAAAGACCGATAAGTTGCTGTGGAGTAAAGTGTATCATATCAACTGCGCTTTCAACTGGGTTAACCAGCAGGAATATTTTGCCAGGATGTTTTATGATGGAGAAAGATTGTTTGTTGAACATAATCCAAGTCCGAAGCCGAATACCGGACTAACGGTGCTCAACCCGGTGAATGGGGAACTGATCTGGGAAGCCAATTTCAAAGCCAGCGACATAAAAACAGCCGGCTTGGGGAAAAATGTGCTGACACCGTTTCCCGCGCCACACCCCGTGACGGTCGATGGAAAAACCTTTGTAGTCAACAAAGCCAGGAACATTCTCTCCTGCTACGATGCAGCCACCGGAACGAAGATTTGGGATTCGGAAGATTATCCCGATGCCCAGAAAATCCCTTCCCTCCTCTACGCCGACGGTATGGTAATCATGGGATATGGCGGCGGAGCCAAAAAGTGCGCCACTATTATTCAGGACAAGGGTCCAAATATTGAGCGATATGAATACAACAACAAGGATAAGTACGGGATCAACGCCTATGACGCCTCCACCGGTAAAGTTGTCTGGGACCAGGAAACCCTGGAGAAAAAGGCAAAGATCAAGATTGGGCTGATCGCCGGGATGGAGTTGATCGATGGGAAACTGGTCTGCGCCACCGACCGTAATTTACTGGTGCTTGATCCGAAAACAGGCAATGTCATCAATAATCTTTCCATCTCCAATGAAAAGCTGAATGACGCCTGGTCGATGGTCTATTTCCCCGAAAAAGGCAAGATCATCATCAATTGCGAAGGCGGCATCATGAAGGTCGATAAGACAGCGAACAAGGTGGAAGGCACCGTGAAAACGCCGACTTTCCCTTTTTTCATGCCGTATGAAGAAGAAAGAATGCAGGCCGATGACCCCTGGTCCGATTATTCCGTGTTTACCAAAGGGGATGGAGCCAAGATGGAAATCAACGAGTTTGCCTCCATCGACCTGGATCATATGACCGTTCGCGGCGCCGGCGATGCTGATGCCTTCCGGTACCGGGCGCCTCATTTCAGTCAGGGAGGAGAAATGTTTTATATGTCCAATGGAAGCGAGGTGACCATCTATTCTGTCAAATAATTCGCCAACCTCCTCATTATCTTAAAAAACCGCGCAAACAGCCTGCCTGTAAAACCAGCAGCATCGGGGATGAGCAACTGTTCCATTAACCGGCAGTTGCTTATCCCTTTCGTGGAATTTTGGTAAATTTACCCGTCGTTAAAAGGTAAATCATCACCCAAAATTATTGTTACATGAAAACTAAAGTTGGCTGGATAGGACTCGGAAACATGGGAACCCCCATGTCGATGAGGCTGATAGAAGCGGGATACCCTGTTACTGTATACAATCGTACAAAAGGAAAAGAAGAAAAACTGTCATCCGCGGGAGCCACGGTAGCGTCGTCTCCGTCGGATTTGATGAAACAAACCGATGTCATCGTGATGATGGTTTCCGATGATACAGCTGTACGAGATATTTTTCTTGGTCAAAACGGGTTGCTCCATCCGGGAGGTATCAGCGGGAAGATCCTCATCAACATGAGCACGGTTTCTGCAGAAGTAAGTATCGAAATGGCAGATCTGTGCCGGCAAAGCGGCAACCATTACCTTGATGCTCCCGTTTCCGGAAGCGTAAAGCAAGCGGAAACCGGAACATTGGTCGTGATGGCCGGCGGCGAAGAAGAAACCTTCAACCAGGCAAAACCCGTGCTGGACGTCTTAAGTAAACTGGCGCTGCTGGTGGGAAAAACAGGATCCGGCAACACCATGAAGCTGGCCGTGAACGTCCTGATGGGAATCATCAGTCAGGGCTTGTCAGAATCGGTACTATTTACCAAAAACCACGGACTCGAAGTCAGCGATTTCCTCCAGGTCATCAACAACAGTGCTATTGGCAGCACGTACATGAAAATCAAGGGAGATGCCATCCTGCAAAACAATTATAAAGCGGCTTTTGCCTTCAAGCACATCACCAAAGACCTGCGGCTGGCCAAAAAGGCCGGATTGAATTCCCCGCTGGGTAACAAGGTCCTTGAATGTTACCAACAAGCCGAACCCAAGCATGCCGAGGAAGATATCATTGCGATTATCAAAGCTTTAGAGTAATAATTCGGGATTGTTCTCTTTTCGTATTGGCAAGAGAATACAAGGGATCATCATCCAATTTTTCAGGCAAACTTTGTTTTTTCCTGAACAATATGTAAATTTGCACTCCCAAATTTTGGGAAACACTCCTCCTTAGCTCAGTTGGTTAGAGCATCTGACTGTTAATCAGAGGGTCGCAAGTTCAAGTCTTGCAGGGGGAGCCAGAAAAGACAAGGGTTTCGGAAGCATCAGCAACTGAAACCCTTTTTCATTTGCAAACAATTTGCATAACAAGACGCCGTAATACCTTTTGGAAAATTTGAAAATTCCTTTGCTCCACCAGGGTCAAGGCAAGTAACAATTCAAATAAGTATTTTTGAAGGTGTACCCCCACATGAAGGATGTGTCCCTTGAGCTTCAGGGTGTGGGCCACAATGTGTAATTCCTTCACGGATCGCATAATCAATTACTTTAAAGTAATATTGGCGAGCATTTTTCTCTTCAATTTTGATAGACTTCATGGCTTTATGGATGGCATCTTGTGCCAATGTATCACCGAAAGGTAGGTAATGAAAGTATCTACCTTTTAGTACGGCAGAAGATTTGATTTCTTTTAAATCCATTGAAATACTTCCCCCAATAGGAGTGAATACGTAGTAGTAATACATGTAGTCCCCCAGAAAAAGCTTTTCTTGTGAAAGGAGAATTAACTGAAAGTTTTTCGACAAATGCCTAATGTTCTCTCCCATAATCCTTTTGTGTACCTCTGAAGCAACAAATTCCGCTACTTTCTTTAATTCACCTCCGCTATTTAGATCATAAGTATCGATGATCCTTTCTATCTCCGTAAGAACATCATTCCCATTTAAGCGCATCATTCCTGTAACTGCCAACAAAATGTTCAACCTTTTATATCGTCTCACTTTGGAATAAGGTTCGTCCTCTTTCTCAGCCCACTTTGTGATAACATTGTTTTCGTAAGTAGCACCCGAATAGATTAATGTGTCGCTACCTACTGCCCCATTGTCCTTGCTTATTAATGCGATTGCTATGCTCATAGTCAAAATGTTGGATTGTATACCTCCCCGAAGTTCGGCCAGTTAAAATTAGCAATATTTAGAAAATGAGGTACTCCCATTTTTAGGACAATCCTAAAGTAGAGATTTTCGGGTTAATATAAAATGGCTAAAAAAATCTATGAAAAAGACCCAGTTTTCAGAGGCACAGATTGTGTCCATTCTTAAGAAACAAGAGGCAGGGATGAAAACGTCCGAACTCTACCGTGAGTATGGGATTAGTGAGGCGACATTTTATTACTGGAAAGCCAAATATGGAGGGAGATGGTCCAGGACCGGAAACGGCTCAAGGAACTTGAGGCTGAAAATGCCAAGTTAAAAGGATTTACGCGGACCTGAGTCTTGAAAACCATGCTAAGAAAGACCTGATAATCGCCATTTTTGTCTTCCAGGCTTCAATTGGCTTCTTCATAATGTTTTCTTTTGAATATCCAAGGTTCGTTTGAAAATTGATGAGTAATATAAAAAGTGTCCTCATCCATTCCATGTATACGTTTACTGTCCCAGGATGGATCCTTGGAAGTTAGATGCCCATCATTTCCCAAAGGACTACCCAGGGATAAATGAAAATCATACTGTTTATTAGTATCCTTCTCCACTACAGAAAAATATTCTGTTTCGGTCTCTTTTATTTCAAAGACCCTCTTATCATGTTGCCTTTCCCAAAATCCGTTTAAATCTGTGATCATGTCGTATTTGTTAATTATAAGTTAGTCAAAAAAACTATTTCATTGTTACCTGTTAGAACAGTCGATCAGAATCTATGTCATTTCTTCTCACCAGTCCCTACATAAGCCGGGCATAACATACCAATCGTTAATGCCTCAAGAATGGTTCTATCCCTTGCATCGGGCACTTCAAGATACTTGAATTTGTACCCCGTCCGAAGAATTTTCCCATTTCCTTTTAGGTAGCTCTTCGAAAAGGATGAATGATTCGTTAGATGGTTCTGTAACCGTTGATTTAATCCGGTTTTTGCCCTGTTAGTTTTGCCAACATGCAGAACGATGCTTTTTGGATCAAAAATTATATATACCCCTTGTTTGGTTGTCACATCCACACGCCCCTTAACAGGGAAGGTAAAGGTGGTTGATGCCATTAACTTCTCATGCATCTTTTTTAATTCATCAGGTCCCTTCATGCTCAATCTTATAAGTTGTCAGGTTCCAATGCTTCCTTCAACGCCACCTGCAGTAATTCCTGCGTGTAGTTTTGGTTCTGCTGAATGGTGGCTTCAAGTTCATCACAATATTTCATTAGTTGGTCGATTTTCTGGACAATGCGGTGCTGTTCGGGGAGGGGTGGAAGGTTGATAAATACTTCACTGAGGCGTTTCGATTTTATTCCTTTCGCAGCCAAGCCGCTTTGCTTTTCTATCAATTGATTTTGGAAAGTTTTTGAAAGTATAGAAAATAGAAGGAACTTATTGTCAAACAATATTGGTTGTATGGTAATTATTCTTTGTGCAAGTGCAAATTGCTTGTCATAGTTAAGAATACATGCATTCCCTAAAGGTGCTTCAGTTGTAAATAAAATATCTCCATTTCGAGGAATCCCACGAGTCATATGTTTATTATAATCGACAGGCGAAATAAACTCTTCGGGTAATGTTGAATAGAAGCCATATTTTACATTCTTTGCAGTTATTAGTTTGATACCTGCTGAGACTTTATTTGGAGTTTTTCCTCGATAATCAATGAAGTTCGAAACTTCTGAAAGTCTACACCACACCCACCCATCAGGTATCTCAAACGGTATATCTTCTGGCTTAATCGGTGGTAATGATTTTTCTTTCTTGATTTTCTTTTGCTTGACCAGTAGTTCCTTTTCGGCTATAATCCGTTCCAGCAATTTGCTGGCTGGTTCATCTTCGGGGTTCTGTGGTACTAATTTTCCCTGTATTGCATCTTGCAGGATTTGCTGACGGAGGTGTTTAAGAAATGTTACTTGGTTTGAAAGTTCATCGGAAATTGCTTTATTCGATTTCTGTAAACTTCCCAATCGCTCAACAATTTCAATTTGTTCTTTGAATGGAGGTAATGGTATGTCAATATCGGCAATTGCACTCATTGGTAAACTCACGTTTGCCATTCCACGCATCCGTGAAACCAGTTCATTTTCCTTGTTCAGGTCAAGATATTGGAATAGGTATTGTGCAGACACCTTACTTTTATCTTTGGGAGTTACAGCGCACAGAATCGAACCCAATGCAAATTTTCCTGACTGAAAATGAATTCTTTTCATGCTTCTATGACCATGCCCCGTTGATGAAACAAGAGGTATAATTACTGCATCAT
>Ga0209099_1000722_pt1 | contig 37879 bp, 35 predicted proteins | sample AD_JPNHW2_MetaG_FD_184430 | JGI IMG/M metagenome (GOLD analysis project Ga0209099, IMG submission 184430) | Active sludge microbial communities of municipal wastewater-treating anaerobic digesters from Japan - AD_JPNHW2_MetaG (SPAdes) (version 2) | ecosystem: Engineered > Bioreactor > Anaerobic...
GTGATTGCAACCGAACTGATCCAGATCACCGAGAACACCTCTGCGATCCTGAGGAAATCTCCCCCGCCGGCCAGCTGCATTGCAGAACACCACGCCCTCCGCGAGGTGGCGCTTGCCATGGCCGAGAAGTACCGGCCCGGTACTGCCCTCGTGCAGCATCTCACCCAGCACCAGTAATGTTATTGGCAATCCATGCCCAGAATAATACTGATGATACAGCCGTACCAGGTACCCTCGTCGTACGGCATGAGACCGCCATCTTCGGGCTCCCCTGCCCGGAGTGCGGTCGAACTATCGCCACAAGTGTGCTTTCCTCTGTCATGACTCCCGATCCCGCCCTGCCTTACAGCCTTGTGATTCCCGCGTATAACGAGGAGTTCCGGATCACACCCCTCCTTGAAGGGATCGACCGGTTCGATGGCGAACTGATCGTGGTCTGCGACGGGACGGACCGGACCGCCGATGTCGTTGAATCAATTGCGGCACGAAGGCCGGATTTGCACATCCGCTGCCTCCGGTTCAGTCACCGCCTCGGGAAGGGAGGCGGGGTACTGGCAGGGCTTTCTGCCGCCAGAGCACCCCTTGTCGGGTATTTCGATGCGGACGGCTCCACCGGCATCGGGGAGATGCACCGCCTCTTTTCAGCGGCCTCGTCTGCCGACGGGGCGATCGGTTCCCGCTGGATTTTTGGGGCCCGGCTTACCGTCCGTCAGGGCATCCTGCGCAGGGTCGAGAGCCGGGGATTCAACCTGCTGATCCGGCTCCTGTACGGGCTCCCCTACAATGACACGCAGTGCGGGGCCAAGGTCTTCAGAAAAGAGGCGATCGATACCGTGCTGCCGGCGATGATCTCCCGGGGGTTCGAGTTCGATGTCGAACTGCTCTGGCGACTGCGTTCCGCCGGCTTTGTGATCAAGGAAGTTCCCATTGAATGGCAGAACAAGGGGAATTCCCGGGTTGAGAAGCGCGACATGATCCGGATGCTTATTGGGCTCATCCACGTCCGGTTCGGCCGGGACCATCCATGATCCCGCTCTCCCCTGCGGAACAGCGAAAGGAGGCGTTTCGCCTCTTCGAGGACGGGCGATATTTGGAATCACTCGCGGCCTGCAACCACCTGCTCGAGTCGGAGAAGGATCCGGCGCTTGAGATCCTTGCAGCAACCAATCTCTATTCTGCCGGGCGGTACGAGGATGCCGAGGTCTTCTTCCGCGATCTTGCGGTGCGGATGCCGGATTCATCGTATGTCCACAGTTACCTGGCAAAGCTCCTGGAAGCGAGAGGAGACGAAGCAGCAGTCGGGGAGTATGCCGCTGCAGTCCGGCTTGACCCGGCGAACCTCGATGCGGTCCGCAGTTATGCCGAATATCTTTTCTCCCAGAAGGACTGGCGGGGAGCCCTGCCGGCACTCAGGCGCCTTGGTGCATCCGCACAAAAACCCGGGGATATCCGGAACCTGATGAAGGGCCTTGTTGAGAGCGGCGAAGCGGTCGAGGCACGTGCCCTCCACACCCGGTATCCCACGGAGACGGCGGCATCACCGGAATATATCGATGCCCTGATTGAGACCCGGGAATTCCAACAAGCTGCACAGACCGCTCATGCACTCTGGCGTACAACCCGGGATGCTGCCACCTTCCTCCTGTACCTCCACGCCCGTGCGGGGTATGACCTGAAGGGTGCGATCGAGGCCTGTGCCTCGGTTCCCGATGACCAGCAGGACAAGGCATTCCTGCTTGAGTACATAGGCCTTCAGCAAACTGCCGGAGACACTCCCGGAGCATTGCAGACCGCCGGAAGACTGCTGGCGCTGTGCCCTGATGATCCAGAAGCCCGCCTCACGGAGTGCGATCTCCTTGCCGCAGCGGGTGATCCGGACACGGCACTGGACCGGTACGAACGGCTCGTACAGGATGAACTCGCGGCAAAGAACGACCTTTTGATGCTGGGCCGGATCATCGGGAAGTACCGCGTCTTTCTGACGAACAACCGCTCCCGCGAAGATGCCGCACGCCGGATCATGGAGCGGGTCTCCCATGACGCAAACGCAATCAGCCTGCTGGAGACGGCACGGTTCTTTGAAGCCACCGGCAATCCTGCTGAGGCACGGTCATGGTATTACCGGGCCTACCGTGCGGATTTTTTGATCGGGGGTCCCGACTATGCCCGCTTCCTTGCCGAGACCGGGGATGAACGGGAATGCGAGAAGGTGATGATCTACATCCTTGCCAATGCCAGAAAAGGCACGGACATTGTACACATCGCATCCCTGATCCTTGATACCAGCGGAAGAATGCGGCAGATGAAGCGCCTGATCGCCCAGGTGATCAGGAAACTCGAAGAGCGACGCACATCATTAAGTTCTGAGGGAAAAGAACTGCTGGCCATGGCTTTCTTCATTGCAGCAGCGCAGGCTCTTGAAGAGGCCGGGTATGCCTCCTGCAAGTACTACTGTCTTGCCGGACTGGATGTGCTGCCGGCCCGCACGCAGAAGCTCCGGTCCACGGAGTTTCTCCGTCTCCTTGAGGAGTGCAAAGAGCAGTCCCTTGCCGATCCACCGGTGCTTGTGGACCGGCCGCGAAAAGAGAGACGGCACAGCGCAGAACCGGTACCGTTGTCCATTGACCTCCCGGGACTGACCGATCAGGAAGAGAAGATCGTGACCTTCCTGCGGTCGCACCGCACAGCAACCGAGATGGAACTGCGCAAAGTGCTCGGAACGAGGCGTGTGGTCGGGATCGTGAACCGGCTCGTGCAGAGAGCAGCAGCGCAGGGAATGATCATCCTTGAGAAACGGGGTATCGGGGAGAATGGAGAGATCTATGAATATACCGGAACCTGAACGAATCACAAAGAGCCGGCTTGACAGCATCAATATCATCAATGCCCTCCGGCGTGGAACCGTGCCTGCCGGGGGCCTTGAGCGGATCGCGGTCGGGCTCGATATCGAAGAAGGCGTGATTGCAAAACAGCTGGATTACGTGGCGGAAGGCGGAGGCGACCTCAAGTTTATCCGGGGCGAATACGGGAGCGGCAAGACCTTCCTTGTCGCTCGGGCCCTTGAGATTGCCCGGAGCAAGGGGTTTGTCACCACCCATGTTGTCATCTCATCCGCCTCGCCCCTGCACAAACTGAAGAGCATCTACCAGCAGGTCTGCGCAAACCTCCGGACAGACTCCGACGAACATGCCCTGAAAGCGATCGTGGACAACTGGCTGTTCTCGATTGAAGAGCGGTTGTTGTCGGTCAATGACGCAGGAGCGGAGGATACCGTTCTCGAAGCGGCAACCGAGCGCGAGATCGAACATGCCCTCTCGAACATCTCCGAGATGAACTCGGCACTGGCCGCCACCCTGCGGACCTATTACCGGGCCAACAATGCCGGTGACTTTACCCTCGCACAGGCTGCAATCGGGTGGATCGCTGCCGAGCCCAATATCGGCAGGGATCTCAAGGCAAAAGCCGGGATCCGGGGCGATATCGACGATACCCTCGCGTTTGTATTCCTCCGGGGTCTTGTGGCAATCATCCATGGGGCCGGATACCGTGGCCTTGCGATCGCCATCGACGAGATGGAGACCACGCAGGGGCTCCAGCGGAACCAGCGGGAGAAGGGATACCACACGCTGGTACAGATCATCGATGCACTGGACCGGGGCGAGATGCCGCGCTGCTACTTCCTCTTCACCGGCACACCCGCCCTCTTCGACGGCTCCCGGGGCATCCGCTCCGTTCCCCCGCTCTATGACCGGATCAGTATTGTAGAGAACGATGCATTCAAAAACCCCCGCCAGCCGCAGATCGTCTTATCGAAGTTCGACACCGCAAAACTCGAACTGGTTGCCCTTAAGATCGTGGATGTCTATGCAAAGGCCTATGCTGAACCGGACCGGGAGCGGATCTCGCACCGGTTTATCCGAGCGATGATCAAGAAGATCACGACCCGGTTCGGGGGCCGGGTCGATATCATTCCCCGGATCTTCTTAAAGGAGTTCGTGGACATCCTCGACAAGTGCGAGCTCTACGAGAATTATAATCCGGCCGATACCTATGACTTCGATGCAGAACATCTCAAGGGAGAACTCAAACGCGAGGAAGAGGCCGTGATGGTTGTCACGTTCTGAGGAACCCCAAGGACGGGAGTACTGCAACCAGGAAACAGAGAGATCGTTCAGAAAAAAAGCGGTTGATTTCGGGTCTTCAGAGTTCCCGTCTCACCCGCACGGACTGGGCATGGGCATGCAGTCCCTCGGCCGTGGCAATCGTCTCCACGATATCCCCGATCGCTTCGAGGCCGTCGCGGTCGATCATCTCCACCGATGCCGTCTTGCAGAAGTGCGCCACGTCAAGACCTGAGTACATCTTCGAGTATCCCGCCGTGGGCAATACGTGGTTGGTGCCGACCGCGTAGTCCCCGCAGGCAACTGCCGAGTATTTTCCCACGAAGATGGCCCCGGCGTTTTTGACCTTCGTAACCACGGTGAGCGGATCGGCCACCTGGATCGAGAGGTGCTCGGGTGCAACAACATCGGATGCGGCAATCGCCTCATCCATGTCCTTCACCACAGTATACCCGGAGTTCTTCAGCGCCTCGACAATGATCTCCTTTCGTGGCGCCACTGCCACCATCTTCTCGATCTCTCTTCCCACTTTTGCCGGGAGGGCCGGGTCGGTTGTGATCAGGATGCAGGCGGCATTCGGGTCGTGCTCAGCCTGGGCCAGGATGTCTGCGGCAACAACAACAGGGTGTGCCGTGCTGTCGGCGATGATCCCGATCTCGCTCGGGCCTGCCGGGAAATCGATCTCCACCTGCTCGCGGAGCATCATCTTTGCCAGCGTCACGTAGACATTGCCGGGGCCGACGATCTTCTGGACGGGCCGTATTGATTCGGTCCCAAGGGCCATGGCCGCAACAGCCTGTGCCCCGCCGGCCTGGTAGATCTCGGTAACACCGGCAATATCGAGTGCCACCAGCGTCATGGGCTTGATGGGGGGAGGTGAGCAGGCGCAGATCTCTCTAACACCGGCAACCTGTGCCGGCACCGCACACATCAGGGCAGATGAGGGGTAGGCCGCCCGGCCACCGGGCACGTAGATACCCACACGGTTCAGGGCGGTCGTCTTCATCCCGAGCACAACGCCTGGCTCCATCTCCTCGAACCAGAGATCGCGGGGCCGCTGGCGCTCGTGGAAGCGTTCGATCCGGGCATGGGCTTCGATTAAGGCTTCCACGACCTGCGTATCGACATCGTCATACGCAGCCTCGCGTTCCTCATCGGTGACCGCGATATGCTCAAGCGTGCAGTACTTCTTTGCAAGGTCACGAAGTGCATCGTCTCCCTCATTCTTCACCCGCCCGATGATCTCGGTGACGGTGCCACGGGCATCCTCGAGGCTCGTCTTCCGAGCCGCAAGCCATGCATCGATCCCGACTGCCTTCCACATAGTGCGAATATTTTCTACGGGAAAGGTTGTTAAGGTTTGCCCGCTTCAAAAAGGCTCCTCATCACAGTGAGGGCGGGAGGACCAATAGGTGCGTTCTTAAAAACAGACCAAAAAAATTATTCCTTTTTATGCTGCTGGAGGAAGTACACCCCGATACAGATGACACAGATGGAAACCGCCATGAAGAGCATATCCGTGGATGACGTGATTTTCATCATGAGCACCCGCTGGAAGAAGCTGACAATGAGCACCATGATGATGACCTTGATGATCTTGTTCTTGAGGTCATCAAGGTTCTCGATCTCCAGGAGGCTGTGGTAGGACTCGGAGCACCGGGCAACATCGATCTTGGAGATGGCGAGCTCGTACATGCCGAAACTGAAGATGAGGAGCACCATGCCGATAAGGTACAGGTCAACGCCACCGATGATACCGGATAACAGGGCGGTGTAATCGACATGAAAGGTCGAGAGGGAGATCGCTTCGTGAAAACTTCCCAGGATCTCGGCAGATCCCGCAATGAAGAGGAGGACGGAGCTGAACAGCCCGAATACCACGGCAAGGATCACGATCAGGCGCGAGCTCCAGAGACCCTGCTCGAAGACCCGTTCGAAAATTGATTGCTGTGCCAGAGTCTTTGCCAATTCAAGTTCGCATGCTTTCTGATCCATCACCTCTCATGTACTCGCTATGGAATAAAAAAGGGAATCCCCGGAACCGTGATGAGGGATGCCTTTTGAACGGATTCCCTAGCCAGTTGTTCGGATCGAAGAGGCTTCATCGCTTCTCCCCCTCAAGGCCCTTCTGGCTTTTCGGGCCAAAGGGCTATTGCCCTCAAGCGCACACATGAGAATCAGGAATGTGGTTGAATGGGTAGTCCTTACCTCAATACCAATGAGTCCATCCTTCTGTCAACGCACAATGTGGTCATCAATACGATACCGGCCGAAGTGATCCTGACAAACCAGCGTCTCATGCTCATGGACAGCAGCCACCCCCGGCTGCTGCCACAGGATGTTCTGTTCTCTGCGATCGAGACCGTCACCATCGGGGACAATTCCGACATGGAACCCGTTCTCTCCCTCTCGATTGTCATGAAGGACGAGACCCGGCATATGCTGGGTATCACGTTTACCCAGCCGCCAAAAACCCGCCGAACGGGCGAGCGGGACGAATGGGCCACAAAACTCAAGGAAGCGAGTGTTGCCGCACAGCAGGAGACCGGTCTTGTACCTGCCGAACTCCTGCCGCCATGGGTTCCCGGGCCCCTGCCGGGGGAGGACAGCGGTGAAGAGGGAGACGGGAAGAATTCACAGGACGAACAATTCCGGTATGCCCCGCTCTCCCCGCGAATGCCCCGAAAAGACCCGAAAAAATCCCGGCGGGGCGTACTCCTCGCGGTACTGGCAGTCATCCTGATCATCGCTCTTGCTGCAGGCGTGTACTTCCTCGCGCCACAGTTCTCCGGCACCCCGGCAACCCCCCCGTCACCAACGGTCATCGCAACTACGGTTGCAACAACCGTTCCCACGACAGCAGTCCCGGTAACAACCATCCCGACCTCCATGGAACCCACCGTAGTTGTGACCACCACGCCGGTTGCAACAATAATCCCGCCAACTCCCTTGGTGACGGCAACTATGGAGAGCGATCCAACGAAATCCGGTGTCTGGATCCATATCGGGTACAGCGGCAACTACACCGCCTCATTCGGCACATCCGGCCGCCTGAAGGAGATCGCCGGATCCGGCGAGCAGTTCTTCCAGATCCCGGCAAAGAACCAGATTGTAGAGGCCACCGTGCAGAAAGCTGACGATGCCGGTTCCGTCATGACGGTCGCGATCCTGAATAACGGCCTTGTTGCAGAAACGGGCTCCACGTCCAGTCCCCACGGCACCGTGGAACTGCACGTGGATCTGAGGGAGACGGCAACGCCCACGGTCACCACAACAACCATCCATGTTACCTACGCCACGAACGCAACGGCGAACGTAACGACACTATAAAAACGTAAACCTGAAGGGTATCAGGCAATTCATTCATTTTTTGTTTTTCATCTGCACCGGCAGATCGCTTCATCATCGGGAATGTCCTGGGGACTGCCTTCCCACACCGCCTTCCCGGAACGCAGCTGCAGTACCCGGTCCCCGATCTCCCGGCTGTCTGCGCTCTGATGGGATACGAGAATACAGGGAATGTTACATGTGCGGACTATGGTCCGGGTCAGGTTCCTCACCGTGCTCGTGCTCTCCGCATCGAGAGACGTGAACGGCTCGTCCAGCATCAGGAGCGAGGGCCGGATCGCAATCGCCCGCCCGAGAGCAACCCGCTGTTTCTGGCCGCCCGAGAGGTTCCCGGCACAAACATTCGTGAGATCGGAGAGATGCATGAGATCGATCATCTGGCAGACCCGGTCCGCGATCTCAGCCTTTGGCAGTCGCCGTGCCCGAAGCCCGAAGGCAATATTCTCTTCCACCGTCATGTGCGGGAAGACCGCAGAGTTCTGGAAGACATAGCCGATCCTGCGATCTTCAATCGGAATATGGGTGCCCTGTCCTGGCTCACTGAGAGTTCTGCCATTGAGCCGGATACACCCGGCATCAGGGTAGAGCAGCCCTGCAATGAGGTTGAGGGTCGTGGACTTCCCTGACCCGTTTGCTCCCATCAGGATCAGGATCTCGCCCGGCTGCACCGTGAACGAGAGGTTGAGCGTGAAGTCCCGGAGCTCTTTTGTGATGGCAGCTTCAAGCATGGTGCGCCTCGTTCCGGGTAACGAGCCGGACCGTGATCATGATGACAAACGAGATGATGACGAGCAGAATCGAGATGGTGAGACCGAGATTGAAGTTGCTCTCCATCCCTACGTACACGGCGAGCGGCATGGTCTGCGTGACCCCGGGGAGGTTGCCGGCAAACATGATGGTGGCCCCGAACTCGCCCAAAGCCCGGCCAAATGTCATCACCGCCCCGGACACAAGGCCGCTCGCGGTGAGAGGGATCGTGATGGTGAGAAATGTGCGGAGCTTCGATGCGCCAAGCGTCCGTGCCGTATGCTCGTAGCTCTGGTCGAACTGCTCGAAGAGAGACTTGGCCTGCCGCAGGTAGAACGGCGATGCCACAAAGATCTGGGCCATGATCACGGCGAGGGTCGTAAATGCTATGGAGATCCCCATCATGTTGAAATACTGCCCGAGGAGGCCCATCCGCCCGTACAATACCAGCAGGGCAAACCCGGCAACGGCCGGCGGGAGCACCAGCGGAAGATCGATCAGGGTATCAACGATCACCTTGCCCGGGTAGGTGCTGCGGCTGTGCACGTACGCAAACGGCGTACCGACGAGGATCACGATGGCGAGCGAGATTGTGGAGGTGGAGAAACTCAGCCAGAGCGCACTGATCACGAGGGGATCCGCAAGCGAGGCGAGGAAGAGTTCCGGGGTAGTACGGAAGAAGAGCGCAATCACCGGCAAAACCAGGTACAGGGTGACGATGAGGATCAGCAGGCCTGCGGCTCCGTGGGAGAGGATACGCCGGTATTTTTCTGGAATTCTGCCTGCGGAAGTCATGAGGAATGGCCACCGTGGGGCCGGTTGTTCTCTTGAGAGATGAATGACTGCCAACTATAAAATAAAAAGGATTAGAGGGACCTGAAGCCGTAGTCTTCGAGGATCTGCTGGCCGGCCGATGAGAGCATGAAGTTCTCGAAGTCGGCTGCTGCACCCTTGCTGGTGGACTGCTTCATGACCCCGATGGTGTAGGTCTGGAGATAGTTGACGGCCCTGGGGATGGCGATGGCCACATATTTGTCTTTACCGGCACTATACGTGGATTCGTACACGATCCCTGCGTCCACCTCACCGAGCTGGACCTTGCTGGCTACTGCCGGTTCAGAGGTCTCGTAGGTGACAATGTTGGAGTACACGGAGGTGTTCCATGCCTTACCCAGCGTAGCCGTCTTGGCAAGGTTGGCCATGACCGAGGTTGTTGCAGCACCGACCGGGACGCTCTTGTCAGCAACCGCAATCTTCAGGCCGGGCTTTGCGAGGTCAGAGAGTGACTTGATGGTGCCCGGGTTGTTTTTCGGCAGGATCACGATCACGTAGTTGGAGGTGAGCGGCTTGACTGAGCCGGTCTCAAAGTACCCGCCCTTGGTGAGTTCCGTAGTGTAGGCATTGCTCGCCGAGATGAAGACATCGGCATAGGCACCGTTCACGACCTGCGTCTTCAGGGCCTGGGTGCCGGCCAGGTTGAAGGTGACCTTGTGGCCGGGGTACATCTTTTCGAAGCCAGCCGCGAGTTTCGGGGATACGCCAGAGAGGGAGGCCGCCGTGTAGGCCACAACGTTCCCTTCGGAATAGGTATAGACCGGCGCGGGTGTGGCCGTGGTTGCCGGGGCGGTTGTTGTCTTAGGTTCAGCTACGGTCACGGGAGCGGGCGTTGCAACCGGGGCTGCCGGTGCAGGGAGTGCTGCTGCAGTTGCCGGGGGGGTTGCCGCAGGAGTGGTGGTGCCGGACGTGCAGCCGGCAAAGAATGCCGAGACGAGGAGCAGTCCGCAGACGATACCGATCAGGATGAGCGATGGCGCTCGTGTTTTTGGTTGCATGATGATCTTCCTTTGCACCTGAACGTGGGTTTGAGTAAGGTAAAAGGATTTTCTTTTGTAAAAAATTAATTTAAAATAGTTTACAAAACCTCGTTCCCGCAATCAATCCGACGTACGTGCACTGCGAAGATAAACCCAGATTGCGCAATCCACTATTGACGCCACACTACCCATGGAGTTGGTTTTAACAGGTGTTTGTTAAAATAATATAGTTAACAATGTTGCATTGTTAAATGAAAAATATTATAAGCAACCCGTGCCAAGTATTTCGGTGTCCCATTGGAATCACGCACCAACCGGACGCATGCACACACAACAGGACAAACAATCATTGTCTCACACGACCGGTGAGCCGGGATCCCGGAGAAGATTTACACACCCTCAAACCATCATGATCCATCACATCCTCCGGGATCGTTTCGGCTCAGGTCGGATACTCTTCAGGGTCAGGAAGGATCCCCGGTTCATGAAGGATTCGGGGATCGTCTCCATCCAACCGGTCGTTTTTTTCTGCACCACTCGTGCCGTTGGTGCATTTCCGGGATCATCTATGGGGGGATTCTATTGGCCCGGGATGCCCGGGTTGATCTCACCTAAAAAGCATATCTGCCCGTACAACCAAAAGAGCTGCTACTGAGGGAGTATGAGCGCACCGTACCTGAACCGTGGTGAGACGATCATCTTGACAACGCACCGGGTGAGCGTCAGCAGCGTGGAGTACGATGCCCTGCTCACCACCGGGCGCCTCATCCTCATGGACCGCCGCTATACCCGGTTCGAACCTGAGATGATCTTCTTTCCGGCGATCGTGACCGTGAAGGCCGGGAAGGTTCCCACCGGTGAACCGGCGATCATCCTCACCCTGAATGCACCAAGCGATCTCACCGCAAGCGAACAGGTCAATATCATCTTCTTACAGGAACCCGGGGAGAACCGGAGAGGCGAGCGGGAAGAGTGGGTCAGGCAGTTGATCGGGCTTGTCATATCGGCACGCGAACAGGCAAGCCATGAGCCCGTCGTGGTAACACCGGAGAAGAAGACCGGCATGAATCCCTCGGTCCGGCGCTGGGTTGCACCCGAGCAGCCTCTTCCCCACACGTCCCGCGCACCACCCGCACCCCCGGTTCCGGAACCCGAGGTGATCTCAGAAGGCCCGGATCCGATGGAGTTCTTCCTTGAGGCCCGGAGCGCCACCGGACACAAGGCCATGACGGAGTCCGCAACAGAACCCTTAGGAGAGATCGAACGTGAGACCGTCATACCGGATGAGGGTTTCCAGGAGCCCGGGCCGGTGAGTTCCCCGATAATGTGGCCGGTGATCGTTCCCGCTCCCGAACCGATGTTGGAAGCGGCTGATCCGGTTCCGGTATCGTTACCGGACGTGGATGCACCCCACTTTGCAGCACCGCAGGCAGCCGAATCCCTGACAACGGACGCCTTTACCCGGATCGTTGCATCCGCCGCCGAGTCCCTGCACGCAACGAAGGAAGAACCGCTGCCGGCTGCTCTCCAAAAAGAGTTTGTTGCTGAGGTGGAGCCTGAACCGGTCGTGGATGCCGGGGAAGAATTACCACATCCTGAGTCAGCGATCGTTCCCCCGGCGGTTGCAGCTGAAGAACCAACACTCCCGGAACCACGACCGGAGCCGGTTCCTGCAACCCCCGTTGAACCTGTGGCACCCCCGGCTCAGCCGGCACCCGGGTCACGCCGGGAATTACCGGGTACCTACACACCGAAGATACCGCCCCCCGTCACGAGGCAGACCCTCAGTTCCTCCAGGGGAGACGAACCGCAGGCTAGAGCAGGGAGTTTTCGCACACCCCTGATCATTGCCGGTGCCCTCGTTCTTTTGGTTTTGCTCGCGCTATTCGGGATCGTAGCGCTCTCCCAAGGTCCGTTCTCACACAACAATCCGCCCCTGACAACCATCACCCCCGATATAACGGCAGTACCGACCATGGACCCGGCGTCTGCCGCAGCATCAGCGGCCGGCATCCAGGTACGGGTTGACTATTCCCGCCAATTCTCCGGCACCGCCGGGAGCCCGGGATACCTGCAATCACTCTCCGGGACGGGGGCCCGTGTATTTCCCATCCGGATGCTCAACAACAACATTCAGGCAACCATCCGCAAACTGGATAATTCCGGCGATCCCCTGACCGTGGGCATCTACAACAACAACACCCTCCTTGCCAAAAAGACGGTCACAGCACCCATGGGCGAGATCACCCTGCTCATCGATGTGACAACGGAACTTGCCCCGGGCCTCCAGGGGACAACCCCGCAGGGTTCCGCAGGACTGCTGGGCAATGGTTCGCTGATCTATTATTAAGAGACCAGATTCAGGATGACAGAAGAGTCCCGGCAGACCCTGTCATTCCCTGCACCCTCAACAAAAAAGTAATGCTTCAAAACGGCGAGATGATCCGGGATGCGATCCTCTCAGGAAGGGAGTACTCCAAAGGTCTCCTCTCCCCGCAGGCATGACCCCGCACGCGGGATCGTGTGCCGGTACCTGCTGGTCATACTCTTCCTTGTTGCCCTGAGTATCACGAGCGCCGGCTGCGTCACCACCGGCCCGTCCGTTCCCACCGCACCGGGTATCGGTTCTGCCGGCGCGGACTCGTCCGGGATCTTCCTTTACCAGAACATCGTCAATGCATCAGAAAGCGGACAGGCACGCATGAATAGTTCCGGCAGGGAAATTGAGACCCGGAGATCTGCTGCAATCCGCGCTGCGCTGGATTCCCACAACCCGGTCACAAGGGACGTTGCGGTTTCAATCATCCCCCGGGCCCATGGAGGAACCGTCAACCTCGCCCAGATCTGCGATCTCTGGGAGACTGTGTATACCCGCTGGACGTACGTGGATGACCCGAACGGTGATGATTACTTCTCCCCGGCAAGCCGGACCATTGCCCTCGGGTTCAAGGGCGACTGCGATGATTTTGCCATCGTGGTCGCAGCCATGATCGAATCCATTGGCGGGAATGCCCGCATTGTCACGGCACAGAACAGCACCTATGGCCATGCGTACCCGGAAGTATATATCGGCAACACACCGGAGGAATTTGAGGCGGCAGCCGCGTATATCCGGGGGCGTTACCATGTCACGGACGTAGGCTGCCACATCACCACCGGGGAAGACGGCCCCCGGTACTGGCTCAACCTTGACTGGTGGAGCAACCATCCCGGCGGGAAATTTTATGCTGATGAGGGCGTGCGGACCGCCTATTACCCGGACGGACGCTGGGAGCAGGTTGAGGCGGAGGTTCGCTGATCGATCATCAGTCTCAAGATATTCTGAAAAATCTGATAGCCAACAGACAGCGGGATCTGTCGTAGGAGAGAGTCGAGGAAAACAACCGTGGAATCCCCACGGAAAAAAGGGATTATTGAACTTTTTTGGGTTTGGCCATGCCCGCTTCCGGCACCTGCTTCAGGATATCTTCCCGTAACTTCTCGAAATGGAGTTCGTCCAGCTGCTCGGACAAGAGCCGGCCGCTCCAGGCCCGGCGGTAGACCCAGTCGATGATCTTGTCGATCACAAAGAGGACCTGCTCCTCATTGTCAACCGTCAGCAGCTCGCGGCCGATCTTCGGGTGGCGGCCCCTCCGTCCCCCGACCGTGACGAGGTAGTGGGTGTGCAGTTCCTTGAGCAGGTTGAACGAGCAGGACCTGACACAGACCCCGCACTGGACACACGTATCGTCGTTCAGTTCCGAGATCCCGTTCCTGACCCGGATGGCCTTCTCTTTGCAGTAGTAGACGCACATACCGCAGCCGGTGCAGAGACCTTCGGTACGGACCGGGCGGATCCTCCCGATGATCCCGATCTCGTTGAGCATCGGGCTCGTGCAGGCATTCGGGCATCCCGAGAGGGCGATACGGATCTTGACGGGCATCACCTTTCCAAAAAGTTTGGCATCGATCTTCTTTGCCAGGGTGACGGTATCGATATTGGCGAACTTGCACCGCTCATTTCCCGGGCAGGAGATGATGTTGACGACCTCATCCTGCTCGGACCCGACCGGTGTCCCGTTCTTCTCTAACGCTTTTCCCATGTTCTTGAGTTTTTTGGGATCCACATGGGGGATCTCAATGGTCTGGCGGGTGGTGCAGTGGACAACACCGGTGCCATACCTCTTTGCGATCGTTGCGATGCCCCGCAGTTGCTCGACCGAGAGGACACCGGCCGGTGCCCGGATACGGACGGTTGAAAAGTCGGCGTTCCTCTCGGTGATGACCCCGCCTTTCATGTGGATGCCAAACTGATGCTGCATTACTCTGTACTTGGGAAGAATCTGATTATTAAGCATGGGGTTGTGACACAGGATTGTTCATAACGGAACCAGGGATCGTCCGTGCCGGAAAACCTTTTGAATGATCGTCATCCAGACGGATCTGGTGAAAACCATGAAGATCAGTGCACGAAACCAGATTCCCGGTACCGTGAAGTCCATCAGGAAGGGCCCGGTCAGTACCGAAGTTGTGATCACTATTGGCGCAGGAAGAGAGATGGTCTCCTCCATCACCACCACCTCCGCTGAAAACCTGAAGCTGAAGGAAGGATCGAAGGTCTACGCGGTTGTCAAGGCCTCCGAAGTGATGATAGCGGTCGATTAAAATCTTTTTTTCAATCTTGATTGGGTAACCAGTAATTTCCCGCGGGCCTCATATCACGTCATATCGGAGGTATGCCTTGTAGTGACCCTCTTTTTCGGGGTGTACGGGACTTACAAACCTCACGAGAACAAAGTCCCCGCAAATCGCTCCGTTTGCCAATCGGAGCCCATTTTAACAAACCGGATTTTTGATACTCGCGTTTTTTCGTGAATTATAGAGTACTTGTTTTAAACGCGGGCCGAATTATCGTTTTTTTCCCCATCTGAAGGTTATTTCAACCTCTAAAAAATGTCTAAATATTGCCTATTGGATAAGCGACTACTGCCAAAACGGCAGTAGGAGCTTGAGAATGTCGAGAATCGTCAGATTTGAGACACAAGAAGAACGAAGTTCTTCGACGAAAGGCCGGCGGCCTTTTTCGAATCAGCGGTGAGCTGATATTCTGGGGAAAAGGCTGGCCGGGGAAACCGACTGGACCTCAGTCCAGGAGGTCGAGAAGATTTTCACAGAAATCTTCGAGTTTGGTGAGAGTCCGGATCCGGGGTCTTTTGTGTATGAGCGTTACTGATGGCGTTGTGCATCGGAACGATGATCCGAATGTCCGATACACGGGTAAGGGAGATATTCCCCCGCAGGCATATAATCCGGATAAAGTTACGGTATAAGGTAACGGGCAAGAAGATCGTACCCTCGTGGTACCTGCAAAGAAACTACCGGATGATGGTTAAAAAAAAGAGAGTTAGATCTTTTTGTACAGGTTGCCGTACTGGACAACGCCCTTCTTCTTCTTGTGGCGCTCGCCCGTGTCTCCGATGAAGTGGGCGAATTTGGCCTTGGTGCCCTCGACTTCGAGCTCGACTTCGCCATTCGGCTTGAAGCCGGGCATCATGACCTCAATGGAGCCAAAGACGATGATGGTGCCCTCAACCATCTGGCCGCCGAGCTTGCTCTTGGCATTGCCCTTGACTACCAGCTTGCCGCCCTCGGCATGAGTCAGGGCGTGGACATCGACATCGCCGCCAACGGTGATCTCGCCGCCGGTCATGTACATACCGATATCGGAGCCGGCATTGCCCTTGACAACGATCTTGCCGCCGGACATACCTCTCCAGTCGCCGCGGTAGGCAGCGCCGAGATAGTTCCCGGCATTGCCCTCAACGGTGAGTTCGCCGCCCTTCATGGCGAGCGCGGCGAATGCCGCGACATCGCCCTTTGCCAGGATCTTGCCGCCGGTCATCCAGGCCCCGACATAGAGGTCGGTGCTGCCTTCGATGACCAGTTCCCCGGCCGTCATCTTGAAGCCGAGGTACTTCACCTTCGTCACATCGCCCTTGACAACGATCTTCGTCTCGGCGGCGGTTGCACCCGCACTGCCGCTCACGGTGAAATACGCTCCAAGGGTGGTCGGAACATTGCCCTCGAACGCGGGAAGTTCTGCTATCTGGGCCGCTGTCTTGCCTGCGAATGCATCGGGGGAGATCGTGTCAGCCTCAAGATACAAGGTTGGCAGATTCTTCATGGTAATGGTTACAGTTTCCATCTCACTCACCTACACCTGCGTTGCATCGACTTCGAGCGCGAACGGGTTCGGGACGAAGTGGTGTCCGAGCGCTTCGTAGTTGTTCTGCGTCATGCTGTAGTACTTCACGAACTTCTCGGAGATGTCGCGTGCAACCTGTGCATTCTCCTTGACCTTGACATCCACCCAGAGGGTGCGCTTGTGGCCGTTAGAGACAATGTCCCCGTTGCTGACAACCTGCACGCCGCTCTTGAAGACGGCTGCGCAGCGGCTGAAGGCCGTTTCGATGTCGTCGGGGTTCGCCACCGGCTTGTCGGGGTTGAAGTTGTAGACTGCGACATCCGCATCCATGCCGGGCTTCAGGCCGCCGCAGACTGCCGAGAGACCAAGGGACTTGGCCGGGCCGGCGCGGGTCATCTGGGCCAGCTCGTAGAGCGAGATCTCGCGGTCGAGCGAGCCGATGCTGGTCTGCGAGAGGACCTTGCCCTTGTGCTTGAAGGAGTCGATCAAGGTGTTGCGGGCCTTCTCGCTCATCAGCCACTTGAAGACGCGGGGGTACCGGGTGAACGGCCCTGCGTTCGGGTGGTCGGTGGTGATGTAGCAGCGCATCGGGTCCTTCATCATCAGGGGGATCTCAAGACCGATTGCCCACTGGATGGCACAGACCGAGATGTTCGGGCTGTAGATGTAGGGCACGACACCTGCTGCGGTCTCAAGTTCCACATCGACATTTGCCCACTTTAAGTGGTTGAGGCCGGTGAGGTGGTGCTCGAACGGACCGTCTGCGGTCATCGTGGTGGTCTCGTCAAGGGTGACGTTCCCGGTATCGATGGTGATGTTCTTGTTCTTGTTCACGTAGTCGGTGACTTCCTTGGCGCCGGACTCGAAGTCGCCCCAGTTGGTGCCCTTGTAGGAGTGGAACTGGGTGTGGGTGAGGTGGAGCACCTGCTCGCGGCCGAACGTGTTCTTGGCCTTGAAGCCTTCTGCGAGCCTCATGGTGTCGAGCGTGGTCTCGTAGCATCCCGGGTTCCCGAGGTTGTTCGGGTGGATGTGCATGGAGTGCGGGAGGCCGAGGTACTCGTTTGCCTCGATCAGGCCCTTGACGATCTCTGCGGGAGTGATGTCGAAGTACGGGACCGGGTCGTTGACGGAGAGACAGTTCAGTCCCCAGGCCCAGGCCTCGGTGCCGCCGGGGTTGACGACCTTGACGGCGTAGCCCTTCGTCACGCGGAGCAGCCAGGCAATGTACGCTGCTGCGTTCTCGATCTCGCGGTTCTTTAAGTATTCGAGCACGAACCAGTTGTTGCCGAAGACCGGGAATGCACCCTCATCGATGATGGGGGTGTCACGGATCTCTTCGTGCACGTGGCGGGAGAAGAGCGGGGGCATCGCGGCTTCCATGGCGGTGGTGTAGCCCATCTTCGCATACTCGTAGCCGGTCTTGAACGTGGTCGGGATCGAGGCCCCGCCGCCCATCCGCTCCATGCCCTTCGTGGGCGTGCAGCTGAAGAGCTTGTCCTCGGGCCGGTAGATACGGCCGAGGTTGACCTTGGGCCCGGCAATGTGGGCGTGGATCTCCACGGCACCGGCCATGACCGTCTTACCTGCGGCATCGATGACCTTTGCACCGGACCCTACCTTGTCAACGATCTTGCCATCCTTGATGGCGATATCTTTCTTGTCGCCCTTGATGCCCTGGACCGGGTCAAAGACATGGCCGTTCTTGATAATGTATTCTGACATGGTTATGCCACCCCCTTGAGCTGTTTTAAGCGGTCGCGGACTTTGATCAGGAACTGTTCATCGGTGAGCATGCCCTCGGGCGGCTCGACAACCTTGCGGCAGTCGATCGGGACATTGTCCATACGATAGCAGTTGCCACCGGTTTCAACACCATTGAAGGCGACCGGGACGTGGAGTTTCGAGACGCCGGTGGTCGGGGTCAGGTGCGGGTCAACACAGACCGATGGCAGGTTCGCGATCGGCTTGACAGCGCTTATCGGGAAGTGTGCACCCGGGTCGCTGCCGATGGTGAACATGGCATCGAGTTCCCCGCGGGTGAGGAGATCGATGGTGCTCGTGTCGCCGGGGTTGTACCGGGGGAATCCCCGGGTCAGGTCCACCGAGAACGGGAACCCGAACTGCCAGGCAAAGACTTCGCCGGAGCCGGTCACATTGTAGTGGCCCCGCATCGGCATGATCGAGAACTTGGTGTGCTCGTTGAGGTCCTTGGTGAGCGCAATGGCGCCATCGATGTTGTGGTTCTTGGAGAGGGACTGGGTGACACCCATACCGAAGAAGATGATACCGAACCGGCCGCTCTTTAACGTATCCGCGGCCTCGCGGATCTTCTCGGCCGGGATACCGGCAACTACGTCGGGGAGCCACTCACCTTTGAGGGCAACGCGGAGGGCATCGAGGAGTTCATAATCCCTGCCCTGTTCCACCTGGAGGTGCATGTCGGCCATCTTGGCGGTATCGGTGCACCGCGGGTCGACCACGATCAGTTTCCGGCTCATCTGTCCCTTGCCGGTGAAGAAACCGCGGGGGAAGATCGAGTACCGGGACATGTGGCGGGGGTGGGCGTGGGCCGGGTTGCAGCCCCAGAAGATGACACGGTCGGCACGGTTCTTGATCTCACCAAGAGTACATGATGGCAGACCGATATCCTGCACGGCAATCAGGGTGGTGCCGTGGCAGGTGGCAGCGGTGTTGTCGCAGCAGGCTTTCGAGATCTCGGCGATCTCGTTGCCCACACTCTGGGCCTCGCAGTTGGTGGAGGACCAGCCGAACATCAGGGGCTTCTTCGCCTTCGCCAGCATCTGGGCGGTGTACTCGACAGCCTCATCATAGGAGACCTCTTTCCACGAGCCGTCTTCCTGGTGCATCCGCGGGCGGGTGACCCGGTCCTTGGCCTGCGAGTGCAGGAACTTCTCGGTCCCGATCACGCAGGCATTGTAGACTTCGAGCAGTTGCTTGCCGTCGTCGGACACGACGACCTCAAGGTCATCGCAGAGCGTGCCGCAGAACGGGCAGATTACATCGGTGATTGTCTTGGTCATTCTGTCTTCACCCCGCAGAGCTTCTGCACGAGTTCGATTCCGAGAAGGATCGGCTCGGCTGCAGCGGCTTCGATGGTGACCGGGACGCCCTTGAAGGTCGGCATGCCGGTGGAGTAGGTATTCGGGTCAATGATGGCGTTTGCCCAGGGGCCCATCGGGATAAAGGCCACACCCGGGTGCGGGCCCTGGGAGGTTGCCATTGCCTTGACAATGACATTGCCGTGAGGGCTCGTCACCCGGACATTGGTATTCTTCCAGATACCCAGTCTCTTGAAGTCCTCGGGATCAAGTTCGATGATACCGGCAGCGGTCCGGTACAATGGCTTCTCTTTGCCGCCTTCGATTGCAACACCCTGCTGGATGGTACGGCCCGAGATCAGGTTAATAGTAATCTTCTCTGTCATGGTATTCCTCATTGTAAAATCAGAAGCAGTCTGTAACTACAAACCTCGTACGTTCAGACCTCGGAGAGTGCCTCAGCTCCCCTGCCGGAGAGACGGATCACATCATAGGGACAGGCATTGATACAGACACCGCAGCCTGCACAGAGTTCCGACTTCACGTCAAGATGGATCGACTTTCCATTCCTGACCGCGTAGATCTTTTCCTTCGTTACCGGGTCCACCGTATGCAGTTCAAGTGCATCCACCGGACATGCGATGACGCAGTTGCCGCAACCGGTGCATCGCTCCATGTTCACATGTACTGAAAACGCCATGCGCATCACTCACACATTGTCGTCGATAGATCCAATGTTGATGAGCAAGTTAATTAAAGATATCTAAGTTTACAACGCGGTAACTACGCGTAATTAACTCGCTCGAAAAAGTACATCTAAAAGGTTGAACTCGCACGAAATTCCGGGCCCTATCCATGCAGTTTGTGAAAAAAACCTCAGCAGAAGCTGACCCCGATCTCATAATTGCGTGCAGAGTGGCCGATTCAGATATATAATGGTTTACCTGGTGCCCTGCCGGGTTCCCTCTTCCCGCAACCGGTTTTCTGCGCGTTAAAACAGGGCTCCAATTGAGGAAATTGTACTAAAATGTACTAAAATGTACTTACCTTTGGTACCACTATACCGGATTATGGCGATGGGATCTCAACAGACAAGTGCCCTCAACAGAGTGAATGAACTCAAGTAACGGTGCAGGGAAAAACAGGGGAGAGGGCGGGGGGCAGGTGCCCGTTCACCGGACCTTCCGGAGGGTCCCGGTCTCTGAGGTGTCATAGCCCCCCAGGTCCTGGAGGATCGATCGGAACTCATTGGACCGGATGGCCGCAATCAGCGCCCGGACCCGGGGGTCGTCCACGTACTCGTGGCGGAAGGCCAGTTCATACCGTTCATGGGATACCGGCACGAACGGAAGACCGAGCGCCTTTGCTGCACTGAAGACGCAGAGGCCGGCCTCCGCCTCGCCACTCTTCACGGCCAGGGCCACCGCGATGTGGGTGGTTGCCTCGCGCTCATAGCCCGGGATGGAGGCCGGGTCGATGCCCGCCTGCTTCAGCCCGAAGTCAAGGAGCATCCGGGTCCCGGAACCCTTCTGGCGGTTGATGAACGACCGGCCCGGCAACTCCTCAAACGTGAGACCGGTCCGCGAGACCACCCCCTGCTGGCGGCCGGCAACGCAGATGAGATCGATCGCAGTGCCCGGCAGGTACTTCTGCAGGTATTGGGTGTTGTAACTCCCGTCATCGGAGAGCAGGTGGGTGGGGGCGGCGTGGCACTCATCCTTTTTGAGGGCCAGGATCCCGCCCATGCTCCCCACATGGGTGGAGATGAGGTGGATTCCGGCCGGGCGAAGGATATCGGCAAGGTAGTCGAGGACCGGGTCGTGGCTGCCGGTGACGAGGAGCGCAGTCTCCGCTTCCTCCTCTGGCACCATCAGCCGTGCGTCCACCTCGTCCCCGGCATTGAACCCTTCCGAGTCCCGAAGGACTTTGAGGTAGGCATTCGCCCGCACGGCACTCATCTGGACACCGGCACCCTTGGACTGCGGGGAGACAACCCAGCGGTTCCCGACCTTTCCCAGCGTAGAGAGCACGAACTCATCCGATCCGATCTCCTTGGGGAGGGCGGACGTGATGCCCGCCCGGATCAGCTGCGGCGCCGGGACCACGAGCCCGTACATCTTCAGGAACGGGAGGACGAGCTCGCGGATCACGGTCAGGGCCGAGAGGGGATAACCGGGAAGGCCGAAGACCGGCGTCCCATCCACCTTCCCGACAATGGCCGGCTTCCCGGGTTTGGTGGCGATCCCGTGGACCAGCACCGTACCGAGTTCGCCTACCACATCGGCCGTGTAGTCCTTCGTTCCCGCGGACGAGCCTGCCGAGACGATGACGATATCATTCTCCCGGCATGCCCGGGCTACCGCGTCCCGGATCTTCTCGGGGATATCCTCGACAAAGGGATACCTTGTGCATTGTGCCCCGACGTCTTCGAGCATCGCCTTTGCCATCACCGTGTTGCTCTCCACCACCTGGCCCGGTGCGGGACGGGTGCCGGCGGGGACGAGCTCGCTGCCCGTGGGAACGAGGCCAATCCGGACCGTGATCGCATCGAGCCGGGTGATGCCATACGTGGCAAGGGCACCGATCTCGTGGGGCCGGATGAGGTGCCGGGACGGCATCACCATCTCGGACTCGGCCAGATCTTCTCCCGCAGGGCGGACATGCTGCCAGGGAGCGGCTGCCTTCCGGATCGTATACGAGCCATCCGCTTCCCAGACATCCTCGATCATGATCACGGCATCGAATGCCGGGGGCACCACGTTGCCGGTGTTCACCCGGGCTGCACGGGCGAGGGTGACCGGGTGCTGCTCGGAGGCTCCCTTCGTATCGGCACTGACAACTGCGATCCCATCCATCGCCGCGAGGTGGATCTCCGGCACCGAGTACGTTGCAAAGATCGGGCTGGCAGTGATCCGGCCGGCCGCATTCTCAAGGGGGACCTGCACGATGGAGGGGGTGCAGGTGAATTCACGGGAGAGGAGGGCAAGCACATCATCCAGCGGCATCACGTTCAGGTAGCGTCTCACCATAGGATCACCGTGACTGCGCTTCCTTTCTCAAGCCCTTCGTATCCCGCCGGGATACAGACCAGCCCGTCACTCGCAACGAGCGTGTTCAGAAGCCCGGACTTGCCAAAGAGCGGGGTGGCGATCCCGTTCTCCACCTTCACGCGGACATACTCCTCGCGGCCCCGGGCTGAAGGGATATTCTCCGCAAGCAGTGCCTGCTGAACCCGGATCTGCGGCTTAGCGAGCCCGAGCATCCGGTCCAGCAGCGGGCGGACGATCGCGATCATGACGACAAAGGCCGAGGCAGGATGGCCCGGCAGGCCAACGACCGGCGTCTCCTCGATCGTCCCGATGATCGTGGGCTTGCCCGGCGCAATCGCGATCCCGTGGACCAGTACCGTGCCTTTCGTGGCAATGACCGCTGCCGTCATGTCGCGGTCATCCTTGGAACTGCCACCCGAGAGGATCACCAGATCGCACGCGGGAACTGCCCGGGCGAGCACCTCTTCGAAGGCCGCGCGTTCGTCCCGGACGATCCCGTAGAGCCGGGGCACACAGCCGTACTCGGTGAGCCATGCCGCAAGCATCGGGGCATTGGCGTCCCGCACCTGCCCGGGCTCGGGAACGGTTGCCGCGGTCACCAGTTCGTTTCCCGTCGAGATGATCCCGACAACGGGTTTTTGTCTGACCAGTACCTCTGCATACCCGCAGGCAGCAAGGACGCCGGCATCCTGGGGGGAAAGACGTTTTCCGGCCGTGAAGACCGTCTCGCCGCGTTTGAAGTCCTCGTCCTTCAGGATCACGTTCTCGCCATGCGCAACCGCTTTCTTCACAAGGATGGTGTCGCCGGCCTCCTCGGTATATTCCACCATCACGGCCGCATCGGCACCTGCCGGGAGGACACCCCCGGTGGGGATGTAGGTGCACTCCGTATTCCCGAGAGAAAGGTTTGTATCGTGCGTCCCCATCGCCACCCGGCCTATGCACCGGATCATGGCAGGAAGGGAATTGCCTGCGCCGGTCGTGTCGGCCGACCGGACCGCATAGCCGTCCACAACCGACCGGTCAAACCCGGGGATATCGGTATCGGCAAGAATATCTTCAGCAAGCACCCGGCCCGCCGCTTGCTCGTTTAACACACGCTCGTTTTTTTTGGCTGGCGCTATCTTCTCTGCGGCCCTGACGGCATCTGCAACCGGAATAACGTTGAGGAACCTGCTCATTTGAAGCAGCCCAGCTGGCAGCCCCGGATCTTGATCCGGTTCTTTGTGCAGTACTCGCCCAGCACATGCCGGGAGACCTTCGCCTTCTCAGCGATCATGAACGCCTGGGGGCACGTGATCGACTCGGTGATACCTGCATCCTTCAGTGCCTTTGCAATGCTCGTATCGGTCATAGATCTTCGTGATGTGTTTACTTTCTTATCAGGTATACCATTTTGGATCCTGCATATTATGAACGGGGCCCCAAAGGGTACGATTCCGATCGACCCGCTCCTTTTTTTCGGGTCCGGCTGTTTTTTTTAGAGATACACGGGGAATCCTGAGGAATTACAGCGATACATGGCGGATTAAAAAGATGTATCTATGAAAAGACGAAGAGTATGATCATGGCGGAAAGACCAACATGTGAACGCTGTGGGAAGGAGGCGATCGGGTTCCAGTCAATGGAGGGCGGTTTTGAATATGTCTGCCTGGAGCATGCCGACAGCCTCCTGCTTGCCCTCAAACCCGGTGAGAAGAAAGTGTACGGGGTTTGTGTCCTCGAACGATATTCCTGAAATAGGTTACCACGAGTCCGAAAGAGAAGAACGATGGCAGAAAAACCAAGGTGTGAATACTGTGAGAAGGATGCCATCGGGCTCCAGTCACTCGGGTGCTGTGTTTCCTATGTCTGTTCTGATCACGCTGACAGTTCCCTGCTCGCGCTCAAACCCGGTGAGAAGCAGGCCTATGATTATTGTTATCTCGAACGATTCGATACCGCCGATCCCCGGTAGTTCCTGCACTGATGAGGATCTCCGCTTCCCCCGGGTCCATCAGGTTTTTTTAAAAATGATCGCTCCCCACTTGGGCGTTGAGAACAGAACCTCCCCTTATCCCCTTGGGTAACGACGAGAGGCAGGGTTCGCAGGGTCAGGCCAAGAGGCAAAGTTGTGTGTATGCGTGTATTGACCCGACCCGGATGCGATCCCGTGTCAGCGGGATCCCCTGTCCCTCATCACAATATCAATAAAATGAAGAGATCCCGGGTCACCAGACCTCGGGGAATGCCATGTTGGTATAGATGTCTTCGAGCCGTGCCTTGTGGCTCCGCTCCATGTTGGCCAGCTGGGAGAAGAGCAACTGCGTCTCCGTGTCGGCAGCTGCGTTCGCAAACTGGGTGTACATCTGCATGGCTTCGAGCTCCTTCTGGATGGCAATGACCAGGCCCTCAAGCGGTTTCAGATCCACGGTCAGTTTCGGGGCCGGAAGTGCGTCGCCGATCTTGTAGTCGTGGCCAGCCGCGAACTTCATCCTGCTCGCGTCCTTTCCCAGGAATCCCTGGAGGAACTCGCGGTGTTTCTTCTCTTCTTCAGCAAGTTCAGCAAAAAGTGATTTTAATGCCTTGTCCTTTACCTTGTCAGAAACGCTCCGGTAAAAGGTGTAGGCCTCCACTTCCCGGTCAATTGCGGTTGAAATGATCTTTTTTACATCGTCTGCTTTCATCTTCACACCTCTCAATTCAGTGCTTTGCCACCGGCTTGAACACGTTCTCGTAGATCATGTCGCTGCCGGTGTTGTGGAGCCGTGCACGCTCCTCCTTCTCCTCAACATACGCCATGAGCGGGAGCTCCATGTTGACACCGGGCACATGGCCGAACATCTTCTCAAGTTCCTGCTGCTGGGCATGCATGAAGAGCGCGTTCGGGATATCGGACGGGCAGAGTTCCTGGCACTGGCCGCAGTTCACGCAGGAGTCCGCAATGTGGGCGAACCGGATCAGGTGGAACATAAAGTTCGGCGGGAGTTCGCCGGGCTTGACATAGGCCGGGTTCTTGGTCGTGCAATCCACGCAGTAGCAGATCGGGCAGGCCGAGATGCAGGAGTAGCACTTGATACAGCGGGAGGTCTCCTTCATGATCTTCTTTAACCGGTCCTTGCCTTCGCCCAGCGATTCAAAGTCGTGCTTGCGCCACTTGTCGCCCAGCTTGAACATCGCGCCTTCGATCTTTCCGCGGATATCGAGCCCTTTCGGGTTCGCGGGTTCCGTTGCAATGATACCGTTCTTGATGGCACCTTCGAGAAGTTTTGCACCCTTCTCGGAGCAGACCTCGACAAAGGTGGCCTTGCCGGCCCGGGGTCCGATGACGCCCCAGTTCCCGCAGGCAAGGTCTGCCTGCCGGGGGACCTTCATCTTGCAGCGGCGGCAGTTGCTTCTGCGGCCATAGCCGGCTTCCTCCAGTTCATCGATGGAGATGCCCTTGTGGCCTCCTTCGTACTCGATGATGAACTGGCCCTTGTCGATCTCTTCCTTGTGCACGACATTCGGGTCAACACCGAACTTGTCGGTGATCATCTTCCGGGCAAGGACCGGGCTGACCGATCCCCCGCAGTTGACCCCGATCATGATGATGTTATCGAGATTGATCTGCTTGCGCTTGGCCAGTTCGAGGAACGCCATTGCATCGCAGCCCTTGACCGTGACACCGATCTTCATCGTCTCGGCGCCGTCGAAATACTTCTTGATGAGTTTGGGCAGAAGGAGGGTTCCGCAGTGAAGCGAGCCGGCCGTCTTTGCCAGTTCCTTGGGGTCGGAGATCAGCACCGGCTGTGCATCGTAGAGATCCGTTCCCTTGGAGATGACGAGAACCCCGTCAACGGCTTTCGATTCGAGTGCATACTTCCAGAGTGCGGTGACAGCACCGCCGAGCTCGGCCTTCTTCTGGATCTCTGCGTCGTTGGTCCACGCGTAGAGCATATCGCCTTTCTTTGTCATCTTCAGGCCTCCGGAATCTTCTCTATTTTACAGGCACAGGCCTTGAACTCGGGGATCTTTGCAACAGGGTCGAGCGCATTGTGGGTGAGCAGGTTTGCGGCACACTCCACGAAATGGAATGGCATGAAGACGACTCCCTTCTTGATGGTCTTCGTCACACGGGCGCCGATGGTAATCTCTCCCCTGCGGGAACTCGCCTTGACCATCTCCTTGTCCTTGATGCCCATCTCTTTTGCATCTTCAGGATTGATCTCAACCCAGCCGGTGGGCTCCTCGCGTTCGAGATCCACCGAGCGGCGGGTCATCGAACCGGTGTGCCAGTGCCAGATGCAGCGACCGGTGGTCAACAGTAACGGGTACTCCGCATCCGGAACTTCTGCCGGGGGTTTCCACTCGATCGGGGTGAAGATACCAAGACCGTCCGGGTGGGAAAATTTCTCCTTATGGAGGATCGGTGTACCCGGGTGCTCCTTCGTGGGGCAGGGCCAGTGGAGGGCTTCGGGCTTCTCAAGCCGCGTATAATCCATACCGCCATACGACGGGGTGACCTTCGCAACTTCGGTAAAGATCTCTTCTGCACTCTTGTAGGGGAACTGTTTTGCAAATCCCATGGCGGCCCCGAGTTCACTGATGATCTGCCAGTCTGCCTTTGCCTCGCCGGGCGGATCCTGCGCCTTTCTCCACTTCTGGACGCGGCGTTCGGTGGAGGTCTGGGTACCATCCTTCTCGGCAAAGCAGGTTGCCGGAAGGACAACGTCTGCCAGCTGTGCGGTCTCGGTCAGGAAGATATCCTGCACGATAATGAACTCGGCATTCTTCAGGCCTTTCTCCACGTGGTGAAGATCCGGGTCGGAGAGCATCGGGTTCTCACCCATGATATAGACGCACTTGACCTTCCCGGGCTCGTCGGCAAGGGTGTTGATGAGCGTTGTCACCGTCAGGCCGACTTTGCCCTCGGCGAGATCGGTCACGCCCCATGCATCCATCATCTTCTTGCGCATCTCGGGAACAAGCACCGACTGGTACCCGGAGTATACGTTTGCGAGGGCTCCCATGTCGCAGGCGCCCTGCACATTGTTCTGGCCCCGCAGTGCACAGATACCCGTGCCGGGTCTTCCCAGGTTGCCGGTCAGCATCTGGAGGTTGGCAACCGACTTGACGTTGTCAACACCGGTCGTGTGCTGGGTGATGCCCATCGAGTAGAGGACTGCCGACTGGCCGGAGGTGCCAAACCACTCTGCCGCTTTGATGATATCGCTAGCGGGAACACCGGTGATCTTCGAGACATTCTCCGGGCTGTAGGCCTCCTTCATCACGACCTCTTTGACCTTCTCGTAATCCTTGGTCCGGTTCTTGATGAAGTCCTTGTTCTCCCAGCCGTTCTTGATGATCAGCTGCATGAAGCAGTTCAGTAATGCCACATCGGTACCGGAGTAGAACTGCAGGTGCAGGTCAGCCTGCTTCCCCGTCGGGGTGAGCCGTGGGTCAGCGTAGATGATCTTTGCGCCATTCGCCCTTGCCTGCATAATGCGGCGCCCGATCAACGGGTGCTGCTCGAACGTGTTGGTCCCGATGACAAGGAGACACTTGGACTCGGCAATGTCCGCAATCGACTGGGTCATTGCACCGGACCCGAATGCCCCGGCAAGGCCGACAACCGTTGAAGCGTGGCAGAGCCGGGCACAGTGGTCGATGTTGGGCGTCTTCAGGACCGCCCGGGCAAACTTCTGCATCAGGTAGTTCTCTTCATTGGAGACACGGGCCGATGAAAGGCAGGCCATCTCTTCAGGTTTATAGGACTTGAACTTGGAGACGATCAGCTTGTAGGCCTCATCCCAGCTGGCCTCGACAAACTTCCCGTCTTTCTTGATGAGCGGTTTGGTCAGCCGGTCGGGACTGTTGATGAACTCCCAGGCATAGTTGCCCTTGGGACAGAGCTTTCCTTCATTGACCGGATTGCGTTGCCACGGCTGGACGCCCACAACATTCTTGTCCTTGACAACAAGATTGAAGCCGCACCCCGTCCCGCAATACGGACACGTCGTCGGTACATACTTGAATTCCATGACTATACACACCTCTGGATATCACAAATTGTGATGATCAGCGGTCTTGCTGAACGCTATTTAAGACTAGTGAAATTTTCATGGAAAACGGGGATTGGATTGGGGGGGTACGGGGAATTCCGGGGCAGAAATAATTATTTTTGACATTTACAGGATGATGGTAATTAAGTAAAAGAGATTAACCTCTCTTTTCATGAGGGGTTGCCGCGCATGGCAAAACGCACGGTGAAGAATCCTATTCTGAAACTCCTGTTTGTTCGTTCTTGTGAGGCTCACGGATATGGTGATGATGGGGTTGCCCTTCCGTCATCTGCCATGACGTGGATGGCCGTTGCCTTCACACCTGCAACCACGGGGGTACCCACCTCAAACCCGAGCTCGGTGCAGGAGCGGCGGGTGATGAGTGCGGTTAAGCGGACCCCGCAGTCCACGCTGACCCGGACGAACGGGCCGGAGGGCACCATCTTTGTGATCCGGCCGGTGAACTGGTTGCGCACGCTGCTCCGTTTCAGTGAGGCATCGGCCGGCGTCAGGCTCACCTCTTCGGGCCGGATACCGAGGGCCACCCGTTGCCTCTCTCGGAGATCGGTCATCGCCTCAAAGCAGGTCTCCCCAATCCGGATGAGGGCATGGCCTTCCTTATTCTCGGTCACGATACCATTCGGGATCGCATCGATCCCCACGAGCCGGGCAATCTCCCGTCCGTTGGGCTGGTAGAAGATCTCACTCGTACTGCCGGTCTGGGCCAGCCTCCCGTTCATGATAACGCCAATCCGGGTGGCGAGCCGCTGCCCCTGGATCATATCGTGGGTGGACAGGATGATGGTGGTGCCGAATTTTTTATTGATCCTGAGGATAAGATCCTCGATCAAATCTGACGAGACCGGGTCGAGGTTTGCGGTGGGTTCGTCCAGCAGGAGGAGATCGGGATGCGTCACCATCGCACGGGCAAGGGCCACCCGCTGCATCTCCCCTCCCGAGAGCGTGACGGCCCGCCGTCCGGCAAGATCCACGAGGCCGACGAGATCGAGCGCCTGCTGCACCCGGTCCCGTGCTTCCTCTGCCGGCACGCCACGGAACTTCAGGCCGAAGGCGACATTCGCCGAGACGGTGGTATTCAGGACCGCAGGTTTCTGGAAGACCATACCCATGCGCCGGCGGATGGCGAGCCGCCCTTTCTCGGAAGTGGCCGTATCCGCGCCATCGAAGACGATCGTCCCGGAAGTCGGATAGTCAAGGAGATCGATGAGCCGGATCAGCGTGGTCTTGCCGCTCCCGCTCGGACCGATCAGGGTGAAGATCTCACCTTTGCGGATCTCAAGGGTGATATCCTTGAGGATCTCGTGAGAGCCGAAGGATTTCGCAAGCCCTTCAATCCGGATCATCCGCGGGGACCCCCGGCGGCGTTCTGAGCGTCATCAGACATCCCGGCGGTGATCAGGTTGAGGGCAACCACCACGATCAGGGCAACGATCAGAAGGATGATGCCAAGGGCAATGGAGAAGGCAAAGTTCCCCATCCCGGTCTCAAGGGTGATGGCCGTGGTCAGGACCCGGGTCTGGTCGCGGATGTTGCCGCCGATCATCATCGCCACCCCCACCTCGGCGATGGCCCGCCCGAACCCGAGGACTACGGCGCTCATGATGGCAAACCGGGCCTCTTTCACGATCTCAACGATCTCCTGGAGCCGGGTGGCCCCGAGGGAGACGAGCGTATCGCTGATGCTCCGGTCCACCCCGCTCAGGGCCGAGATGACGAGTCCCATCATGATCGGGATGATCAGCACGGTCTGCCCGAGGATCATGCCCGATGGCGTGAAGAGGAGGCCGAGGAATCCCAATGGACCGCTCCGCGAGATGAGGAGGTAGATGACGAGACCTACGACAACGGTCGGGACGGAGTAGAGGGTCTGGATCAGGATGATGAGAGCCCGTTTCCCTCGGAAATCGTGGAAATGAATAAGACTCCCGAGGGGGATGGCAATGAGGGCGGCAATGATCGTTGCCATGAGGGAGATATACAGCGAGAGTGTCGCGATCTGCATGACCGCAGGATTGAGGGTGACCACCAGGTTGATTGCCTGCATCACGCCTTCTGTAATATCACTCAATCATGTTCACTCCCCAATTTGTTTCCCGCCGACTCTTCGGTCGGGGGATGGAACCCCACGGTAACTGTAATCACCTTTTTTTGCTTTTCATAATAGTTAATGAGATGCTCCGGGCGGACACCGGCGATTCGGGCACATGCCCGGACTTAACCTCTGTTTTCACTACAAAAGGAAAACAATTTTACTTTACAGGATAATCATGTAAATGTATACTATGATGCACAACCGAGGATGTGACAACTGCGGGGCCTTCATCCCTGCAACCGACCTGCTTGGACCACGCTGTGGAAACACCAATGCGGCTCCCCTTTCAGAACCGAAGATCTACGCCCTCAACAAGAAGGGCTGCGGCATCTGGTCTGCCAACGTGCCGACCTGCGACTAATCCGATCGTTCTTTTCTTTTATTGTTTGTGACCGGTGCGGGACCCCGCGTGAGGCCTGCACCTGCGATTGTCTGCGTAATTTTGAGGGTCATCAGACCCGAGAAAGGAGAAGACCCCAAGGGTCTTTGACTGGGTCGGAACTCGAAGAGTGCTGATGCACTCTTCTCCACATTCAAGTTCTGGCGAATCCGAGACCTTCATCAGAACTATGAGGATGAGAAGAACTCACATGAGTTCTTCGAAGGTCGAGGAAGAGAAGATTTCCGCAGGAAATCTTCGAACCGCTCGAATAATAATAAAAAAGTTATGCAGTTGTCGCAGCTGCTACCGGTGCCGTGGTGGCTGCCGGTGCAATTGCGGTTGCCGGTGTGCTGTAGTCGCCCACCCATCCCGCGGTGGCGGTCGGGACCTCGACACTCATTGGGATGAAGAGGGCCTTGCCGTACTTGTCAACCCCATAGGTGCCGATATTTGCCTGTGTCTCATTGGAGATCAGGAAATTGACGAAGTTGTTCGCCATCGCGATCTTGTCGGCCGGCTGGTTGACGTTGTAGACCGTCATCACACTGTAGATGTTCAACAGGCTTGCACCCTTGGTGACCAGCGGGGTCAGCTTGAGGTCGTTCTTGTAGGCAAGGTAGGTACCTTCATCGGTCAGGGCGTATGCACCCTTCTCGCTTGCCATCTGGAGGGTCTCTCCCATGCCCTTACCGGCCTCTACGTACCAGTCACCGGACTTCTGGACCTGGGTGGTGTAGTTGTAGCCGGCCTTGGACCAGACGGTCTTCTCGGCCGAGTGGGTGCCCGAGTTATCGCCACGGGAGACGAACGCTACGCCTGCCGTCTTGTTGGTACCTTTCAGGAGAAGCGTGGTCATGGCAAGCTCAGGGGTCATGTCCTTGATGCCCGCGGGATCCGCTGCCGGACCAACGATGATGAACGAGTTCGATGCAAACGAGCGGCGGTTCAGGCCGTACCCGTCCTTCATGAACGCGAGTTCCTGCGAGGGGGAGTGGACGAGCAGCACGTCCGCATCGCCTTTCTTTGCCAGTTCGATGGCCTTACCGGTTCCCTGCGAGGTGATCTTCAGCGTGACACCGTACTGCTTCTCGAAGATCGGCTGGAGGTAGTCGAGGAGCCCGGTGTCGTAGAGGCTGGTCGTGGTTGCAATCACGAGCGTCTTTTCCGCGCTTGCGGTTGTGGCAGCTGCCGGGGCTGTGGTGGCTGCTGCCACAGCGGTGGTTGTCGCAGGCTTCGCGGTTGTGGAACTGGTACAGCCAGCGAAGAGGGACGTAACAAACAGGACTGCAATGACACATGCAATCAATCCGAAATGAAGGTTCTTTCTCATAATATGACCGGGATAATTTTTACGATGAGTAATAGTTGAATGTTTCTTTTTATGTTATGTTAAGATAATATCATAACCAGTTGCTAACCAGATGGTTTATACAACATTTCATTGATTCTCAAAATGAGTTAACTTGTTTTACAAAAGGAGGGGTTGCTGGAACAATGGCGGGCAGTTACCTGTTCCCGACCAGTACATTAAAGATCTCTGACCCAAGAATTTCCTGGATCTCACCGGCGTGATTCGCCTGCATGAGCGCGAGCATCTTCTTACTCCCTTTTGCGGTTGTCAGGATACCGACACGCTCTGCGCGGGTGATCAGTTCCTCTTCCTCCATCATGGCGAAATAGGGGAGGATGTAATAATGCGGGACGGCGAGGAACTCTGCCAGTCGCCGGGTGGTGGGGAACTTGATCCGGACCGAGTTCTCCACAAACGTGAGGGAGATGGATCGCTCCGCCACCTGGATACGGATTGCGGCATCGAAGAGGACATCGATTGAGAGGGCTGCCATGAGGATTTCCTGTACCTGATTGGGTGCACCGACCTGATATAGTATTATTATTTTCACCGGGCCGTAACCGGGGTTCCCCGTATCCGACCATGCGCGGGGTGCAGGAACCTGCCCGTCTGGATGACGTCCTGACAGGGACGCCCGGATCCAACCCCCTGCTATTTCACCGGACAGCCTTTTCCACAGAATATCAAGCCCGCGTCTATCCAATAGGCAACAATGAGACGTTTTTTAGAGGCAGAAATGACCTTACGATGGGAAAAATACCCGTAATCCAGCCCCGGTTAAACACCAGTACCCTATAATTCGCAAAAAAGCGCGAGTATCAAAAAAGTGGTTCTTTAAAACGGGCTCCGATGGGGAAACGGAGCGCTTTTCAGGCAGTTATTTTTCATGAAGAGAGTCAGTCCCGGACACCAGAAAAAGAGGGGTCCTTATGGCGAAACCGAAGACGGCACCGTGAACGGGCAGACGAATCCCTCCCCCCAGATCAATCGAATATCCTGTCGGTTACCTGAAGGGGAGCGGATGAAGGTTGCACAATGGGGAATCGATCTCGGAGAGGGCGAGTGTTCGCTTACTCAGGGAATCTCTGGGATTTGATCCTGCAAAACCGGGCTACCTGCAAGCACTGGTCGCATTTTTTCCGCCGGGCGTCATTGGAATGGAATTTTTTCTTACACGATGAACAGATGCGGAGTTTCAGGGCTCTTTTGTCACCGGGTGCGGAGCGCTCTTTATACGCAAGAGGGGAGCGCTGGGCATCGTCGTCTTCCGGACGGTCCGGCTCCGGATCCGTCAGGGACGCCCGAAACCGCGTGAGAAGTAATTGCAGCATCGTTGAACCCAGGAGTGCACGGGCCTCTGTTTTGTAGCGCTCTTCAATGATATCCGCGACAAGAATGTTTCCCCGGGGGGTAGTCCATACACCACGCCGTTCCTCTCTGATGATCAGGCCGCCGGCTTCCATATCCGAGAAGACGGCGAGCATCTCACCGGGCGGAGCGGAACAATACAGGGAGAGAAGGTGCTGGGAGGGCAGGTGGAGCCGGGCACCGTCCGGTACAAGATCAATATCCAGGGATCGTGTATCACAGAGTTGTATCCAGAGGGCCGCCTCGAATACTTCCTGCGCGGTGAGACGAATCATCAGTCAAGTCAATACTTTTTCGTGCAGCCTGATAAACCAACTGATATACCACACAGTATCATACCTGCCGATCCCGCAGGGATTCCACCCGTTCACCGGAAGACCAGGTACTCCAGGGCAACCGCGAACAGGAAAATCCCGATACCCGCAAGGGCAATGGGCAGCGTATAATTCTTTACCACCGTCTTTACATCGTCCCCCGTGGTGCGCTGGACAAGCCAGAAGAAGGGATCGGTCACGTAGGAGACGACACACGACCCGGCACCGATAAGGAGAATGAGCGGGATCGGGTGGATGGCACCCACGACCGCCGAACCTGCGAGGACTTCCGCCGTGATCACCGCAGTAACCACCCGGGACCCCTGCGCTGTCTCGATCAAAGCGGCCAGAAGGAACGGCACGAGGATGATGGGAATGAAGAGCGTGAGCTGGCTCAATGCATCCTGGGCAAACCCGCTTTCAACGATCACAAAACCTAGCGCTCCTGCCCCGCAGATGTCAAAGATGATCAGGCCGGCATGCTTTGCGCCATCGGTCATGCCCGATGAGCGGACGTTTGCGGACGCCAGGGCGATGGCGGTGACGGCCCCAACGAGCATGATGAAGTTTATGATGCCCACGTGCGACAGGCCAAGAAGAAGGGCGGAGACCGGGATGGCAGCGATGATCGCAATGAACGGGGCCCATGCCCGCCAGTGGATACCGGCGAATCCAGTTGACGGCACGGTTGTCGGGGTATCTGCAGGACAGAGGGGTGCAGTATTACCGGCCCCGACAGCATCCGGGCGTGCCCATCGATAGAAGAGGATCACACCACCGAGCACGGCAAGGGAGAGCGGGATGGCAACCAGATCGTAGACCAGCGCACTGGTACCTGATGAGAATGCCGTAACGAGAGGGATGACAACGGGTGTGGGATAGATGAGCGCGTACGAGATGATGCTGCCGACCGCGGCCAAGTAGAGGAGGATGTTGCGCCGGGTCCTGTCGCTCTCCACGCAGCCAAGGATGGGCTGGAGCATCACGTACGCGGTGACGCAGCAGGTGATCGGCACGGCGAGCAGGTATCCCGAGAACCCTGCGAGAGCGGGAGGGTTCCTGATGATGCGCCGGATGTCGAACACGATCTCTTCGGCCTGGTGCTGAGCCTGCAAAAGAGCGGCGATGACTGCTCCGCAGAGGATGATGATGCCAAACGAGGCAAAGACCTTGCCGAGACCGGCCACGATCCCCAGCATCGTCGCGTCAAGGGTCATGCCCGCCATGAGCCCAAAGAAGATCGCCCCGCCAATCAGGGTGAAGAACGGGGAGATCCTGTACCGGAGGCTCACCGCGGTGATGAGGGCGAGGGTGATCACAAACGCGACGATGGGATCCATAAGTAAGTAACAGGTGATCTGGTAGAAAAAGAATTGGAAGATAGTATCCCTGTCATCGCCCCGCCGCCCCGTCAGAGAAGCGATCGCTGGGTACCGCCATCCACAGACCCCGCCATCACCCTGCGCCCCGGTCCGAACGCAAACGCGATCTCCGCCCAGGCCCGGTCCAGCAAAGCCCGGTAATACCGGACGTCGAATGTCCGGGCGCACCACGCCGGCTCCACCTGGTACCTCCCGGCATCGGTCACCACGTACCGGATCTTCATGCCGGGAGCAATGGCCGTGCCGTGCTTCCGGTAGGCATCGACAGCAGCCCCTTCAATGCACCGGTGGGCATACTGCACCCGGCTGATCTGGCGGCTGATTGCCATCTCCTGCACACCGGCCAGCGGGAGTTGCTGTGCGGCATTTAGGTACATCCCGTACACCTCGTCCCACGCGGCGTCCAGCTCCGCAACCGACTTGGCCCTGCCCATCACGGTCAGCATCGCCTTCTGCATGGAGCGGATGTACTCGGGCGTGTCGTGTCGGCGGGCCGCAATCCCCCGTACCTTCACGCTGCCATCATCAAGCCTGCCGAAGTACCGGTTGTAGGCACCGAACCCGTCGTTGAGCGGCAAAAACACGAGCCAGTCGAGATGCTCGACTTCGAGCAGCAGTCCGGTCTCCTGCTCGACCCGGGCCTTGAGAAGTTCAACCGGTGAACCCTGCACCCAGAGACAGTCCACGATCCCGTGGAGGACCCTGAAGTTCAGGTCCTCGGCGATCTCTTTTGTCCGGAGCAGGATCTCCCGGGACCGCCCGGTGATCGCTTCGTGCACCTCAATCCGCCCGAACTTGGCGTTGCGGTACCCCGTGTACCCGAAGCAGGTGACGAGCATCCACTTCAAAACGGAATCAATGCCCGCCATCCGCGGGTCGGTCTTCCTCCGCCGCTTGGTAGCGATCCGCATATCGACCAGCGGCGCAAGGACCCCGGGAAGGAACCCCGGGCGCTCCGGGTGCCCGATGGTCTCCGGTGAGAGATTCACCAGAACAATGATGGAGGGGTACATGGACGTGAAGTCGATCTCCTCCACGTTCTCGTAGGTTCCCGCCCGGGGCTGGAACATCATCCCGCCCCGGTCCGCGGCCTGGAGCTCGCTCACCCGCCGGACCGTCTCCGCATCGCTCTTCCGGAACGGGACCGCGATGCCCTGCCGGATCGCTTCAAAGGTCTCGTAACTGCTGATCAGGGTGCCGGGCGTGAGCCGTGAGGCAAGACCGGGCGAGATCCCCGAGAGCCGCGAGGCAATGAAGACCCCTGCAAGGCCACCTTCGTGGAACACGAACGACCGCTCCGTATCGACCAGGATCCGCCCGTCGGGGATGAGCGCCGGCTCCTTGTGCTCCATCTTCCCGTAACTCCAGTACGACCGGGCGTCCATTGAGCGGTACTTCCCGTTCCGGGAGAAGGGCATGGCAAGCGTATATCGCCCGGCGAGCCTTCGGATCTTCGGCATCCACGTATCCGCATCCGGCATGAGGATGACGTCCGGGTCAATTGAGGAGACGAGGGAGAAGAGATCGGCAAGCACCGTCTCTTCCGGCCCGGTTAAGTGCTCAGTCCGGTCCTCATGGACGAGATCGATCCCCGGGACGGTCGCGGAGAGCGCTGCCTCTCCCTTCACCCGGAGCTCGATCACGTCGAGGTCGTGCACAATCTCCGGGGAGAACCGGTCGCTGCCGCTCCGGCTGCACGGGAAGAGCCCGTGCTCCGCCATGAACCGCTGGTCCCGGCGCACGTCCACGTTGAAGAGCTGTACATCGTACCGGGCCTGCGCCTCCAGCGCCTCGGCAACGCGGCGGTCGCCGTACACGGCATAGCCGGGCAGTTCGCCAAAGATTGTCCGGATCGTGCAGTCAGCGGCCCCGTACCGGTCTTCAAGAGCTTCGATCAACTCGTGGTGGGCGTGCGGATCCGGGAAATGGGCAAAGAAGGGCGGGTCGTACGGGTGGTGGCACTTCGTGACCGTGCCTTCCTTAAACCAGAGGTCGATACCTCCGTCCCGGTACGCGGAGTCAAGGATCCACATCGCCACGCGCCTCCGCTTCATGGTTGTCCTGCCGCTTGAGCAACTCGACAAGCACGGAGAACATTGCTGCTTCGAGCGGGTCGTCGCATGCAATGAACGCCTCGCTGGAATGCTCCTTTGCCAGGTTCGCCAGTTGTTCGCCGTACCGCTGGTCCTCCCGCTTCAGGGCGCGGGACGACCGGGCCCACCGCTCCGCAATGCTGTTGACCCCCTGCCGGGTGCTCACGAACGTCCGGCCCATCAGGTTCCCTCCAGGGTCTTCTGGCCCCGGACCAGCGGCCCGCCGTTCCGCTGCATACGGAGGCTTCGCTCGGGGGGGCGGCCCGCAAGATCGTCCGCCTCCGCGATCTCGATGACCCGGTCTGCCTGCCGCATCAGCGCGGCGAACGTCCGGTCGATGGCCGGGGTGTACAGGATCACCAGCGCGTCGCGGCCCAGGTCCTTCAACGCCATCGAGACGGGCGTGATCATATTCTCTCCCCCTTCGAAGATCAGCGGATCGTGCTCAATCAGGACGATCGTGTGCGCTGCCTCGCGGATCACAGAAAGGAACTGGTGTGCCGTGAACGCCCGGCGGACATCGAAGTTCT
>Ga0209099_1000723_pt1 | contig 37860 bp, 31 predicted proteins | sample AD_JPNHW2_MetaG_FD_184430 | JGI IMG/M metagenome (GOLD analysis project Ga0209099, IMG submission 184430) | Active sludge microbial communities of municipal wastewater-treating anaerobic digesters from Japan - AD_JPNHW2_MetaG (SPAdes) (version 2) | ecosystem: Engineered > Bioreactor > Anaerobic...
AAAAAGACTAAACATACCATTGATTGCATTCGCCTTCAGCTCCGCCAGATACAACCCCACCTTCACACGTGCCCTCGAGCCGTACAGGAAACTTATGTCCCGAACCCGGCCTGGGCGGCCTACGCCCACGGCATCCCAGAAAGAACTTGGCTCCCGAAAGCAAGCCAAGCATCGCGGGCTTCGGTTTCCCCAGCTAGAAACCGCACATGCCCCAACTCCACAAAACAAGGCCTTCCCGTGGGATCAAGCGCCTCAAGCTATGCGGCCGGGAAGGTGGGCATGAAGCTCCTCACCACATCGCAGGTCGCCGATAAGCTTCAGCTCTCCGAATCCACGCTTGAAGATTGGCGTTGGAAGCGGTCGGGGCCACCATTCCTTCGGATTTCCAGAGGCTGTGTTCGATACGAGGAGGATGCCCTTGAGGCATGGATCCATGAGCGGATGGTGTACGAGCTTCCCCATTCTTCTTGACCCACTTGAACCCCTGCGCGGTGGTAGACAGGTGGTAGATCAGACAAAAAAGAGGCCCCCAATTTCAGGGGGCTTTTTAGTGGCTAAGTCTGGCGGAGAGAGAGGGATTCGAACCCCCGTACCGGTCACCCGATAACCTGATTTCGAGTCAGGCGCCTTCAACCGCTCGGCCATCTCTCCGAGCAAAGAAAAGTCTACCAGATCCGGGCGGGTTCACCTCGGTCAGGGTTGGACGGAGGGGAGCCGGGCGGGGGGGGCGGTGAAGTAGCCGGAGAAGTCCTTGTCCCTGATGAGGATGTGGCCCTGCACCAAGTCCAGGACCAGGAAGCCGACGAACTGGGAGATGTCCACTTCCCCTTGCCCCACTTCGATCTCGAAGCGGGTGGCTCGCTCCAGGAGCCGCTGGTGGTCGGCGGCGTGGTTGGGGAGGCCCGGGAAGCCCATCCGGGCCAGGATGGCCTCCTCGTCGTGGAAGTGCTGGGCGGTGTGGGCCATCAGGCGGCGCAGGCGCATGGAGGTCTCGGCGGCGGGCTGGCCGCTGCTGATGGCGCCGATGAGGGAGTTGGCGAGGGTGAAGAGCTTTCGGTGCTGGTTGTCGATGGTGGGATGACCGCAGGCGTAGGAATCCTCCCAGACGATCTCGATGAGCGAGGACGGAAGGGGCTCGGCGCCGCCGCCGTTCCTGGCCATGGCCACCTGGTTCCGGCCCTCCGCCTTGGCCTTGTAGAGCGCCTCGTCCGCCCGCTGGATCCAGCTACCCAGATCCTCGCCCAGATCGTACTCGGCGACCCCGATGCTGACGGTCAACTGCCCGATGACCGGGAAGGTCCGGACGGCCACCGCGGCCCGGATCTTCTCCGCGAGGCTCATCGCCCCGTCCATGCGGGTCGCCGGCGAGAGCACGATGAACTCCTCCCCGCCCCACCGCGCGATGGCATCCGAGGCGCGAAGCTGCTCCCGGGCCGTGTGCACCACCTCGACGAGCACGTTGTCCCCGACCGTGTGGCCGTACTTGTCGTTCACGTTCTTGAAGAAGTCCAGGTCCAGCATCATCAGCGAGACGGGCCCCTTCCTGCGCCTCACCAGGGCCATCTCGGCGATGGCCGCCTCCTCGAAGCGGCGTCGGTTCCAGGCCCCGGTCAGCCGGTCGGTGCCGGCCGCCCACTCCAGGACCTCCATCGCCTGCTGCAGCCCCTGGTTGGCCCGCTCCGCGGATTCCAGCAGCTGCTTCTGGGTCTCGATGCGCAGGCGGGAGGTGTCGGTGTGGCCGATGGGATGCTTCTTCATCCGGCTGCCCAGGAAGAAGCCCAGCAGCACGCCCAGCAGGCTCAGGCCCACCCCGGCCAGCGCCAGGGTCAGCCAGGAGATGTGCCCGGAAGAGACATCGATCATGGGAAGCCCTGCCGCAGAGTCTAGGTCATCTCCGCGCTTCGCGCAGGCCCAAGATCACCTGCGCCTGCGGAAGAATTCCTGGAGGATGGCCCGGCACTCCTCCTCGAGGAGCCCTCCCTGCCACTCGAAGCGATGGTTGAGGTTGGCCTTCTCGAGGAAGCCTTGCAGCCGGGAGACACCCACCTTGGGATCCGGCGCCCCGTAGACGACCCGGGCCACCCGGGCCTGGACCAGGGCCCCGAAGCACATGAGGCAGGGCTCGAGGGTCACGTAGAGGGTCGACTCCGGCATGCGGTAGTTGTGGAGCCAGTCCCCGGCGCTCCGCAGGGCCTGGATCTCCGCGTGGGCCGTGGGATCGTGCCGGTGGATCGGCGTGTTGAAGCCCCGGGCCACCAGCTTCCCGTCCAGCACGAGCACCGCTCCGATGGGCACCTCGCCCAGGGAGTCCGCCTTCTCGGCTTCTTCCAGGGCCAGCTTCATGAAGTAGATGTCGTCGCCGGACCACACGTGCGGGTTTCCGCCGGAAACAAGAACGAGGCGCGCGGCCCCGGGTTCGATGCGAAAAAGAAAACGCTATTGTCCCATGAATTCCCGGCGAGTATCAGTCTGGAAATTGCAGGAATTTACAGTAGACTTTTTCGAACCTCCGCAGGGAGGCCAGAACCATCGAAGCGCCGCCTGGGTCCGACAGGCGGCGCTTTTTCCAAAAGGAGGCCGCATGAGAGCTCACCTGATCCTGAAGGATGGAACGAGCTTCCGCGGTCGCGCGCCGCTGGGATTCGGAGGCAGCGGCGAAGCGGTCTTCACCACCTCCATGACGGGCTACCAGGAGATCCTCACGGACCCGAGCTTCGCCGGGCAGATGGTGTGTTTGACCTTCCCCGAGCAGGACATCTACGGGGTGCGCGGCGACCTGGTGGAAGGGGACCGGCCCTGGGCTTCCGCCCTGCTCTGCCGCCGCCTGACGGTCACGCCGGACCACGCCTTGGCGGAAGGGGACCTGGGCAGCTGGCTCAAGCGGCACCGCATCCCGGTCATGACGGACCTCGACACCCGGGCGCTCACCCAGCACCTGCGGGACGCGGGGGCCCAGCCGGGCCTCATCTGGACCGAGGGGGACGGCGACCTGGCGGCCGGCGTGGCGGCGGCGAGGAGCCTGCCCGACATGGCCGGCCAGGCCCTGTGCGGGCGGGTGAGCTGCGCGGAGCGCTACGACATCCCCAACCCGGAGGCGAAGTTCCACGTGGCCGTGCTCGACGGCGGCATCAAGAAGAGCATCCTGAGACTGCTCTGCGAGTCGGGGTTGAGCCTGGAGGTGTTCCCCTGGGACACCCCCGCCAGCGAACTGACGGCCCCCCGCTTCGAGGGGCTTTTTTTCAGCAACGGCCCGGGGGATCCGGCGGCCCTGGCGGGCATGCAGCGGGAGATCGGGGCCTGCATCGGCCGGAAGCCCATCTTCGGGATCTGCCTGGGCCTCCAGCTCCTGGGACACGCCTTCGGCGGCCGGACCTTCAAGCTCAAGTTCGGGCACCGGGGGGCCAACCAGCCGGTGCTGGAGCTGGCCACGGGACGGGTCCAGATCACGGCCCAGAACCACGGCTTCGCGGTGGACGAGAAGAGCCTGCCCGCCGAGATCGAGGTGACCCACCGGCATCTCAGCGACGGCACCGTGGAGGGCTTCCGGCACAAGGCCCTGCCCATCTTCGGCCTCCAGCACCATCCGGAGGCCAGCCCCGGCCCCCACGACGCCCGCAGCGCCTTCGCCCAGTTCGTGCGGATGATGGAGGAACATCATGCCTAAGCGGTCCGACATCTGCTCCGTCCTCGTGCTGGGTTCCGGTCCCATCCAGATCGGGCAGGCCTGCGAGTTCGACTACTCGGGCACCCAGGCCCTGAAGGCCCTGCGCGAGGAGGGGATCCGCACGATCCTGCTGAATTCCAACCCGGCGAGCATCATGGCGGACCCCAGCCGGGCGGACGCGACCTACATGGAGCCCCTCACCCTGCCCGTGCTCGAGAAGGTCCTCGAGGCCGAGAAGCCCGACGCCATCCTGCCCACGGTGGGCGGCCAGACGGCCCTGAACCTGGCCCTGGCGGCCCACGAGTCGGGCCTCCTGGAGAGGCACGGCGTGCGGCTGATCGGCGCCCAGGTGGAGGCCATCCAGCGGGGCGAGGACCGGCAGCTCTTCAAGGCCCTCATGGACGAGCTCGGCCTCGAGACCTGCCGGGGCGGTTTCGCCCACAGCATCTCCGAGGCCCACGAACTGGTGAAGGTCACGGGCTTCCCCGCCATCATCCGGCCCTCCTTCACCCTGGGAGGCAGCGGCGGCGGGATCGCCTACAACATCGAGGAGTTCGAGGCCATCTGCCTGCGTGGCCTGGACCTGAGCCCCATCCGGCAGGTGCTCGTGGAGGAGAGCATCCTGGGCTGGAAGGAGTTCGAGCTGGAGGTGGTGCGGGACCTCGACGACAACGTGGAGGTCATCTGCGGGATCGAGAACCTGGATCCCATGGGCGTCCACACGGGGGACAGCATCACCGTCGCCCCGATCCTGACCTTGACCGACCCCGAGTACCAGCGGATGCGGAACGCGGCCGTCGCCGTCATCCGCGGCGTGGGCGTGGAGACCGGCGGCAGCAACATCCAGTTCGCCCTGGACCCCGAGGACGGCCGCATGATCGTCATCGAGATGAACCCGCGCGTCTCGCGGTCCTCCGCGCTGGCCTCCAAGGCCACGGGCTTCCCCATCGCCTGGGTGGCCACGAAGCTGGCCCTGGGCTACCGCCTCTGGGAGCTGCCCAACGTGATCACGGGGAAGACGAAAGCGGCCTTCGAGCCCGTGCTGGACTACGTGGTGGTCAAGATCCCGCGCTTCACCTTCGAGAAGTTCCCCCAGGCGGAGAAGACCCTGGGCACCCAGATGAAGAGCGTGGGGGAGGTGATGAGCCTGGGCCGGAGCTTCCAGGAGGCCCTGCAGAAGGCCCTGCGCAGCCTGGAGGAGGGCTATCCGGGCCTCGCGGGCGCGCTCGAGGGCAAGCTCGACCTCGCCCGGCTCCGGGAACACCTCCTCATCCCCGGGCCCCAGCGCGTCTTCTGGCTCTACCATGCCCTGAAGGCCGGGCATCCCGTGGAGGAACTGCACCGCCACACGAAGATCAGCCGCTGGTTCCTGCGGGAGCTGGAGGAGATCGTGATCCTCGAAGGCCGCATGCGGGGCTTCCCCCTGGAGCGGCTGCCGAAGGAGCTGCTGGAGCGGGCCAAGCGCGCCGGCTTCAGCGACGCCCAGATCGCCGGCTTCTGCGACGGCGGCGAGGACGAGGTCGCCAAGCGCCGCGAGGACGCCGGCATCCGGCCCGCCTTCAAGCAGGTGGACACCTGCGCCGCGGAGTTCGAGGCCCGGACGCCCTACCTCTACCAGACCTGGGAGGACTTCAGCGAGGCCGAGCCCACCGACCGGACGAAGGCCATCGTGCTCGGCTCCGGCCCCAACCGGATCGGCCAGGGCGTGGAGTTCGACTGCTGCTGCGTGCAGGCGGTGGAGGCCATCCGCGCCTCGGGCGTGGAGGCGATCCTCGTCAACTGCAACCCCGAGACCGTGAGCACGGACTTCGACACCTCGGACCGCCTCTACTTCGAGCCCCTGGTCTGGGAATCCGTGAAGGCCATCGTGGACCGGGAGGGGAGCGCGGGAACGCTGCTCGGCGTGTTCACCCAGTTCGGAGGGCAGACGCCCCTGAAGCTGGCGAAGCGCCTCACCGCGGCCCAGGTCCCCATGCTGGGCACGCCCTACCACGCCATCGAGGACGCCGAGGACCGGGACCGCTTCGGGCAACTCCTCTCCAAGCTCCGGATCCCGGCCGCGGAGTGGGCCATGGCCTCGAGCATGGAGGAGGCCCGGGACGTCGCCGGGCGCATCGGCTACCCCGTGATGGTGCGCCCCAGCTTCGTCCTGGGCGGGCGCGCCATGGCCATCGTCTTCGACGAGGGCGACCTGGAGCGCTTCGTGCGCGAGGCCGCCGCCGTCAACGAGGACCAGCCCATCCTCCTGGACCACTACCTGGACAACGCCCAGGAGCTGGACGTGGACCTGGTCTGCGACGGCACGGACACGGTCGTCGCCGGCGTCATGGCGCACGTCGAGGAGGCGGGCGTCCACAGCGGGGACAGCTTCGCGGTGTTCCCGCCCCTGGGCATCGACGAGGACCTGCTCGCCGAGGTGAAGGAGCAGAGCCGCCGCCTGGCCCTGGAACTCGGCGTCCGCGGGCTCCTGAACATCCAGTGGGCGCTGAAGGACGGCGTGGCGTACTGCCTGGAGGCCAATCCCCGGGCAAGCCGCACGGTGCCCTTCATCTCCAAGGCCACGGGCGTCAACTGGGCGGGCGTGGCGGCGCGGATCGGCCTGGGGCAGTCCCTCGCCCAGCAGCAGGTCCGGGACGGCGTGGCCCTGACCGTGGCCGTCAAGGGCGTGGTCTTCCCCTTCGCCAAGTTCCCGGGCGTCGATCCGGTGCTGGGCCCCGAGATGAAGTCCACGGGAGAGGTGATGGGCGTGGGCGACACCTTCGGCGAGGCCTACGCCAAGGCCCTCCTGGCCGCCGGCATCCCCCTCCCGCTCCACGGCACCGTCTTCCTCTCGGTCAACGCCCGGGACAAGGGGCGGGTGACCGAGCTGGCCCGGCGGCTCTCCCGCATGGGTTTCGGCATCTGCGCCACGGAGGGCACGGCCGACCATCTGGAGGCCACCCTGGGCCTCCACGTGCGCCGGATCCACAAGGTGTGGGAGGGCCGCCCCCACGCCGTGGACCTCCTCAAGAACGGGGAGATCCAGTGGGTGGTGAACACGCCCAGGGGCCGCAACGCCTTCGTGGACGAGAACTCCATCCGCAGGGAAGCCCTGCGCCTGCGCATCCCCTGCCTCACGAACCTCAACACGGCCCTGGCGGCCTGCGAGGCGATGGAGACCCTGCGGGGCCAGGTCCAGGTCCGGTCCCTGCAAGGCCTGGTGCGATGACGGCGGCCCTCGAGGAATCCCTCGACCTCGTCGCCTACTACCGCCGCCGCGCCCAGGAATACGAGCGCATCTACGAGAAGCCGGAGCGGCAGGCGGACCTCGCCGCCCTGCGGGACCTGGTGGCCCGCGAGATGGCGGACCAGGAGGTCCTGGAGATCGCCTGCGGCACCGGCTACTGGACGCGGGTGTGCGCGGAGCGGGCCCGGTCCGTGCTGGCGGTGGACCTGGCCGAGGAGACCCTCGCCATCGCCCAGGCCAAGGAATACCCCTTCGGGAAGGTGCGCTTCGGGAAGGCGGACGCCTACCGGCTCGACGACGTCCCGGAGGACTTCACGGCCGGCCTGGCCTGCTTCTGGTGGTCGCACGTCCCCCGGGAGCGGCTGCCGGAGTTCCTGGCGGGCTGGCATCGGCGCCTGGGCCCCGGGGCCCGCGTGGCCTTCGTGGACAACCGCTACGTGGAGGGGAGCAGCACCCCCGTCTCCCGCAGGGACGCCGGGGGGAACACCTACCAGGTCCGGCGGCTCGAGGACGGCTCCACCCACGAGGTGCTCAAGAATTTTCCCTCCGGGGACGAGCTCCTGCGGGCCGTCCAGGACATGGGGGTGGAGGCGCGGCTTGTGGAACTGCCGTACTACTGGTGCCTGGCCTACCGGGTGGGCCGGTAGGGCGGGCGACGGGAAAGGAAGCGTCGCCTCCACATTCCTGCGCCGGCGGCGCTCCTTTTTGGTATCTTCCACACAGAGCCTTTCCGGTCGCCGCGGAGCCCCACGCTTGCCACTTCCAACTGCCCGATCCACTCCGGAACGTTCCCTCGCGGAACTGGACTCCGTCGGCCTGATCAGCCAGCTGGCCCTGGCCACGGCGCGCATCCAGGAGCTCGAGGGGCGGCTGGATGAGGCGAAACAGCAGGATTCGCTCACGGGGCTGCCCAACCGGAACCGCCTGCTGGACCGCGCCGAGCAGGCCATCGCCCTGGCCTCCCGCCGGAGCCACCTCGTGGCCCTGCTCTTCGTGGAGGTGGACCGCTTCAAGTCGATCAGCCAGACCCTCGACTTCCAGGAGGCTGACGAGCTCTGGCTGCAGTTCTCGCGGCGTCTCGCCTCGCCCCTGCGGCTCGGCGACACGCTCGCGCGGCTCTCCACGGACCAGTACGCCGTCCTGCTCCCGGAGGTGCGGGATTCCATGGAACCCTGCCGCGTGGCGCAGGGCCTCCTGGATTCCCTGAACATCCCGTTCAGGCTCGGCCCCAGGGAGCTGACCCTGACGGCCAGCATCGGCGTCAGCCTGTGCCCCCAGGACGGCGACGACGCCATCTCGCTCCTGAAGCAGGCGGAAGCCGCCACCGGCAGGTCCCGGGCGGAGGGGGGCAACACCTACCACTGCAGCACGCCCACCCTCAACGAGGCCTCCCTGGAGCGCCGGGAGCTGGAGGCCTGCCTGGGCGACGCCATCATGAAGAACGAGCTGGAGCTGCTCTTCCAGCCCCAGTGCAGCGTGGACGGGACCATCGTGGGGCTGGAGGCCCTGGTGCGCTGGCAGCACCCCGTGCTGGGCCCGGTGCCCCCCTCCAAGTTCATCCCGCTGGCGGAGGAGAACCAGCTCATCCATCCCATCGGCGAATGGGTGCTGCGGAACGCCTGCCGGAAGATGGTCTCCTGGCAGGCCCTGAGTCCGCGCCCCCTCCGCCTGGCGGTCAACGTCTCGCCCCTGCAGATCGCGCAGCCCCACTGGGTGGACACGGTCGCAAACACCCTCCACGAGTTCAGGATCTCGCCCCGCTGCCTGGAGATCGAGATCACGGAAGGGACGCTCCTCCGGAACGCCAAGCTCAGCAACACCGCCCTGCACGTCATCAAGGCCATGGGCATCCGCATCGCCATCGACGACTTCGGGACGGGCTACTCATCCCTCAACTACCTTCAGCGCCTGCCCATCGACACGCTCAAGATCGATCTCTCCTTCGTCAGCGGCCTGCATCCGGAACATCCGGACATCTCGTCGGTACCCATCGTCCAGACCATCCTGGACCTGGGCCACAACCTCCACATGGAGGTGGTGGCGGAGGGCGTCGAGACCTCCATGCAGCGGGACACGCTCTCCCGGATGGGCTGCAGGCTCTTCCAGGGCTACTACATGGGCGCGCCCATGACCGTGCAGGAGATCGAGGAGCGGCTGGAGGCGCAGCAGATCCGCGCCTTCAACACACTGCTGTCCACGGGCCTTTCGGACCAGGCGGTCTGAGGAGGCCCGCCGTTCCTACTCGAGGAGCCGGCCCTGGGTCATGCGGATGATGGCGGGGACGTGCAGGTCGTCCGCGCCGCCGGAGAGCTCCCCGCTGGGCGTCGGCCCCTGGGGGAGCAGGCGCGTGGGCGTCATGGTGTGCCCGGCCTCGCCCGGGTTGGGTTCCCCGTAGATCCGCATGGAATCGACGTGCGGAACCGCCCCGTCCAGGGGGGGCAGCGGCGCGGAATCGAACTGGTCGGCGGGGGCGTTGAGGTCCCGGCCCTCGTCGAAGCCCGAGGCGAGCACGGTGACCAGGACGCGGTCCTCCAGCTCCGGCGCGTCCACCTGGCAGGGCTTGATGTCGGCCAGCCCGTTGTAGTGCTCGCTCAGGTAGTTCATCGCCGTCTCGAGGGCGCTCAGCTCGATGCGGTCCCAGTTGGCCATGATGGAGACGATGACCTTGGTGGCGATGCCCTGGAGGTTGTGCTCCAGGAGCGGGCAGTCCAGGGCCCGCTGCACCGCGTCCAGGATCGCCTCGTCGCCCCGGCCCTGGCCGGTCCCGATGAGGGCCTCCCCGCCGTTGCGCAGCACCGCCTCGACGTCCGCGAAATCCCCGTTGATGGTGCCGGGCCTGAGGATGAGGTCCGTGATGCCCCGCACGCCCTGGATGAGGACGCCGTCGGCCACGCGGTAGGCATCCTTGGCCTTCACGTTCTTCTCGCAGAGGGCGAGGAGCTTCTGGTTGGAGACCACGATGACCGTGTCCGCCGTGTTCCGCAGGTTGTCCAGCCCGAGGAGGGCCTTCTGGGTCTTGCCCGGCCCCTCCCAGCGGAAGGGCGTCAGGACGACGGCCACCGTCAGGGCGCCGATCTCCCTGGCGCAGCTGGCGATCACGGGGGCCGCGCCGGTGCCCGTGCCGCCGCCCATGCCCGCGGTGATGAAGACCATGTCCGCGCCCTGGAGGTTCGCCAGGATCTCCTCGCGGCTCTCCTCGGCCGCGACGGCGCCGCGCTCGGCGTTCCCGCCCGCGCCGAGCCCCCGCATGCTCATGGGCCCCAGGGGGATCTTCACATGCGAGGAGCTCTGGGAGAGGCTCTGCTGATCCGTGTTCATCGCGATGAGCTGCACGCCCGACACGCCGCTCTGGACCATGCGGTCGAGGGCGTTGCAGCCCGCGCCGCCCACGCCGACCACCTTGATGCTGGCGCCGGGAAGGTGCACGGGGCTCGGGAGGAACGGGATCTCGGGCATGGGCACTCCATCGTCGAAAGACATGTTCACAGCCATTTCTTGAACTTCTCGAAGAACCCCCCGCTGCGGACGGTCCTGCCGCTTCCTTCGATCAGATCGCGGGCGAGGGCCTTCGTGGCGCCGAGGGCGTTGGTGTAGAGGGGGTTGGCGAGCACCTGGGAAAGGCCCTGCAGGCCCGTCACGCGGCCCAGGACCACGCGGGGGCGGCCCAGGATGTTCTGGGCCAGGATGGGGAGGTGGGGCAGCAGCGCCCCTCCGCCCACCAGGTGGACGCCGCCGTGGATCTCGTGGACGAGCCCGCTGCGGCCGACCTCGGCGAGCACCATGTTCAGCAGCTCGATGGCGCGGGCGTGCAGCACCTCCGCCAGCTCCTTGCGGGAGACCTGCCGCCCCTCGTCCTCGAGCTCGATCATCTCGGCGGGATCCACCTGGGTGGGCAGCGCCGTGCCGTAGACGCGCTTGATGCGCTCCGCGACGCTGATGCCGCCGAGGTGCTTGGTGATCTCGAGGTCCTTCGTGAAGTGCGTTCCGCCGATGGGGATCACGGCCGAGTGGAAGAGGGCACCCCTCAGGAACACGCCCAGGTGCGTGAGCTGGTCGCCGATGTCCACCACCACGGCGCCGTTCTCGGAGTCCTCCCGCGAGAGGACCGCCTCGGCGGAGGCGAGGGGGGAGTACATCAGGCTGGCGCCCTGGAGGCCCGAGAGCTGGAGGGCGCGGTTGATGTTCTCCAGCACGGAGCCGGGCGCGACGATGATGCGCACCTCCGCCTCGAGGGTGTCGCCGATCATGTTCACGGGATTGCGGATCTCGCGCTGCCCCTTGATGTGGAACATCTGGGGAATCCGGTGGAGGACCGTCTCCTCCTTCGCCAGCTTGCAGCCGTTGGTGGCCTGCTCCATCACGCGGTCGCGGTCCTGCAGCGTGATGACGCGGTCCGGGGAGGAGATGGTGATGGAGTCGCGCAGGTTCTCGCCCTTGAACTGGATGCCGTCCACCGAGAGCCGGATGCCGTCCAGGCGCGTCTGGCCGGAGGTCTTCATGGCCTCCTCGACGGCGCGGTTGATGGCGTTCACGGTGAGGTTGATGTCCGTGATCTCGCCCTGCCGGATCCCCCCGTCGGAGCTGGCCAGGCTCGCTCCCGTCACGTTGACCGCGCCGCCCTCCTCGAGGACCGCGACCACCGCGACGACCTTCGTAGCTCCGAGATCCAGACCGAGTAGAACGGCGGGTTGAACCATGCGTTTCCAGTTCCTTTCACCGAATCATAGCCGCATTGAGCCTGCATTTTCAGGGTTGAATATCGCCTGCGTGTCGCCGGTGTTCATTTCGCGGATCCCGCCCCCCGCGGCCAGGGTCAGTTCGGTCCGGTCTTTCCCTGCGGGGGCGTGTCCACCTGCGGCTCCCCCACGGCCACCTCGTTCTCCCACCGCAGGTCGAAATACCGGATCTGGTCCAGGTCCGGCCGCTTGGAGAGCTCGTTCAGGAAGAGCATCTGGAAGTTGGGGATGTTCTGGGTCGCGTCGAGGCGGGAGAGGTAGAGCGGCGCGGCCAGGCCCTCCAGGTAGACCACCGGCCCCTTGTCGCTCCAGCGGAGCTCGGTGAGCCGGTCGAAGAACTCGGTCTGGCGGTCCCGGAGCCGCGAGGCCACCCGGATGAGCTGCAGCAGGGCCTTGTCGGTCTGGCTGCCGGGGTCGGCCACCACCGGGATGGGCGCCAGGTTCCCCTGGTTCACCCGGTCGAGGACGATGCCGTCGTCCGAGAGCAGGAAGACGCCGGCGGGCCTCACCAGCCAGAGGATGGGCTTCCGCTCCTCGATCACCAGGCTCAGGCGGTCCGGAGGATCCCTCCGGATGAGGAGGCCCTTGACCCAGCGCCGCTCCTCGATGCGCTGGCGGAGTTCCTCGGCGTCGAACCAGAAGAGGGGCTTGCCCTTGCACAGCCCGTCGGCGATCCGCTGGATCTCCGCGAGACGCTCGTTGCGGCAGCCGCTCACGTTGACCTGCTCGATGACGAGCTTCTGGAGGCCCAGGTAGCGCTGGCTGAACTCCAGCGCCGCGTAGCCTGCGCCGAGCACGAAGACGGCGACCAGCCCCACCCGGACCCAGGGCATCCAGGGTCGGCGCACGCGGGTTCGGGGCAGCATGGGCATGACGTCCTAGAATACAAGCAGCGAGAGGAAGGTGAAGAGACCCCGTGGCGCGCCGGCCCCCCTCACCTCCAGATCTCCACTTCCGGTTCCAGGTCGACGCCGTGCGCCTCCTTCACCCCGGCGCGGACGAGCTCCATGAGTTCCAGGAACTGAGAGGGCGTGGCGTGGCCCCGGTTCACCAGGAAGTTGGCATGCACCAGGCTCACCTCCGCATCCCCCACCCGGCGCCCCTTGAGACCGGCCGCATCGATCAGGCGTCCCGCGCTCCCGCCCGGCGGGTTCCTGAAGATGCACCCGGCGCTGCGCACGCCCCGGGGCTGGCCGGCGGCGCGCTTCGCCCGGTACTCCGCCATGAGGGCGTGGATCCGAGCCGGGTCGCCCTCCGCGAGGCGGGCCGTGGCCGACAGGACCACCGCGCCCGGGGGAAACCCGCTCCGGCGGTAGCCGAACTCCCCCGGCCCGGGGGCCTTCTCGACCAGCTCCCCGGCGGGCGTGAGGAAACGGTAGCGGGCGAGCACCTGCCCCCACTCGCCGCCGTGCGCCCCCGCGTTCATGCGGACGGCTCCCCCCAGGCTGCCGGGGATGCCCCCGGCCCACTCCAGGCCCGAGAGCCCTGCGGCAGCGGCGGCTTCCGCCAGGGCGACGTGGCCGTGGCTCGCGGGCGCGGTGAACTCCAGGCCGGACCGGGCAGCCTTCCCCCCGAGCCGGAGCCGGAGCACGGGCTCGGCGACGTCCCCCAGCACCAGGAGGTTGCTCCCCCCGCCCAGCACCCGGTAGGGCTGGTCGCGGCGGACGCAGGCGCCCACGAAGAGGCGGGCCTCCTCCTCCGTGGAGGGTTCGAAGAGCCAGCGGCAGATCCCGCCGATCCCCAGCGTCGTCAGGCGCTCGAACGGGATGTCCCGCGTGTGGGGGAGCTTCAGGAGTTCGTCGGGAAGAGGGATGGACATGGCTCTCCAGTATGCCGGAGCGCGACGTTCTCCAGGGCCAGCAGCCGCTCCTTGGCCTCCAGGCTCCCGAAGAGGCTGAATCCCCCGGGCCCGTCCGCCGCGACCACCCGGTGGCACGGGATGACGATGGGCAGGGGATTCCGCGCCATGGTTTGGCCCACGGCCCGGGCGGCGCCCGGAGAGCCGGCCATCCGCGCCAGTTGGCCGTAGGTGAAGGTCTCGCCGGCCCGGGTGGCCCGAAGGACCTCGAGCACCTTGCGCCGGAAGGGAGGAAGCCCTTCCAGGTCCACGGGGATGGCGGCCAGGTCCGCCGCCTCGCCGGCCAGGTGCCTCCGGATCAGGTCCACCGCCCCCGCCACCCAGGGCGGAAGGGGCCGGGAGAGGGGCGCGGCCGGGGCCTCCCCGGAGAGGCCGAGCGTCCGGAGCCCGGCCCCGGTCCAGGTGAGGACGACCCAGCCCATCCGGGTCTCGAAGGCGAATTCGTTGTCCATGGCCCCTTCCCCCGTAGACTAGGGAGATGATATCCGCCCGCCAGGAACGTACATCCGGGAAGGAAGGAGGGGCCGCCTGATGCGCTGGCTCGCCCTCGACCACGGCACCAAGAACCTCGGCATCGCCTTCAGCGACGAGCTGGAGATCCTGGCCTCGCCCTTCGAGGTCTGGCCCAACCAGGGGGAGGCGGCCCTCGCGCGGCTGGCCCGGCTGGCCCGGGAGGAGGGCGCCCAGGCGCTGGTGGTGGGCCTGCCCAGGCACAAGGACGGTCAGGAGAGCGCCACGGCCCCCCTGGCCAGGGCGTTCGGGGAGGCGCTGCAGGCCATGACCGGGCTTCCCCTGCTCTTCTGGGGCGAGCAGCTGACCTCCATGGAGGCCGAGCGTCTGCTGGCCCAGCGGGGCGTGAAGCCCAGGGACAGGAAGGCCAGGCTGGACGCCGCCGCCGCGGCCGTCATGCTGGAGGACTTGATGGAAACCCGCAGGAGCCGGGGGATCCCGGTCCGGGAGTTCGGCCCTTCATGAATCCCAGGGCAGCGGCGCGTGCATGGCCGCGAACCGGCCGGGAGCGCGGATGCCCTGCTCCTTCATCCAGGCCTCGGCGGAACCCAGGAGTTCCGCGTTGCCGAGGAGCCGTCCGCGGATGTGCCGGATGACCCTGGCGTGGAGTTCCATGTCGCAGGCCTCGAAGGTGATCTCCGAACGCAGGAGGCGTTCGAGGGCCTCGGGCTTCCGGCCGTCGAGGGCCGCCTGCATGGCCTGAAGCTTCAGGGCCAAGGCGCCGCCATAGGGCGTGCGCTCGGCCAGGATCCCGGCGATCGCCTCGCGCGCGGACCGCAGGAGGGCGGGGCGACGCTCCGGACGTGCGGCCGCCAGGGCCAGGGCGGCGCGCGCCCGCAGCTCGAGGGTCGTGAGGAGCATGGGCTGGAGCCCGAGCAGCAGGGACCGCGCCAGCTTCTTCTCGGCCGCGCGCAGGAGGCCCTCCGCCTCCTCGTAGGCCCCGGCGTAGAACTCGAGGTTCACTAGGCTCACCAGCCGGTAGTAGTGCTGGAGGCTGAAGCCCTTGCGCGACCACAGGGCGATGGCGTCCTCCAGGTCCCTCCGCGAGGCGTCCGGGTCGTCCCGCGCGAGGTCCAGGATGTAGGAAGTGCTCGTGCGCAGATTGGTGGCGGCGATGAGATCGCCCTTCTCCCTCGCTTCCTGGAGCAGGAGCGGCAGCCGCTCCCGGACCGTCCGGAGGTCGCCCAGCACGACCCTGGCGAGGAGGCCGTGGTGCTGGGCGAGATGCAGTTCGTAGTCCATCCCCGTGCACCGCCGCTTCAGGAGCTCCTCCGCCTCGTCCAGCAGGTCCGACGAGGCTCTCCAGCGACCCTGGATCATGCGCACGATGCCCGCAGCCATGAGGGCCCGCACCCGGGAGCCGGGATCCCCGAGGCGCGCGGCCAGGGCCTGGGTCCTGTCCAGAAGGGCCTGGGTCCTCCGGAGGAAACGGTTCCCTCCGGCGGCCGCCAGGACGGCTTCGTGGGCCAGCGCCCGCGCGACTCGCCGCGGCTCGCCGGCCTCCAGCGTGAGAAGGAGCTGCTTGACCTGGAAACCCGCCGCGCGGAGGACGTCCACGGGCCCCAGGCCCATGGCCAGCGCCCACAGCATGTCCACGCGCTCCAGCTGGTCGGCGGGAACCCGGGCTTCCGCCCGCTCCTTGAAGTCCAGGCCCCGGAGCTTCAGTCTCAGCCGGAGCCAGAGGAGCGCGCACAGGGTCGCGGCCCTTCCGCCGGGCAGGCGAATGCCCGCCTGGGCCAGCACCCCCGTCAGGATCGCGAGGCCCGCCTCGATGTCACCGCTCCGGAAGCGTTCCTCGGCCGCCCTGCGCCGCAGCCGGCCCGCCTCCGGCCCGGCGCTCCCCTCGGCGGCCTCCAGGTAGGCTTCGGCTGAATCGGCACTCAGGCCCGCGGTGGCCAGGGCATCGCCCAGGCGCTTGAGGAGCGCCGGGTCCGCGGGTTCCTTCAGCCGGATCGCCTTCCGGTAGAAGGCCGCCGCCTGCTCGAAGGCCAGCGCGGCCTCCGCCAGGACGGCCGCGCGCACGGCGTATTCGCAAGCCTTCGCCGGGATGCCGGCCGCCTCGAAATGCCGCGCCAGGGCCTGGGCGTCCTCGGGGGCGCGCGATTCCAGGACGCGGGCGAGGGCCAGGCTCGTTTCCCTGATCTCGGCCCCGTCCATGGACGCGACCACGGCGGCCCGGATCCGGTCGTGGTAGACCTCCAGCAGTCCGCGTCCGAGGCCGGTCCTCATCCGGACCAGGTGCCCCGCGCGCAGGCTCGCGAGCGGCGCGATGCTTCCGACTGCCGTCCCGGAGGCGGCCTGCAGGATCTCCCAGTCCAGGGGGGCCCCCGCGATGGCCAGGGTCCGGAGGATCCTCCGGGAATCCCCGGAAAGCGCCTCGAGGCGGAGCCGGAGGTAGTCGTCCAGCCGGAGACTTCCCGGACGCGGCCCCCCCGCGCCGCTCAGCCGGGAATACTGGGCCAGCTCCTGGACGAAGAAAGGGCTGCCCCCGGATTCCGAGGCGATCCACGCCGCCCGCTCCCCGACCCCCGCCCCGCCCTCGCCGAGGAGCTTCCGGGCGAGCCCGCGGGCCTCCGGGGCGGCAAGGGGCCGCAGTTCCACGTCCTGGAGGATCGTGGCGGTCTCGACGAGCTCGGGGATCAGTTCCCGCATCACGGGCGAATCCCTGGCCTCGTCGCTGCGGCAGGAGAGCGCGAGCATGATCCGGGGCGGTTCGGGGCCGCGCAGCAGGTCCGAGAGCAGGATGGCACTGTCCAAGTCCCCCCAGTGGATGTCGTCGATGATCAGGACCACGGGCCCCCGTTCCGCCATCCTGCGGAGGATCTCCCCCAGGGCGGCGAAGGCCCTTCGCCGGAGGGCCTGGGGCTCGGGTTCCCCGGCTTCCGGCGGTATCTCGCGGATCGACGGGACCTGGTCCAGCACGGGGAAGAGCCGGGCCAGGGTCTGGACGCCGCGCGGCAGGAGCGCGGCCGCCTCCCCGGAAGGCAGGCGTTTCAAATGCTGGCTGAGCGCGTCCACCAGGCTGTCCAGGGCCTTGAAGGGCACGGTCTCCTGCTCGTAGCACCGTCCCAGCAGCACGATGGTCCGCGCGTCCAGCTTCCGGACTTCCCGCCGGAACGCGTGGACCAGGGAACTCTTCCCGGTGCCGGAGTCGCCGCGCAGCAGCGCCACCACCGTGCGCCGCGCCCGGGACAGCCGGAATCCCTCCAGGAGGACCCCCAGTTCCTCCTCGCGGCCCACCAGGGAGGAGGATCGGGGGTAGGTTCCCATCGGGGCCCGGGAGACATCCGGGTGTTCCCGGAGGCGGTGGAGCACCTCCGGGCCCTGGGGACGGGCCGAGGGGTCCCGGCGGAGGAGCGCCGTGCAGAGCTCTCCCAGATCGTCCGGGGTTCCCGGTTCGAGGAGCCTGGGCTCCAGGGGGTCCATCTGCAGCTTCTGCGAGAACATGGCGCGGGGGCTGTCCGGGAAGGGGAGCTGGCCCGTGAGGACCTGGTAGAGGAGGACGCCCACGCTGTACCAGTCGCTGGCCTCCGTCGCGGGATGCCCCGCGATCTGCTCCGGAGCCATGTAGGCCGGGGTTCCGGCCAGCGGCCCGCCGGGCTCCCCCGGACTGGTTTCCTCCATGTCCGTGATGAGGCCGAAATCCAGGATCACGACGCGGCCGCCCCGGTCCACGAGCACGTTGGATGGCTTCAGGTCCCGGTGCAGCAGTCCGCCGGCGTGCAGGGCGACGAGCCCCTCGGCCAGCTGCCGCATGACGCTCCTCACGCGTCCGTAGTCCGGGACTTCCCCCGGTCCCGGAGGAGGGTCCTCCGGATCCGACCAGACTCCCGTGGGGCGCTCGTCGGTCGAACGGGGTCGGCCCGGAGGCTTCAGGTGGTCCAGGAGGTGGACCCCGTCCACCAGCTCCATGGTGAAGAACCACCGGTCCCCGTCCGCCAGGAGTTCGAAGAGGGTCGCGAGGTTGACGTGGGCCACCTCCGCGAGGGCCCGGAACTCCTGCTTGAAGAGGAACAGCCCCTGGGCGGAGGCGACGTGGGGCAGTTTCAGCGCCACCCGGGCCGTGCGCTCCCGGTCGAAGGCCTCGTAGACCGTGCCGAAGGACCCGGAGCCCAGGCATCGCCGGATCTCGAAGCGGTCTGTTCCTGGGAAGACGGCCACGGGGCATCCATGGGAAAGGCCCGGGGGATCCGGACCGGGAAGGGGCGCCCCAGTTTGGCATTCCGGCCGAGGGGGGTTCCACTCCGGCCTTGCGCCCCTGGGGCCGGGGCGTTCAGGCGATGGAGATGCCCTCGTAGCGGCTGACCTCGTGGGCGTTGAAGCTGCTCCTGACCAGGGGACCCGCATAGACCGACCGGAAGCCGAGGGCCTTGGCCTTCCTGCCCAGCTCCGCGAATTCGTCCGGGTGGACGTAGCGCCTCACGGGCAGCTGGTGCCGCGTCGGGCGCAGGTACTGGCCGAGGGTGAGGATGTCCACCCCGGCCCCGGCCAGGGCCGCCAGGGTCTCCAGGAGCTGCGGCTCGGTCTCGCCCAGCCCCAGCATGAGGCCCGATTTGGTGCGGAAATCCATCCCGAAGAGGGCGGCGCCCACCCGCTTGGCCTCCCGGAGCACGGCCAGGCTCCGCTCGAAACGGGCGGCGGGCCGGACTTCGGCGTGGAGCTCCGGCACGGTCTCCACGTTGTGGTTGAACACGGCGGGCCCCGCCGCGACCACGGTGGCCACGGAATCCAGCTTCCCCTGGAAGTCCGGGGCCAGCACCTCGACGCCGACCTCCGGGCAGCGGTGGCGGATGGCCCGGATCGTGTCCGCGAGATGCCGGGCGCCACCATCCTCCAGGTCGTCCCGGTCCACGGAGGTCAGCACGGCGAACTTCAGCCCCAGGGCCTCCACCCGGGCCGCCGTCTCCCCGGGCTCGCGGGGATCGAGGGGCTGGGGCTTCCCGCTCTTGATGGCGCAGAAGCCGCAGGCCCGGGTGCAGGTGTCGCCCATGAGCAGGAAGGTGGCAGTGCCGTGGGTGAAGCAGTGGTTCCGGTTGGGACAGCGGGCCTCCTCGCAGACCGTGTGGAGGCCGGACGCCCGGAGGTCCTGCTTCATGCCGTGCAGGTCCGCGAGCTTCACCCGCTCCCGGGTGATCCACTCGGGCAGGCGCACGTGCCCTTCCATCACTTCGCGACCGGCCTGCCTGGAGAACCTGCCCATGGACCACCTCCCCTCCAGTGTGCAGGAAGGCCCCGGGGAATTAAGTCACAGGAGCTTCATCTTTCCTATCCCCGTCGTTTGAACACTTGCTTTTTCGGGAGCATAGTAATAGTCGTGGACATTTGGCGTATTTTGTCTTCAAGTCTTCCCTCCCCCGCAGGTCTTCCTGGATCAACATGCCCGACTTCCGTCGCACCCTTCTAGGCCGCCGCCTTGCCAGCGACGAGACCCACCACACCAAGGTCAGCAATTTCATCGGCCTTTCCGTCTTCAGTTCCGACGCGCTCTCCTCCGTGGCCTACGCCACCCAGGAGATCATGGCGTCCCTTTCCACGGCCGGCACGGGACTGGCGGCCGGAGTGGTCCTGGCGGGCGGCGCCAGCATCTTCGGCCTCTCCGTCCCCGTGGCCCTCGGCATCGTCGGCCTCCTGACCATCCTGGCCATCAGCTACAGGCAGACGATCATCGCCTACCCCAGCGGCGGAGGGGCCTACATCGTGGCCAAGGAGAACCTCGGCGAGGGCGCGGCCCTCGTCGCGGGCGCCTCCCTGCTCACGGACTACATCCTGACGGTCGCCACGTCCGTCTCCTCGGGCGTCGCGGCCATCACCTCCGCCGTCCCCGTGCTCTCGGGCCACAACGTCCTGCTGACCATCTCCGCCATCGTGTTCGTGTGCCTGGCGAACCTGCGCGGCGTGAAGGAGAGCGGGGCCTTCTTCGCCGTCCCGACCTACGGGTTCATCGCCTGCATCATGCTGATGCTCTGCGTCGGGTTCTCGAAGTGGCTGTTCGGATTCGGCGGGACCGCCCCTTCCCCCGAGCAGGTCCACCACGCGGTCGGAACGGCCCAGCAGGTTTCGGGGATCGCCTTCGTCTGGATCTTCATGCGCGCCTATTCGGCGGGCTGCACCGCCCTGACGGGGGTGGAGGCCATCTCGAACGGCGTCACCGCCTTCAAGGAGCCTTCCTCCAGGAATGCCTCCAAGACGATGATCTGGATGGTGGTCCTCCTGGGCACGATGTTCCTCGGGATCACCCTGCTCAGCCACCATTTCGACGTGATCTACCACCACAGCGCGGATCCGACCCATGTGGCCGAGACGCTCCTCTCGAAGCTCGCCAAGGCCGTCTACGGGGACGTGAGCCAGGGGGTGCCCAAGCTGGTCTACTACACCACCCAGAGCTTCACCTTCGCCATCCTGGTCGTGGCCGCCAATACCGCCTATGCCGATTTCCCCAGGCTCGCGGCGCTGCAGGCATCGGACGGGTTCCTCCCCAAGCAGTTCTCCAGCCAGGGCGACCGCCTCGTCTTCTCCAACGGCATCATCATCCTCACCGTGGTCTCCTGCACCCTGGTGTGGCTGCTCAACGCCAACACCGACCTGCTGCTGCCCCTCTACGCCCTGGGCGTCTTCATCGGCTTCACCCTGAGCCAGGCCGGCATGGTGATGCACTGGTCCAAGTACAAGGACGAGGACCCGAAATGGAGGAGCAAGGCCATCATCAACGGGGTGGGGGCCATGGCCTCGGGCATCGTCATGCTCGACATCGCCATCACCAAGTTCAGCCACGGGGCCTGGATCGTGGTGGTCCTGATCCCGGGCCTGGTCTTCGTCTTCTTCAAGATCCACCGCCACTACATCAGGGTCCGCTCGATCCTCGCCAGTTCGCGGACGGAAGAGATCTACCACCGCAAGCAGCGGGTCGTGGTGCTCGTCTCGCGGATCCACCGCGGGGTCCTGGAGGCGCTGCGCTACGCCAAGGCCATCGGGGCCCGCGGCGAGGTGGAGGCCATCATGGTGGACTTCCCCGATGCCTACGGCAAACCCAGCCAGGAAGCCGGGAAGATCCAGGCGGACTGGTACCGCTACAGCGAAGGCGTGCCCCTCCGCGTGGTCACGAGCCCCTTCCGCAAGATCGTCGAGCCCGTCGTGGACGAGATCGACCGCATGCTCCGGTCCGAGCCCGAGTACACCCTTACCGTGGTGCTGCCCGAGTTCGTCCCGGCCAACTGGTGGGAGAACCTCCTGCACAACCAGACCGCCCTGCGGCTGAAGACCAGCCTGCTGAGGAAGCAGCATGTGGTGGTCATCTCCATCCCCTACCACCTGGACCCGGACCTGGACTAGCGACATGACATTCCGCACAGCGAGTCGGCGCCGTTCGCGGCTATGCTCGATGAATCCGCGCGTCGAGTGATCATGCCCCAATTCCGCCGTGTTCTGCTGGGTCGGCGTCTCGCCAGTGACGAGACCGAGCACGCCAAGGTCAACAACCTGATCGGGCTTGCGGTGTTCAGCTCGGACGCCCTCTCCTCCGTGGCCTACGCCACCCAGGAGATCATGGCCAGCCTGTCCAGCAACCTGCACGGGCTCCCGGTGGCGGCGGCCGCCGCCCTGGCCCCGGCCCTCTTCAGCCTCTCCCCCTGGGTGGCCCTGGGCATCGTGACCCTCCTGGTCATCCTGGGCATCGGCTACCGCCAGGTCATCTACGCCTATCCGGGGGGCGGCGGCGCCTACGTGGTGGCCCGCGAGAACCTCGGCACCTACGCGGCCCTGGTGGCCGGAGCCTCCCTGCTCACCGACTACATCCTGACGGTGGCCGCGTCGGTCTCCTCGGGCGTCCAGGCCATCACCTCGGCCCTGCCGTTCCTGCATGGGCACAATGTCGCGATCACCATCGGCTGCATCGTCTTCATCGCCATCGCCAACCTGCGCGGCGTCAAGGAGAGCGGGGCCTTCTTCAGCCTCCCGACCTACGGCTTCGTCGCGCTGATGGGGATCATGCTGGTCACCGGCGCAATCCGCGCCTTCCGTCCGGTCCCTCTTCCGCCTGAGGTGGTGCGGCAATCGGTGGAGCAGGCCAGCCACCTGTCGGGTTTCGCGATCCTCTGGATCTTCATGCGGGCCTACTCGGCCGGCTGCACGGCCCTGACCGGGGTGGAAGCCATCTCCAACGGAGTTCAGTCCTTCCAGGTCCCCGCCGAGCGCAACGCGGCGAAGACCATGATCCGCCTGGTGGTGCTGCTCGGGATCATGTTCCTGGGAATCACCTTCCTGTCCCATCGGCTGGGGGTCGTGTACGCCCACAGCCCGGACCCTTCGGTGGTCGCGGAATCCCTCCTCTCGAAGCTGGCCAAGGCCATCTACGGGGATGTCGCGCACGGCCTTCCGAAGGTGATGTACCTCCTCACCCAGGGCTTCACCTTCGCCATCCTGGTCGTGGCGGCCAATACGGCCTATGCGGGATTCCCGAGCCTCGCGGCGCTCATGGGCCGGGACGCCAACCTGCCCAAGCAGTTCGCCAGCCAGGGCGACCGGCTGGTGTTCTCGAACGGCATCATCATCCTGACCCTGGTCTCCTGCTTCCTCGTCTGGCTCCTGCACGCCAACACGGACCTGTTGCTCCCCCTCTACGCGCTCGGCGTGTTCACGGGCTTCACCCTGTGCCAGGCGGGCATGGTGGTCCATTGGGTCAGGCTCAAGGACCGGGACGCGAACTGGCGCATGAAGGCCTTCGTCAACGGCGCGGGCGCCGTGACGGCGGGGATCGTCATGCTGGACATCGCCATCACCAAGTTCTCCCACGGCGCCTGGGTGGTGGCCTTCCTGATCCCGGCCCTGGTGATCCTCTTCGCCCGCATCCACCGGCACTACATCGGGCTTACCGCCAAGCTGGCCGCCAGCCGGCTGGACGCGGTCCTGCCCACCAAGCACCACGCGATCGTGCTGGTGTCCAGCATCCACAAGGGGGTCGTGCAGGCCCTGCGCTACGCCAGGCTCATCTCGGGGGACCGGGTGGAGGCGCTCACCATCGACATCGAATCCGACGGCTTCAACGAAGGTCCGGCCATGCAGAAGATGCGGGCCGACTGGATGCACTATGGCATGGGCGTGCCCCTGCGCAGCATCCCGAGCCCCTACCGGAAGATCGTGGAGCCGATCATCGACGAGATCGCCCGCTTCCAGGCCGCCGAACCGGAGGTCTGCCTGACGGTGATCCTCCCGGAATACGTCACCTCGCGGTGGTGGGAGCGGTTCCTGCACAACCAGATGGCCTTCCGGATCAAGGCCATCCTGATGCTCCGCCCCGGCGTCATTGTCACGACCGTGAGGATGCACCTCCCCCACTGACCCGGGCCGGGCCCCCTACCTCATCCTGGACTGGGGACGGGCGAGGATCTCCTGGCCCGTCAAGGTCTCGGCCAGGGTCCGGTGGTAGGGGGTCAGGATCATGCAGAAGAAGGACACCGGGAACAGCAGGACGGAAACCAGGTGGAACAGGGAGAATGCGATGCGCCGCTCGGGCTGCGCGGAGTCGAGCAGCAGGCCGAGGGACCCCATCACGGGCGACTGGCCCACGAGGGTGATGGGCACCATCTCGAAGATCCAGGAGATGGCCACGTGGACGGGCAGGAGGAACTCCCACAGCTCGGCGTAGAGCTTCGCCGGCCCCACGCCCGCCATCAGGGAGGCCAGGAGGGCGACCGCCAAATTGATGCCCAGGAGCAGGCCCGCCTCGGTCGCTTCGAGGCGCACCAGGGGCCAGAAGGATTCGGCGGAGCCATCCTCCCGGGGGATCTCCCGCAGATCTTCGGCCGCAGCGGGGATGGACTCCGCGGCAGCCGGAGCGAGCCCCTGGAAGGGCTCCGGTTCGGCCACGACCACGGGATCCACCCGGCCCAGGGCGGGAGCGGAGATGGCCGCCTTCCGGGGCTCCTGGACGGGCTTCGACTGGAGGGCGCCGGCCTGGAAGAGGAGCGGCCTCGGGAGCGCCCGGCGCGCCAGGCCCAGCCCGCACACCGGGCATTCCAGGGCCAGGGGGGAGAGCCGGTAGCGGCAGCTGGGGCAGTGGGTTCGCGTGTTCAAGCCATCAGCCTAGCAACTGGATCCACATCGCGCGATCCTGCCGCGGAAGGGACTGGATGTGCCCAAGGAGCAGGATCCTGGCGCTCCAGGCCCCGTCCTCCGGGAGGATGGCGCGGGCGCGGCGCAGGCGGGCCTCGGCCTGGTCCCACATCTCCCTGGAGGCGTAGGCCCTGGCCATGGCGGCGTAGAGGCGGCCGGCCCGCCCCTTCAGGAACGCGTCCTGGGGATTCTGGGCCAGGAGGGGGGTGATGGACCGATCCGCCGCCTCGAGGTTCCCGGCGTGCAGGTCCCGCTCGAAGTCCTCGAGGGAGGCCGGCTGGGGGTCCACCTTGGCCAGCCCGGCCTTCGCCTGTTCCAGCAGCTGGCCGCAGGCCGCGTCCACGGGGTTGAGACGGACGAGTTCGGCGGCGCGGAAGTAGGCGACCAGCGGGTCGTCGGTCAGCGCGGACTGGGCCTCCTTCTGGATCTCCTGGGGCGTCTGCTGGAGGTTGGCGATCTCGGAGCTGCGCGCGACGGGGTTGACCGCGTCGGCCTTGAAGGCGGCCACGGCCTGGCCCAGGGCCTTGTCCTTCCTGTACCTCAGGTAGTAGAAGGCGCCGAACACCAGGATCACCAGTCCCGCGATGACTCCCAGGATGAAGGCCGGCGAGGCCATCCACCCGGGCAGCGAGATCTTCCGGACGAGTTCCGTGAGATCCAGGCCCTCGCGCGCCTTCTGGCTCCGGGTGGTCAGGGCGGCCGGAGGCGCCACCGGGTCGGCCGGGACCCGTTCCCCCACCGGGGCCGGTTCCTCCGAGACGAGTTCCACGTGGGTGACGCGCTTCGGAAGAAGCACGGGAGCGGGGCCCTGGGAAACGCTCCGGGCGACCTGCTCGCGGGGACGCGGCTCCGGGGCGGGCCGGGCGGCCTCGGCGCCGAGGTCCCGCTGCGCCATGGCCAGGTAGCCCGAGGCATCCTCGTGACCTGGCACGACCTCCAGGGCCTGGCGCCATTTCTGGATGGCCTCCTGGGCCATGCCCATGTCGTAGAGCTGCACGCCTTCGCGGACCAGGCGATCGAGGAGCTCGTCCTGGCTCTCGGCCGCCGGGACGGAAGGGGGTTCCGCGAGGTCCGGCCGGGGGGCCTCCCGGCGGCCGCCTCCTTCCATGGGCGGCAACCCGAGCACCTTCCTCGCGTCCTGCAGGTAGGTCCAGGCGAGAGGATGGCCGGGCTCCTGGGCGAGCAGCCGCTCCCACTTGCGCATGGCTTCCTCGACCTGGCCCATGTCGAAAAGGGTGCACCCGTCGCGCAGCAGGCGCTCCCCGTCCTCGACCTCGGAGACGGGCTCGGCCTGCGCCGGCTCGGGGGCGGCCGGCGGCTCCGGAGCGGCCTGTGCGAGGCTCCTCCGGGCGCCCTGGATGTATCCCTGGGCCAGGGTGTTGCCGGGCTCCTTGGCGAGCACCTGGATCCACTTGGCCAGCGCGTCCTCCACACGGCCCGCGTCGTAGAGGGCGCAGCCCTGTTCCAGGAGCCCCGCGATCTCGGGATCCTGGCCCGTCGGGGAGGTGCTCCCCGGCGCGGGCGGCGCGGGCTTCCGCCCGGCCAGCCCCTCCTGGGTGGCCCGGGCGTCGAAATAGAGCTTCACCTTGTACAGCCCGGCCCGCGCGATCTCGTGGCCTGGCCGCTTCTTCAGGATCGCCTGCCAGATCTGGCCGGCCTGGACGATGTCACCGGCTTCGAACAGCTCGGCGGCCCGCTTGAGATAAGCCGTGAACGGATCTGGAGCCACGGCCATCGTTCAATCCATGTTCATGGAATCCTCCTGGCGGATCAGGAGCATGAAGGTGCTCTTGCCGCAGGTGAATTCCTGCCGATCCTGGAGCTGGATCGTCCCGAAGATCTGGATCCCGTCCACGAACGTGCCGTTGGTGGAGCCGAGATCCGTGAGCCAGACCGTCCCGTCGGTATGGATGTCGACGGTGGCGTGCCGCCTGGAGGTCTCCGGATCCCTGGTGACGACGTCGCCCTCCTCCCGGCCGATGAAGGTCCGGTAGGAGTCCAGCACCTTCACCTTGGAGGCCTCGGGACCGCTCAGATAGGCCAGGCTGATCCGCAGGCCCGGAGGCAGATGGCCCTTGATGCCCGCGGCCGCGAGCATGGCTTCCCGGTCCTTGCGCGCGGCGGTCTCCTGGCCCGCGGGGCAGGACTCCTGCGCCGGCTGGACCACGGGAGGCGGGACGGGGGAAGGCACTTCGGGCTCCGGGGCCCGCTCCTGCCTGGCGGCATGGGCGGCCGTGTTGTAGACCGTCGTGGGAGCCGGAACGTACGCAGGGTTCTCGGCCTCGAAGATGCTGGCGCACTTCGGGCACCGGAACCGCTTGGACCTGGTCCCCTGGAAGCGCGCTTCGTCGTACTGGAAGCGTGCAGAACAGGACGGACATACGACGATCATGGTTTCCTCTGGAGCCTACGCCCAGTATAGGACGCAACCCCGGGAAGCGTCATCGAATAACCGGGGCGCCATGCCCCTGCCGCGGCTCACTTCTTCTTGGTGGCGAAAAAGCTGAATTCGGACCGGAGCGTGATCCCGTCCGGGACCTTGAAGCCGGAGACGGCGGCCGGGATGGGCTGGTTGATCTGCATGGGCCCGAACTCCAGGAACCAGGTGTCCCCGCTGCGCTCGACCCACTGCACCTGGCGGGGGAAGTAGGTCTCCCGGTCCACCCAGATCTGCAGCGACTCCATGCGCTTCTTCATGGAGAGGCTGCGGGGCTTCAGGAGGAGCTGGTACCCGTTCCCTGCCTCCCTGGCGTCGGCGCAGGTGATGGAGAAGTAGTCGGAAAGGTAGGAGAGCTTCTGGCCGAGCCCGAGGAACTGGCGATTCGAGTTCTTGACCCGGCCGATCTTCAGCATCTCGCCGTCCTTCGCCGCGGGGCTGTAGGAGATCAGGGCCTGGGGCGTCAGGTGGAGGACCAGGTCCTCGGGCGGGGCGAACGCGAAGTGCACGAACTGGGAGCCCTGGATGTAGAGTGTGCCCTTGGTGACGGTGGGGGTCTTCAGCAGGACCCGCCGCGTCGTGAGGGTGAAGGGCGCCTGGAGGGTCTCGGCCTTGGCCTGGGCCGCGTCGAACCGCTCCACCACCTCCTTCACGCTGGGCGCCGCCACGAGCGGCGGCATCAGGAGCGACATCGAGAGAATCCACTTCCGCATCAACGCACCATCCGGGCCGCCCCTGTTCCGGTCAGCCTCCGTCCACGGGCCTCGCGTCCGGGCCGGGGAGAGGGGAACGCGGGCCCGCGACGGGAAGGCAGAAAGTCCATGCAGCCAGATTGCACACGTCAGCGGATTTCCGCAAGCTCCAGTGGGTTCCGCTGACTCGCCACGTGCAGCCGCGTCCCGGAGCCCCTCAGCACCAGCTCCGCCGAGGCCCGGGCCAGGTCGGGGAGGTTGTTCTGCTCGCTGAGGTGGGCGAGCACCACGGCCCGCAGGCGCGGCGACAGGCACTGTCCCAGAAGGTCCGCCGAGGCCTCGTTGGAGAGATGCCCCACCCGGCTGAGGATCCTCGCCTTGAGGAGGGGAGGATAGGAACCCTCCCGCAGCATCTGGACGTCGTGGTTGGACTCCAGCACCAGGAGATCCAGGTCCCGGCAGTGGTCGGCGACCAGCGCCGTGGGGTGCCCGAGGTCCGTCACCACGGCCGCACTGGAGCCGTTCCCTTCCAGGCGGTAGGCCACCGAATCCACCGCATCGTGGGGGGTGGAGAACGGCAGGAGGCGCCATCCGTTCCAGTCCAGGGCGCGCCCCGGCCGCAGCGGGAGCCACCGCGAGGACGGGATCTCCAGGCCCTGGATCCGCTCGATGGCGGCGCGGGTCTCGGGAGTCGTCATGAAGACCCAGTCCGTGCGGCGCAGCAGCACGGGGATGGCCGCGATGTGGTCCGAGTGCTCGTGGCTGATCGCCACGGCCTTCACCTGGCCCGGATCCCAGCCCAGGGCCGCCAGCCGCGTGCGGATCTGGAGGAAGGAGAGGCCCACGTCGATGAGCAGGGTCCGTTCCCCGTCCGAGAAGGCGTGGCAGTTGCCCTTGGATCCGGAGGCGAGGGAGGCGTAGCGCATTCCAACAGGATAGAACGGCGTGCCCGTCAGCCGGGTCGCTTCTTCCCGGTCAGCGGTCCCCCCACCTGGGCTTCCAGGCCGCCAGGGCCGCGATGGCCAGGCCGCACAGGACCGCGCAGGGCAGGCTCGCCTCCGGCCCGAAGTCTCCCCCGGTCAGCCAGGACGGCCGGCCGTGGAAGACGGGCGCCAGGAATCCCTCCGGCCGGGTTCCGCTCACCCCGAAGCCCAGGAGGCTGCCCTGGGTCCAGTTCCATCCCAGATGGAGGCCGATGGGCAGGGCCAGGCTGCGGGTCCTCAGGTAGCCAAGCCCCATCAGGATCCCGGCCAGCCCGATGTTCAGGGAGGCCCAGAGCCAGGTCTGCCCCGTCATGCCCGGATTGTGCCAGTGGGCATAGGCGAAGTACAGCCCCATCAGGCCCAAGGCGGGCCACTCTCCCGCGCCGTCGACGAGGCGCTGGAACCCGTACCCCCGGAAGGCCAGTTCCTCGCGGAAGGCGGCGGCCAGGAACAGCCATGCCCCGGAGCCCATCGGGACCAGTCCTCCGCTCGCGCCCCTCGCCCAGTGGAACCCGTCCAGCCCGCGGATGACCGAGGCGACGAGCCCCATGAACAGGCCCCCCCCGGCCGCGCCGGCGAGGAACTGGAGGCCCCACCGCCGCCCCGGCTCCAGCCCGAGGGAGCCGAGTCCCCTGCCCTCCAGGCGAAGGGCAAGCCAGGAGACCAGGAGGTAGACCAAGGCCGAGGTCCAGATCCGGGCCACGACGGGGGCGTCCAGCCCGGTGAACCGCAGGAGGTCCATCGCCGCGCCGTTGGCCAGGCTGCCGGACCCCAGGAAGAGGACCACCCGCCACCCGGCGCGCAGGCCGCCGCCGGCCCGGAGGAAGCAGTCCCGGAGGGCGCGCACCGGCTCAGCCCTCGTCCGCGTCCAGCATCCTCCGCGACCGGCGGTGGATGGCCGAGGAGAGCAGGAGGCCCGTGCCGAGCACGGAGAAGGCCAGGGGGACCAGCGCGAGGTAGCCCGCCCGGATGCCCCAGGACTTGGCCACGCAGGCCAGGCCGAGGGGGAACAGCAGGGAGCCGAGGCCCCCTCCCGCGGAGGCGAATCCCATCGCCTCCCCCTGGGCCTCCGGGAAGGCTTCCCCCACCAGGCTCATGGACAAGGGATAGACGCAGGAACAGCCGAAACCCGCGACGGCGCTGAAGAGGAAGGCGGCCGCCGCGCCTCCGCAATAGCCGAGGACGGCCAGGGCGGCCGTGGCGACCCCCAGGATGACGCCCAGGACATCGAGCACCCTGTCATGCCTGGGCCCCTTGTAGAGGAGCGGGACCCCGAAGCGGCCGGCCAGCAGGCCCATCCAGAAGGTGGACACGGCGAAGGCCCCGGAGGCGGCCGTCGTGCCGAGGGCCGAGACGAAGAACTCTCCCATCCAGTTCGAAAGTCCCATTTCCACCCCGACGTAGAGCATCAGCACGATGGAGCCCAGCCAGAAGGCCGGCTCCCCGTGGAGCCCCGCGCGGCGGCCGGCGCCGGAGCCCGCGGCCGCTCCCTCCAGCCCCCGGCCGGGAACGAGGAAGGTCGTCGCCAGGAGCAGGAGGAAGCAGCCTCCCAGGACGCGGTAGAGGACCCCCCAGGGGATGCCCGCGGCGATGGCCGCGCCGGCGGCGATGGGCCCGGCGACGGCCCCGATCGAGAACGCGCCGTGCATCAGGCTCATGGGCCGGCCGGAAGACTCCGGCGCCATCTTGACGATGGACCAGTTCACGGCCACCTCGATGAACCCCTGCCCCGCGCCGATCAGGAAATACACGAAGGCGTTCAGGGGGACCGAAGCCGTGGCGGCGAAGACCATGAGGCCCGCCGCGTCCAGGACGAGCCCGATGACCATGGCGGGGCGGAAGCCGAGGCGGTCGATCACGCGCCCCGCGAGGTAGGCGGCCAGGAAGGTCCCCGCGGAACCGGCTGCGATCACGGAACCCGCCGCGAGGTAGTCCCAGGCGAAATCCGCGAGCACGCGGGGGAGGACGGCCCCGATCACAGTGACCGACGTGCCGAAGAGGACGAAGGAGGCGAAGAGGATGAGGAAGGCCGGGCGGTGCCCGCGCGCGATGAGGCTCATGAAGTCACGATAGCCCCGCGGGACCTCCCCCGTCGACACGCCGGGCCTCCGCCGGCCGGATGACCGCGGAGGCCCGGAACCTGGACCTTGTGCCTAGAGCGGGATGTTCCCGTGCTTCTTGGGAGGCATCGACTCCCGCTTGGTTTCCAGCAGATGGAGGGCCCGGACGAGCTTCTTGCGGGTCTCCCTGGGCAGGATGACCTCGTCGACGTAGCCGAGGCCGGCGGCCACGTACGGGTTCGCGAACATCTCGTTGTAGTCGGCCACGATCTCGGCGCGCTTGGCCACGGGATCCTCCGCCTTGGCGATCTCCTTGGCGTAGAGCACGTTGGCGGCCCCGTCGGCGCCCATGACGGCGATCTCGGCCGTGGGATAGGCGAAGTTGAAGTCCGCCCGGATGTGCTTGGAGGCCATGACGATGTAGGCCCCGCCGTAGGCCTTGCGGGTGATGATGGTGATCTTGGGGACCGTGGCCTCGCAGAAGGCGTAGAGCAGCTTCGCGCCGTTCTTGATGAGGCCGCCGTGCTCCTGGTTCACGCCCGGCAGGAAGCCCGGCACGTCCTCGAAGACGATGAGGGGGATGTTGAAGCAGTCGCAGAAGCGCACGAAGCGGGCCGACTTCTCGCTGGAGTCGATGTCCAGCACCCCGGCCAGGTTGGCGGGCTGGTTGGCCACGATGCCCACGCTGCGGCCGTCCAGCCTGGCGAAGCCGACGACGATGTTCTGGGCGTAGGCCTCCATCACCTCGAAGAAGTGGCTGTCGTCCACGACTCCCTTGATGATCTGCCGGATGTCGTAGGGCTTGCTGGGATCTTCCGGCACGACCTCGTCCAGGGCGGGATTCTCCAGCGGCATGTTCATGAGCGGGGCCTTCCGGGGCGCGTCGCCCAGGTTGTTGGAAGGCAGGAAGGAGAGCAGTTCCCGGGTGTGGGCCAGGGCGGCCAGGTCCGAGGGGACGGTGAAGTGGCAGACGCCGGACTTGATGCCGTGGGTGGAGGCGCCGCCCAGCTCCTCCTTGGTGACGTCCTCGTGGGTCACGGCCTTGATGACCTCCGGACCCGTCACGAACATGTAGCTGGTGTTGCGGACCATGGTGATGAAGTCCGTGATGGCGGGGCTGTAGACGGCCCCTCCCGCGCAGGGGCCCATGATGACGCTGATCTGCGGGATCACGCCCGAGGCCATGGTGTTGCGCAGGAAGATCTCGGCGTAGCCGGCGAGGGAGTTCACGCCCTCCTGGATGCGGGCGCCGCCCGAATCGTTGAAGCCGATGACCGGGCAGCCGACCTTCATGGCCATGTCCATGATCTTGGTGATCTTCCGGGCGTGGGTCAGGGAGAGGGAGCCGCCCACCACCGTGAAATCCTGGGCGTAGATGGCGACCGGACGGCCGTCCACCCGGCCGAAACCGGTCACGACCCCGTCCCCGTAGAATTTCTCGCCGCCCTCCGTGGGGTTCGTGGCCAGGGCATCCACTTCCTCGAAGGAGGCCTCATCCAGGAAGGCCGCGATGCGTTCCCGGGCCGTGAGCTTCCCGCCCTGGTGCTGCTTGTCGATCCGCTGCTGGCCGCCTCCCTTGAAGGCCGCGTCGTACTTGGTGTGAAGGGTGTCGATCTTCTGCTTGAGGGCCATAGGAACTGCTCCCGATGAAACGCGTTCGATGCGTCGGCTGTCAATTTTCTCAATAAACCAAAAATCGCATGGGGCCTGTCGACCCGAGAAAAGAACCTAATGAGCACTTGTAATATGCGCACTTTGGCGCAAATTGCGTCCCAAAGCTTACACCATATCTCCCGGAACGGGGTCAAGGCCGGTCCCTGGCCAGGCACCCTCGTCTTCGGTCCGCCGGACCCCATCCCGGATTCGATCCAGGGCTTCCAGGCAGTCCATGGAGCTGCATTCGATCTTGACAATATCAATACCGCGCCGTATTCATTGCCGGTTGTTTACCATCCGGCAGCAGCCATGGCCAGACCGAAGCGGAGATCCCAGAAAGCCAACGACAGCGCGGGAAGCCGTCGCCCCGGGCGCCCGGAACGGAGAAGGCACCGGAAGCCCTTCCGGATCCTCTTCATTCCGCTGGACCGTCTCTTCCGCGAATGGGCGAGCATCACGCTCTTCTAGCCCGCCGAGGCGCCCCGGCCCTCCGCCCTTCCGGGAGGGAAGATTGTCGCCACCTCGGAGCGCATGGGAGGTATCGTCGGAGGAAAGAATCCGAGGGCCATCGATGGGGATCACGTTCCAGCTCGAAGCATCCACGGGGATCGTGTGCGAACAATGGCAGGGCCCGGTCACGATCCAGGAGATCGAGGCCCACTGGAAGGCGAGGCTGGCCGCCCCCAGCGTGGCGGGCACCGGGAGGACCTTGGCCGACATCAGGGGAGCCAGGTTCCAGTTCAGGAAGGAGGACCTCTGGCGCCTCATCACGGCCATCCTCGAGCCCGGCCTGAAGGAGCGGAGCCTCAGGATGGCCGTCCTCGTCGATGCGCAGGTCCAGTTCAGCATGGCGCGGCAGTTCCAGACCTTCTTCGGGGAGCTGGGCGAATGCGCCTTGTTCACGGAGGAACCAGCCGCGCGCGAATGGCTCCAGCGCCCCCCCGGCCCAGGAAAGGCCGCGCAGCCCACGTCCGAGTCCTGATATCGTCGTTCCTGGCCCCCAGGGCCCAAGACACACTGGGGTTGGAGAGAATTGGTGAAATACGTGATCGGTTCAGGCTGGTGGTGCGCCGAGGAAGCGCCATGGCCTGCGGGAAGAAAAAAGCTGGGGGACGACCTCATCCGGAGCGCCGGCTTCCACAGCCTATGGTACGCGGGCTTGAACCGGTTCACCGATCCCGGGAAGATCCTGATCGTGGACAGCGCCTCGCCGGTGCGCCCCCCGGCGCATCCCGAGGATCCCCGGTGCGAGGTGCTGAGCCTGGACAGGAACTACGGCCATGCGAGCTCGTGCGAGACCAGGTTCTCGGGCTACACGCGCTCCTGCATGCTGGGCGTGGCCTACGCCTGGCTGTGCGACGCGGACTACTTCGTCTACGTCGAGCAGGACTGCCTGCTCTACGGCGAGGGGATCCTCGAGCGGGCGATCGGGCGGATGAAGCACGACTTCATGTTCGGCGACGGCACCGGAACGCCCCAGCCTCTCCAGCAGTCCCTGTTCATCATCGCCAGGCCCGCCTTCCGCCCCTTCCTCGACGCCCTGGACGACCTCCGCGGGGGGGACCGCGAGATCTCGCCGGAAATCAAGTTCTCGCGGCTTCGGTGGGACCTTCCGCCCGCGTGGGTCGGGTGGCGCCAGTCGAAGGCCTGGCACAAGCTGACCTGGAGGTTCTGGTACGACCGCCTCCCCTTCGGATACGGCCGCGTGCGCCCCCTCGACTGGAGCCAGCCCCACTTCTACTTCCAGCACGGTTCGCGGGAGGAAGTGTCCAGATACTGCGAGATGACGGGGTTCCCGCCGCCCGGTCCCTGAGCCGGGTCATCCGGCGGAGGCGCGCCTCCAGGCCGTCAGGACTCTTTGGATCTGGGCCAGGTGGGTGTCCAGGTGCCCTTCATAGATGCCGAGCCACTGTTCCAGGGTGACGGTGCCCCGCTGGGGATGCTGGATGGACCGACCCCAGGCCGCCTCGGGGAGTCTCCTCAGCTGCCTCGCCAGGAGTTCCCGGAGCAGGCGGAAGAGATCCAGGGCCTCCTCCAGGGGATGGTTCCCGGGTTCCAGGGTGTCCGCCCAGCGGTCCTGGTCGTAGGGGAGAATGGTCACGCCCGGCTCGGCCACGATGAAGCGGGCCCGGCAGTAGGCGTGCAGTTCGCTCTCCGCTAGGTGCCAGGCGATGTCCCTGACGCTCCACTGCCCTGATCCCGGCCTGAAGTCCAGGGCCTCGGGCGGACATGCGCCCAGGGCTTCCTTCAGGAGCGCGGGACCTCGGGCGTAGGCGAGGAGCAGCTCGGCGCGGGCTTCCGGGGACATGGCCACCTCCGGCGCCCGTTATACGCGCCTTGGAGGACCATGCCAACTCCAAACAGGGATCAGCGCCCGGATTTTTTCCAATCTGCGAGGAACTGGGCGACCCCCTTGTCGGTGAGGGGATGCCCGATCATCTGGTCGAAGACCTTCGTGGGGATCGTGGCGACGTGGGCGCCGGCCAGGGCGGCCTCGGCGACGTGCCGGGGCCCGCGGATGGAGGCGGCCAGCACCTGGGTCTTCAGGTCGTAGTTCCGGAAGATGGCCACCAGTTCCTCGATGAGCGCCATGCCGACGAGGTTGATGTCGTCCAGGCGGCCGACGAAGGGGCTCACGTAGGTGGCGCCGGCCTTCGCGGCCAGGAGCCCCTGGGTGCTGCTGAAGCAGAGGGTCACGTTGGTCTTGATGCCCTCGGAGGACAGGGCCTTGCACGCCTTCAGGCCCTCGGGGATCAGGGGCAGCTTGACGGTCACGTTCTTGTGGATCTTCGCCAGCCGCTTCCCCTCCTCGATCATCTTCGGGGCCTCGAGGCTGAGGACCTCGGCGCTGATGGGCCCGTCCACGATCCCGCAGATCTCCTCGATGATCGCCTCGAAGGGCTTTCCGGATTCCTTGGCGATGAGACTGGGATTGGTGGTGACTCCGTCCAGGATCCCCCACTCGTTGATGCGCTTGATCTCGTTGACGTTGGCGGTGTCGATAAAGAACTTCATGACGGCATCTCCCTTCAGGCAGGACCGGGGCCCTGGATCCGGCATCGGACCCCGGCTCGCCTGCCAAGCGCTTCATTCTCTCAGGAATCCAGGCCGACCGGCCATCCCCCGGAAGCCCTCCTTGGTCACATTCTTCCGGCCTCGGTCCCGGAATCCGGGGTGCCGGGAAGGCCCCGACCGGAGGGGCGGAGATCGGGTCCTTGGGCTACCCTGTTGGGGGAGGCAGCCATGTCCCAGTCAGAGATTCCAGTCCTGGACCGAGGCTTCGTCCGTCTCGTCGACCACATGGGCACGGACCTCACGGTGGTCAACGCCGCCCGGGTCTCCTTCGGGAAGCACAAGGACGCCTTCGACGACAAGGACGCGGAACTGGTGGACTACCTCGCCCAGAACGAGCACACGGCCCCGTTCCGACACGCCTACCTGACCTACCACGTGAAGGCGCCCATCTTCGTCTTCAGGCAGTGGATGAGGCACCGCATCGCCTCGGACTTCAACGAGATCAGCGGGCGCTACGTGGAGTTCCGGGAGGACGAGTTCTACGTGCCCGAGCACTTCCGCCTGCAGGCCAAGGTCAACAAGCAGGGCTCGGAGGGCGAGATCGACGCCTCCCGCCGCGAGGCCGCCCGGGAGGCCTTCCTGGGGGCCTGCCACCAGAGCGTGGCCCAGTACAAGACCCTGATCGGCCTGGGCGTCTGCCGGGAGCAGGCCCGCTGCGTGCTGCCCCTGGGGCTCTACTCCGAGGTCTACTGGACCGCCAGCCTCCAGGCCGTGGCCCATTTCCTGCACCTGCGCCTGGACGCCCACGCCCAGTGGGAGATCCGCCAGTACGCCCAGGCCGTGCGGGAGCTGACGGAACCCCTCTTCCCCGCCGGGCTCCAGGCCCTGATGAAGGCCTCGGCGGTCTGAACCGGCGGAGGCGCCCGCACAGTCCAGAAAACCTCTCGCTGGAGACGACATGCAAGCCTTCCTGCTGAGCCTGCTGCTTTCGATGGCCCCGGTCCTGCCAAGCGGCGGCCTCGTCGCGGCCAAGGGACACTTCTTCAAGGCGGAAGCCGCCGTCACCCCCCAGGAGCAGATGCGCGGCCTGATGTACCGCGACTCCCTGGCCAGGGACCGCTGCATGATCTTCCTCTACGACACGGACGGGCACCACGCCATCTGGATGAAGAACTGCCTGATCGCCCTGGACGTCATCTGGGTGAAGGAGGACGGCACCATCACGGAGATCGCCGAGAAGGTCCCGCCCCTTTCCCCCCTGTTCGCGGGCCCGGACAGCGAGGCCCCCACCTACGGCGGGAAGGCGCTCTCGCGGCACTTCGTCGAATTCCCCGTGGGCACGGTGCGCCGGCTGAGCCTCAGGCCCGGGGACCGCATCGGCTGGAGGATCCAGCTGCCGGACGGCCGCACGGTCACCGGAGGCCAGATGGGCGGGAAGTAGCGCCCGGTCAGTCCCCGTGTTCCACGGCCCGGGGATCCTTCCTCCTGCCCTTGGCCTGGGTCCGCACGAGGTTCTTCAGCGCCTCGGGGGGGGACGGGAGGTCGGGCAGCGACAGGGGAGCCAGTTGGTCCCCCAGCACCCGCCAGGCCCTCGCCAGGCGGGGCAGGCGTTCCGGCTGCATGACCTCCCAGCCCTGGGCGTAGGAGACGAAGGGAGGCATCACGAGCGCGAACCCGGTGTAGAGGAAGGCGGGATAGCGCAGCCATTCCTCGCGCCCGTCCGCCCCGGCGAGGGGGACCGCGAACAGGGGATGCAGTCCGCCGTTGATCCAGAAGCCCTGGGGCGGATCGTGCCTCGGATACACGAAGATGCGGCGGCGGTGCATCAGGGTGTTGCAGCCGACCCGGTAGCTGTCCACGGGCTGGACGCCCGTGCCCTCCATGGCCGGACCCCAGGACCGCTCGGGATGGCCCACCACCTGGATCACCTCCCGGCCGTGGGACTGCAGCTTGTGGAAGAGCATCTTCAGCTCGTGCTGTTCGTCGTCCTCCAGGGTTCCCTGGTTCGGCTTGACGTCCCCCAGGATCACGACGCGTCGCGGCTCGTGGTCGTCCAGGAGGGCGATCAGGCGCTCCCAGATGTCGTTCTGCTGGGAGTCCGGCAGGAGGTCGGGACGTTTCCGGCGGGCGGCGCCCATGCCCAGGAACAGGTCGGCGAGCACGAGGGTACCCTGCCTGGGGAGCACCAAGGCCCGCCGGCTGTCGAGAATCACGTCGTCTGAGAAGGGGATTTGCATCGCTCGGTCGTTCCAGTCCCTTCCATTGGAACACAGGCGGGGAGGCAAAGGGCCGTACGCTACACTGGACTCGTATGTTCACGTCCCTCGTCGAATTCGCGGCAGGCATGGGTTCGGGGGTCGGGGGCGGCCTTCTCGCCGGCCTGTTCGGGATAGGCGGAGGACTGGTCCTGATCCCCCTCCTGGCCTTCTGCCTCAAGCTCGAACAGCACCAGGCCCAGGGCATCACCCTGGCGGCCCTCCTCCTGCCCAACGGCCTGCCCGCGGTGCTCCACTACCGGAGGCGGGGCGTGCCCATCCACTGGCCCCTCGTCGGGTTCCTCATCTGCGGCTTCATGAGCGGGGTCTGGTCGGGCGCCAAGACGGCCTTGCACATCCCCTCCGGCCCCCTCCGCATGATTTTCTTCGTCATGCTGCTCGTCCTGGCGGCGAGGATGTACTTCCAGGGCTCCGGCCACGACCAGGCGGAATCGGCCTCCCCGCCGCCCGCGACCCGGGATGTCTGGCTGCCCGGATTCCTCATCGGCCTTGTGGGCGGATTCGCCTCGGGACTCATGGGCATCGGGGGGGCGATCCTGATGAACCCCCTCCTGGTCTGGCGGTTCCGCATGCCCCAGCACCAGGCCCAGCTCGCCTGCCTGGCCATGATGCTCCCGCCCATCGGCCTGCCGGGGGTCCT